>CEPS01057294.1_pt1 | contig 27636 bp, 21 predicted proteins | sample 530401 | NCBI WGS metagenome assembly CEPS01 (sample SAMEA2620035, study PRJEB7988) | marine metagenome | biome: marine biome (ENVO:00000447); feature: mesopelagic zone (ENVO:00000213) & marine oxygen minimum zone (ENVO:01000065); material: "saline water (ENVO:00002010), including plankton... | reverse complement strand
TGTACAATTTCTGGGCATCAATGTATTCTTTGGTGAACTTCTTCAGTTCAGTAGGTTCTCTCTCCTTTTCCTTCAGTATCGTATCCCACTCTTTATCAGTTAAGAAACTGTTTAACCTGTTTATAAAGCGGATTACTTTTTTATAAGCTACTCGAACCTCGTTGACCTTCGATTCCTTGCCGGGTCTCACGTGCTTAAATTGAAGAATAAAGTCAAGAACAGCACCCCAATCCCCAGCGGCGTACTGTTTTTCTATCCCTTCTTCTAACTTTTTAATATTATCGATTTCGAAATGGGCTCTTTTATGCAATTTTTTTGCAGTTTTTACTTGTCCCGGATATTTGTTTAAAAAAGACGGTTTATTCGATTCAAGATGCTCAATAAGTTCTTTCCACTTCCCTTTTTGTGCCATGTTTTCAGCTTTGCTTATAAAACTTTCTACAATGCTTTTCCTTCGCTTTGCCTCACTTTTAGCTAACTTCGCCAGCATTTTTTCTGCTTCATCCCATTCGGGGGCCAGTGCATTTGCATCGGCAAGAATGGCACGAGCAGCATCAAACTCATGTCTTTTCAACTCTTTGCCAGCTTCCTTCACAAGTGCCTGATATTCGTCGTGCTTAACCTTATCTACTCCGCACTGAGTACAAAATGCCGCCGTAGTCACGCTGTTCTCCCCGCACTTGGGGCAGGGAGAAATCAGGGAGCCGCCGCACGTACCGCAAAAAGTGCTGGCGAGTGAATTCTCGCTGCTGCAGGAAGCACAGGCAGCCACACCTTCTGCTCCCATGGCTACCCGTTTGATCTTCTTAACCATCTTAGCATCCAGCGGCGGTTTAATACGTGTCCCTTTCAATGTAGAGAAAAACTCCTCAGCGCTTTTAGTCCTTCGGAGGGGATCTTTCTCCAGAGCAGATTTGATGGCTGACTCAATTTTGTCAGGGATATACGGATAGTACTTTTGCGCCGACGGCGCCTGATCACGAGAAATGTTAAGAATGAGAGACATGACGTCGTCCCTCTTCCCTTTAAATGGCAAGTGACCGGTCAGAATCTCAAATAACGTAACTCCCAGCGACCATACATCGCTCTCCTTTGATGCAGTGTTGCCTCGGAACAGCTCCGGTGCCATGTAGTGGAAGGAACCTACCAACCCGCCGGTCTGAGTAAACCCTCTTGTCCCTTCCTCCTTGGCGATACCGAAATCCATCACCTTCGCTTTATCTTTCGAATTGATAAGAACGTTAGACGGTTTTAAATCTCTATGAATGATGTTCTTGCTGTGAGCATGAGCAACAGCGGATAATATCCCTTTGAAAATAGCTAACCCTCGATCAGGAGGTATGAGTCCAACTTTGTCAATTTTCTCCTGAAGTGTTTCCCCTTCGATATATTCCATAATGAGATAGTGATTCTCATTCTCCTCAAAAAAGTCATAAATGGGGACGATATTCTTATGTTTCCCAAGCTTCGCCTGAATTTTGCCTTCACCTTGGAATCTTTGCAGCATCTCATCATTCCGAGAGAAATCTGATCTAAGCGCTTTTACGGCGACAGTTCTCTCCAGATTGATATCCTTCCCTTTGAATACCAGTCCCATTCCACCTTCGCCGATGAACGATTCAATCTCGATGTTCTTTATTTTGCTGCCGGAGCTTAGCATGTCATGTTATCTCGGGGAATGATTCACGTGCTTTATACAGATAGGCTGTGAAAATAACAAAAGAGGCGACAGCTATCACTGCACCAAACTGTGAAATATCAGCAGTTGCGTTCCATAAACCGTGCAATAGAGAAGCAGACAGCCATCCGATAAATACCATGAGAACTCTTTTTTTGCGATAAATGTGAGAGAGTCCAATAAAATAGGCGAACAGTCCACTCCAAGCTGCATGCCCGCAAATGCCTGTGATGAACCTTGGAATAAGCAGCATTAGTCCTGCAGCAGGATTTCCACCTTGCTGAATTTCCGGTACATACATCAGAAGAGTTTCTACTAAAATAAAGCCTGCAGCGGATGATGCACCGATAAGAATGGCAAGGGGTGGATGAAGTCTACCTTTCTCAAAACCGGGAATGTTGAGTCTATGAAATCGTCCTGCCATTAACAGTGCTATCCAAACAGGTATTGACTTCATCAACTCTTCCATTAAACCTGCGCCGATAAAATGACCTAAGAATTTCGATAAGAAAAACTGTGACTGAATCATAGCGATCACAGTCGGTGGTCTAAACAAAAGAGAAAACAAATATATTGACCACGGTAGAACAAGGAGAAAACCCGTAAAAAGTGTAGCAGAAAATGGGATCCATGCGGGAGCACTGCTGCCAGACATTTGTTTCACAGCTAAAATAAGCATGCTGCCCAAATAGACACCCAGAACAAATTCATAAGCATAAACATAATTGATACTGCCGGTTTCTATAGCGGACTGTAGAAAAGCAAACATGGCAAGTCCTGCAACAACAGTTGCTATCCCGGGGATAATAAACGGCTGAGAAAGGAATTGTTGGAAAAAACCTTCCGAAGCCAGCGGGATAATTTTAGTGGAACTCGGGGAATCCTGAATTAATACGGGTTCCGGTTCTTCCTCGAGTTCAGGCATAAACGGGATTTGGATACGCACTTTCTCGCCAGTATCGCTCAATCGTATATTCTCAATACCCATAATAATTCTATCTGAATTATGTAATGTATCTGATCCTATAATGGTTCCGTTAGTACTGTAATCATACAGTCGCCACTCTCCATCGGTCCATTTTAATTGGGCGTGCCTGCGAGATACTCCTCGATTATTTTCCTCTGAAAATATTACATCACAGCTGGAATCTCTACCGAGATTAATTTTCCGTTTTGTAAATACCAGTCTTTCTCCTGCCCGGGGTCCTTCAAGAAAATATAGGTGGAGTTCTACAGGGGCAGTCAATCCTAACTGCGTTCCTCTTTAGGAACATATATTCTGTTAATGAAATTTTCAAAAACATAATCTTGAATTTGAAATATCATGGATTCTTCTTGTTGCTGAGTTCTATGCAGTTGGAACATCAAAATGATACTCAGGAAAAGTGCAACAAGAGTTGTATCAAACGCCGTACCCAGCATTGTAGTTACGGCACTGATATCACCTGCCGCAGCCTGATCCGCATTGGCAAGCGCACCGCTGATGCCTAATACAGTCCCTATAAAACCAATCGAAGGTATAGACCAAGCCAAGTACCTGATAATACCATAGCTGGATTCTAATAAATCCAATTCCATTTCTGATTGTATCTTAACGATGTCCATTGTCTCTTGAGGAGATTTGTTTGCTCTGAATTTGGTGGCGGCTCTCTCCAACACTTTAGCTAAAACAGACTCTTTCCGTTCGCCGAGCTGTGATATTTGCAGCCTTAAATCATTTACATGTTCGGGGAGAATAATTCGATGTTCTTTTGTGGGTAAGAGATCTAATGTGAGAGAGTTTGCTTCCCATTTTTGTTTGCGAGATTTAGCTCCCAACATGATCATTGCCCAAAAGAATGCAAGAAAAGTAAACGTTTGGATTAATCCAAACGGCCATGATCCACCCAATAAAATAAAGATGCGATGTTTCGGTTGTTGAATTCCGATTGTAAAGAGTAACCATAGTAGACCGTAAAAAATAACTACAGCCAAAAACCCGATGAGGAAAGCATCTAATGGATTGCTATTTTTGCTGAATGTTTTTTTTATATTCATGTCGTTTCCCTTTTAAGTGTTTGACAATTTATTTATCTAGCATTGAAGATAAGACTGTTCTCATTAAGGCTAACCCGTCCTAAATAATACCCTGGTGCCGAGTTATGCCTGATAGTTCTATGGGGTAACAATACTTTTTTTTCATTAGCCGTATAAGGATACAAAATCGAATAGCCAGATACTGATGCAACACCTCTGTTTGAATAAAGATGAATGTATACATCATATTCACCAGATTTTACTTCATCTTGATAAACCAGTTCAAAGCGCTCATCACCGCTTGATCTAGACCGTACATCCTGAAAATATTTAGCATAACCCGGTGTTGTCCTCGCATAGGAACACCATTTACCGGATTGTACTTCTTTGACCCACAGATCAACATCCAGATTCTCAGGCCAATTTATCACAATACCGAATTGTGCATCTATTCCAAAAATTGCAAATCCTGACCCGCTATTACTGCTCTGTTCACTTCGGAGTTCTTCGACTTCTGTAATCAGTCGCTGAACCTCTTCTTCGGCATCCCTCCTAGCTTCAGCTTCTCTAATGAGTAATTGTTGAATTGAATCAATATTAGTAACGATAGGCTGAGATTCGTTTAACTCTCTTAACTGTGCTCTGACCTCATGTAATTCAGCTTGCAAATTTTGCTGAATCTGACTTTTAGGTACAATTACAAAAAGGATGATTATTGCACCGAGAGCGCAAGATAAAACATCGAGGAATGATATAGTATAAACCTGAATTTCCTTTTTACTACCTCGCAATGGTTAACACTAATCTTTTCGAGTTAAAATAAAATTAGTTCTACCGCAAACAAACTTGTCTCCCGGATATATCTTTTCAGGCGAAGTGGAAATTCGTCTTCCGTTAACCAAAGATCCATTCTTTGAATTTATATCTCTAATAAAGCAGTCTCCCTTTCCAATGGTTAAGACAGCATGTTTTCTAGACATGTAGCTATCATTAGGTACTGCTATATCTACATTACCTATCCGTCCAATGACATTATCACCATCATGAAGAGACCTCGATGTTCCATTATCCAAAATCACCTCATATTGTATAGTTTTGAACTTTGGTGAACCTTGCTGATAATTTACTTTATTTTGATTCTTGCCTGATGATTGGACATGACTCTCTTTTAAGGGCATATAACAGTTAGAACAATTGGAGCTCTCATCACTGTTAACTGTTTGGCAATTCTTACAAACTAACATCAGAACATCTTAAGCAATTCGCAATTTTAGTTCGGATCGTCCTATTTTGATAACGTCACCATCTTTCAAAGTTGATTCCTCAATATCCTCGCCATTCAACTGAGTTCCATTCGTCGAGAATTCATCCTTGATTCGAATTTTACCTTTTCGATAAAGAATAGTGGCGTGATGAGCAGACACTTCCGAATCGTTGAGAATAATTTCACAAGGAACTGATGCGCCTATTGCAGTCTTACCTTCTCTGATTTTATAATCGTCGCCATCGGGGTTTAATGTGAAGGAGACAAGCCAGCCGATTAGCTTTCTATTGTGTGAACTGGAGCCACTCGAAATATCATCTGCTTTATGAACTACAGTTTTCAGGGGATTTACAGCTGCCTTTGGTGCTTCTCTTGGAGGAGGGGAATCTATCTTTCCATCATCAACTAGAGTTCTTTCTAGATTATCATTCATTCCTTCGGAATTTGGTGGACAATAAGGACATATTTCTAAGTGTTTTTCATAAATATGACCGTTTGCACATGTTTTATCATTTTTGCTCATTAGTTTCCTCCTATTTAGTCAGAGTATTTTATGCTATAAAATCCGGTAACTAATTTTTCCACTATGCTCGTATTGTACGCACATAAAGGATAATAATCAATAAAAGAAACAGAAAAAGGGTCAGTTTCCCGACCCTTCCACAATCATGATTAAGCAATTCTTATTTAGTTTGACTTAGCTTTTTTGTTAGCACAACATTCTTTAGACTTGCTGCAACTTTTCTCCACTTTAGCTGATTTCTCTAGGTCGCAATGATTGAAAGCGGCTTTCATATCGTCAGCAGAGTACCCAATTTGGGTAATAGCCGTTCGAATATCATCTACTTTTAAAACTGTGCTGTCGAAAGTGACATCAGCTGAACTTTTCTTAAAGTCAACAACTGCTTTTTCCACGCCGTCCATTTTCTTCAATGCAATCTCAATACGGTCAACGCAATCACCGCACGACATTCCGCTGATATTAATTACAGCAGTTTCTGCCTGGACAGATTGCGGAACTACACCGAAAATCAGAAATAGTGCTAAACCCAAAACAGCCACAAAAGATAATTTTTTCATTTTGAACCTCCATTGATTAAGAAGAATTTAAGTTATCGGTTAGAATGTTACAAGTTTGTAAAATCAGTATCAATCTATTTCGCTAAGAACTCTCTGGCCATCCTCTCTCCTTCAGAGATATTCACTTTTCGTAAAAGTACCCATCCAATTGCAAATAGAATCAGAATGGAAAGGATACCGATGCGTGCGTTACCGGTTAATAATGTAACCGAACCCATAAGCAACGGTCCGAGAACTGCGGCAAATTTGCCAAGCATATTGAAGAAACCAAAAAACTCAGCTGATTTCTCATCCGGGATTAATCGGGTGTATAAGCTACGGCTCAATGCCTGAATACCGCCTTGGAAAAGTCCAATCATAATCGCCAAAATGAAGAAATGCTGTTCTGTCTTCATAAAGTAACCCAGCAGAGTGATAAAACCGTAAGCCATTATAGCTATTTCTATGGCTCTTTTCGTTCCAATCCGAGAGGCAAACCAGTTGTAAATCAGTGCGGCGGGAAAGGCGACAAACTGGACTATAAGTAGTGCAGTAATCAAAGCGGAATCCTCAAAATTAAGTGACTTCCCGTAATCCACCGCCATTTTAACAATAGTATCTACTCCGTCAATGTAGAACCAGTAAGCCAGAAGGAATAACCCCACTACTCTCAAATGGCGAATATCCCTGAGAGTATCTCTGAGTTGCTTCCAACCGAGGGTGACAGCTTTGGATAGGGGAACCCGTTCATAAATCTTTGGTTCGCGTACGAAGAGCATAACCGGGATTGAGAACAGAGCCCACCAGATGGCGACTGATACAAACGACAGTTTGATCGCAGTGGCCTCATCGCTGAGTCCAAATGTCTCAGGAAACTTGAACATTAAGACGTTCAAAAGAAAGAGCAGTCCGCCACCGATATATCCGAGGGCATATCCGAGGGACGAAGCGTAGTTCACCTTAGACTTGTCTGCAATTCCCGGAAGCAGTGAATCGTAGAATATATTGCCGCCGGCAAAACCGACAGAAGCGGCCACATACATTATCACAGCCATCTGCCAGTATCCCTGTGCTACAAAACAGAGCCCGCCGGTCATGACAATTCCAAAGAAGGCAAAGGTAAGCAAGAATTTCTTCTTAGCCGTCCCCCGGTCGGCTATGGCTCCGAGAAATGGCGCCAGAGCAGCAACGATGATTGAGGCGAGAGAATTGGCCAATCCGAGGTAGAAAGTACTCTCATTAGGATTTCCCGGATCAGCCCAATATGCCTTGAAGAATAGCGGGAAAAACCCGGCCATAACGGTCGTAGCAAAGGCGGAATTGGCCCAGTCATACATGGCCCAGCTCCAGATGGTTTTGCGGGAGTTGATCACACTGTTTCTCTAGTCTTCATTTCCAGGTTAATCGTCTTCAATAAAGAAGAAACTTCTCCCTGAATTGACTGAATCGAATAACATCATGTGTCCACGTGGCAGGCAGCTTCGCAGTATCCCGGCGCTGAGCCAGAAAAATCCGAAGGTAGTCGTGTCCGTAAAGTTTGTCAACATAGAAGCTACCGGTCCATTGAAATTGACTCGGGTAATTACCCGACACAATAGAGAGAATCGTCGCGGCCGTTCGTAGCGGATCGAAAGTATTCCAATCGGTTACAATCATGCGAATCCCGTCGCACTCCTCACTTCGGTAGATGGGCGAAGGCAAATACGCATTGAGGGAATCTGGCGTAAACTTCCCCGTTTCAAATTGGACACCCGGGAGCCGTGACTTCTCCAGAAGACCAAGAACTGTGGATCCCAAAATCCACGGCGCTCCCACGAGAAAGTACGGCTGATCAGTGCCGATGCCTACGGAGATGTTCGTACCGTTGAAAAGCGCCATCCCTTCGTACACTCGCAATGTCTCCCAATCAGGTATGCCAGGCGCCGGCGGTATCCACGGAAGTTCAGTCTCGGAAAATGTTGTTTCCCTCTCCCATCCGATCATGGGGACAACCGTCAACCTTACCCGTTCCGATTGACGTGCCCAACCGGTTTCATTAATCATTAGAGCATATTCACCTACTGTGAGTGCATGGCGGATCGGGACAAGATGATATCCCACGAATGATTGATGCTTCGGCCTTACCATGGGACCTTCAATCTTGATGCCACCGAAAGGATTAGGACGATCCAGCACCATAACGGGAACCTCGGCAATTGCACCGGCTTCCATCATTTTCGTAACAGTGGTAATGTAGCTAAAATAGCGCAAGCCGGGATCTTGAATATCAATTAAAATAAGATCAACTCCGTAAAGATCAAGAATATCCGGGCGAAATCTCCGCTCCCAAAGATACTTGATCTGTGCGTTGAATCTTGGATCTTTCCCTTCAGATGGCAAACTGACCATATCATCAGATGGGGAAAACAATCCGTGTTCTGGTGTGTAGACGATTTTTAAAGAGATACTATCCTGATATTGAGTCAATAAATCGAGTAGATGGACTCCTTTTCGACTCACGGAGGTGTGATTCGTCAAAACCACGATAGTTTTTCCGTAAAGGGGCTGAAACGAAAGTTCCTCCAGTACATCGAGCCCGTTAAGAACCTGCTCAATAAACCCCGTTTCCGGTAAAGGAAAGATTTCAGAATATTCAAAATCCTGTGCAACAGCAACTGAGCTTATAGACAATATTACAAGTGTTACAGTGATAATCTTAAGTTTCACTTGATATCCTTATTTCTTCGAACCCCTTAGAAGCAATAACCATAGATATCAGACCGATCACCGTGTAAAGCGGCCATGCCACCGAAGTAAATTTGACGACTGCAACCATGGTGAGCAGTGCTATTGTAAAACCGAACGTTACGCTATGCCTGTGAATATCAGGCGCCTTCCGCCCGAGATAGAAGAAACCGAGCAAACCTCCGTACGTGAACGACGCGATGGAGAGTCCCACTTCCACCAGCGGTGTCTCTTCCGATGTGAACAGCATGGCGCCCCCAACCAGCACGACTGCCCAAAAGACTGACAGCATGCGAGATGTGGTTAAATTGTATCTGTCCGGGCGGCTCCCTTTGAACCAATCGATCATGCTGGAAGATGCCAAAGCATTTATGGAAGAGCTGAGCGTGGACATGGCAGCGGAGAAAATACCGGCGACGATAAAACCTGTCAATCCCGCCGGTAAATACTCAATTATGAATGTGGAAAAAACCTCGTTAGCTTTCATGTCGCGACCTTCGAAGAAGACCCAGATTCCAGTTCCAAGAATGAGGAAAATTCCAAACTGGATAAATGCTAATATACCGCTTCCCACCAGCGCTTTCTGAGCACCTTTGATACCGCGACAAGAGAGAAGCCGCTGAACCATGAGGTGATCTGTACCGTGCGATGCCATAGATAGGAACATCCCGCCAATGACAGCAGTCAGAAACTGGTATGGATGCTCGATGATCCCGGCAAATCCACCATCAAAATTGAAGTGAATCATCGTCAGCTTTCCACTCTCTCCCGCCGAAGTGAAAATTGCAGGCCATCCGCCGCTTACCAATCCGGACAGCACCACGAATACAGCACCTGCACCCAGCAGGTAAATTCCGAACTGGATGGTGTCGGCCCAGATCACTGAACGGATACCTCCGATGAGGGTGTAAATCAGCGTAAAAAGGCCGATAATGGCGATGGAGAGCGGATAGGACCATCCGGTGATGAGTGACAGCGGAATAGCCGTCATAAAGAGGCGGACACCATCGGCGAGGATTCGCGTACCGAGAAATACCAGCGAGGCGAACCGCTGTACAAATGATCCCCACCTGTTCCTGATGAATTCGTATGTGGACTCAATCCCTTCGTGGAAATACGTAGGGAGCAGCGCTTGTGCAATAACCCACCTTCCAATGATATATCCGAAAGCGAGCTGCAGAAATCCGAGATCGGAATTATAGGCCACTCCCGGAATGGAGAGAAACGTAAGAACGGAGGTCTCCGTAGCGACGACAGAAAACATGACCATCCACCACGGCAGATTCCGATCGCCGAGAAAGAAACCGGACGCCGATGTCTGTCTCCTACCGGCCCAGGCTGAGATGCCGACGACTAAAATCAGATAAGCAAAAAGGACAATAAAATCAATTTGCTGCAAACTACCCTCTAGTTTCCATCAAGGAGAATCTTCATGACACCGTTCTGGAAAGCCCGCCTGACTTCACGCATTTCTGCTTTCCACATATCAAACTCTTCACCTGGTTTCCCTCGAGATGGATGGACATGGTTCGTCAGCAAAATGACAGCAATCTTACGGTTCGGATCAATCCACATGGACGTGCCGGTGAATCCGGTGTGGCCGTAGCTGCCGGGCGAGAAAAAGTCCCCAGCCAGACTCCCCTCTTCCGAGGGTGTATCCCACCCTAATGTCCGTTCACTTCCTGGCGGTATCTCCTGTCGACGAGTGAAATCCTCGATGGTGGATCTCTTGAAGTAGCGGCGCCCGCCGTAAAATCCTCTGTTAATCATCATCTGAGCATAGCGGGCCAAATCGGTCGCAGTGGAAAAGAGTCCTGCGTGCCCGGCGACGCCTCCCAACTGCCATGCTCGCTCATCATGGACAATCCCGTGTACGAGGCCACGCTTGTACCGCTCGTCAATCTCCGTTGGAGCAATTCGTGGAAGGAAAGTAGAATCGGGGTTGAACATCGTGCTGGTCATCCCAAGTGGACGGAAAACATAGCTTGTTGCCAAATCTTCCAGAGCTCGCCCAGTCACTTTCTCCATGATCTTCCCAAGCAGGATGGGACCGAAGTCGCTGTAGATGTACTTTTCGCCAGGAACGGCAACCAGCGGCCTCTCTACGATACTTGACACAATCTCTTCGCCTGTGGTACCGAGCGGAAATTCATCGTACGCTTGTAAACCGGCGGAGTGAGTCAACATGTGGCGAATCGTAATCTTGTCCTTATCACCTCCAGAAAAATCCGGAATAAACTCATTTATGGGCTCATCCAGCGGCAGCTTTTTCTGCTCTACAAGCTTCATGGCCACCGGCGACGTGGAGGTCACTTTCGTCAGAGATGCCACATCATAGATAGTTTTTGCCGTCACGGGCGGTGAATCTTCATTATATGTCTGCCGGCCGGATTCGAAAGTCCAGACCAACTCACCTTCCTTAATCACGGCGACTTGGGCTCCCGGAAAGACAGAATTTGCAATGGCTCGCTCGACAATTGGTGAAACTGCGCTAAAATCGTACTCATCAGAAATAGGGAGCATTTTCCTCGGTGAGCGCTTCAATCCGTGCCCAACAGAAAGTTCAGCGCTGAGCTGCACCGGTAGTTTTCCGCCAATGGAAACGGCACCGAAGATGGCATCCGCCATAGCTTTCTGCGAAATGCTACCATATCCGTAGGCACAGAGATAGGCATCCAGATTGTCCACATCCGGCACATACGGACTTCCGAACGAAGTGACGACGACAGGAATTCCCGTCTCTTGCAAGCGGGCAATCAACTCCCGGTGGGAAGGATCAATGGAGACTTGCCCCTTGTTCATGCGCACGCGGATGAAGAGCGAACAGATGATGTAGTCAGATGTAGCCGATTCTTTCAGGATGCGCTGGATGTCATACTCATCTACCGGTTCGTGAATGAACTGAGACTTTACGTTACCATGGATTCTGGAAACTGATCTGCCGAATGTGCTAGACATAGAACGAAGTCCATCATCGGTGGAGAGGATGAGATGCGTAAGTGTGTCAGCTTCTTCAGCCCGGACAGGAACGGTATTTAGCTTGTCACTGACGAGAGTTATGGATTTTTGAGCGATCTCTGATGCTGCCGCACTGTGTTCGTTGTCTCCAACGACGGACTGCGCTTCCTTTAAACTCACCTCCCGTTTTTCCCACAATCCTAATTCTGACTTCATCTTGAGAATTCGCTGAACCGATTCATCGATGCGACGTTCAGGCAGTCTTCCACTTTTCACGGCATCAAGTACCGATTCCATAGCTCGATCCACATCCAGAGGAAGGAGCACAATATCCGTCCCGGCTTCGATGGCCCGGATGGCCGCTTCTCCCGCCCAATGTGAGTCGGTAATACCGCCCATTTCCAGAGCATCCGTCACAATGATACCGTCAAAGCCAAGTTCCTTTCGGAGTAAGTCGCCATTGAGCTCAGATGTCATGGTCGCCGGCAGATCATTATTTGAGATTGACGGCACAGCAATGTGTCCAACCATGATCATCCCCACACCTGATTCTACAGCAGCTCTGAATGGAGCTAGATCTACCCGTTCAAAATCATCCCGATCTGCAGCAATAACCGGAAGTGACGTATGCGAATCAGTAGCCGTATTTCCATGACCGGGAAAGTGCTTTGCAGTGGCGATCATGTTATTTTCCTGCACACCACGGATGAAAGCACGGCCGAATCGTTCTACAATTTCCGGGGAATCGCCATAGGCACGAAAGTTAATAATTGGATTATTGGGATTGCTATTCACATCCATAACTGGTGCAAAAGTAACATGAACGCCTACGGCTCTCCCTTCCTTGGCGGTAATCCTCCCCTGCTTGTACGCCAATCCCGGGGAGTTGGTAGCTGCCAAAGCCATATTGGTAGGAAACAGGGTTCCGCCATCGAGAAGCTGACCCACACCCCGCTCATAGTCAGCGGCGATGAGCAGAGGTAAATTACTGATTCTCTGAAGCTCATTTAGATTCTCAACTGTGCCATGAATGCTGCCGAGGAATTGAATGACTCCACCAATCTTCCGCTCTTCGATCAGTCTCTTCATCCAGCGATAGGTATAGGAATTCTCCTGATAAAAGCTGCCGGAATAGCGAATCATGAACATCTGGCCAACTTTCTCTTCCAGTGAAAGATCAGCCGCAGAAGGAGGCCCAACAACTTTCTCTACAGGAGGTCCAACTGCACAACCAGTGATTATGACAATAAAGCTCATGATAAATAATTTTCGCACCTCTAATCCTCCACAAACTCTCTTTTCGTCCGTCCGCCTATGGCGGTCATCAATACATAAGGAGTCAGATTCACTTCTCGAGCAATATCTTCGATACGGATGTGATTTTCACCGTCATCACCGAAGAATAGCACTTCTTCACCTACTTTGGGAACGACATCTCCAAAATTGACCATCATCTGATCCATGCAAATACGTCCGGCAATTGGGAACTGCTCCCCTTTGTAACCAACATAGCCATTCTCATACCAATTCCTGGGGAGACCATCGGCAAAACCGGTCTGGATTACTCCAATATTACAATCCTCATCCGGCACATAAACAGAGCCGTAGCTGACCGGCGTTCCTGCCGACACTTTTCTTACGGTTACGATGGGACCTTTGAAATTCATCACCGGTTCAACTTTGATATTTTCCGACGTCTCGTCTGAGGGATAAGCGCCATAGAGAAGTATTCCCACTCGCACAAGATTAAATAAGGATTCAGGCAGATTAAGCACAGCTCCGCTGTTTGCCATATGGAAAAACTTTACGTTCAGCTTCATCTTTTTGGCCAAATCAACAATCTCATTGAATCTTGATGTCTGCAATTGAGCATACGTCAGATCACCTTCATCAGCAGTTGCAAAATGCGAATATATTCCTTCCAACTCGATCTGAGAAGTTTTTGCCAATCGTTCAAGAATATCAGTAGCTTCATCAAAAGCGATTCCCAGACGGGACATTCCGGTATCAACTTTAAGATGGACTTTCGGACCTTTTCCCTTGTCAGCGATATAAGCTGTAAGGAAATCCATATCATCCGGCCAGGAAATATTGACCGTCAGGTTGTTCTCCACAGCCGGTTCAAGCATATCCGGAGTCAGTCTGCTGAAAAGCAGAATAGGTAAAGTAATTCCGTTCTGCCTGAGCTCCAAAGCCTCACCCATTGTAAATACAGCCAAGTATCTTATACCCTCATCCTGTAGTTTCCTGGCAATATGAACAGCGCTATGTCCGTAGGCATTCGCCTTTACTACCGGCATAATCAAGACATCTCCAACCTGAGCTCGAATTTTCTGCAGATTGCGCGAAAGTCGACCCAGATGAATCTCAGCTACAGGGTTATACATTCTTTATCTCGAACTGATCGAAATCAGCAGGTGTGTATCCAGCAGAAGAGAGAACGAATCCACCGTATACAGGTGGAAAAGAAGATCTTTTCCACTCTACGGAGTCGAATTCGTAGAGAAGTGCTGTTTCCAAGCATTGGCGATAATAGGCCGATTTTTTTATCACCGATCCAGTACAACCGAGTGACAAGTCACCATTGGAGGTATTCATTTTCTCATGTAGTTCGAGAACAAGTTCGGACAGATGATCGGCTCCTTTTCTTACAATGTGATCAGCAAAATAATTGTCGTTTTCAGCTGCTTCCAATATTACAGGAGTTCCGGAAGCCATGAGGGAAGAAGCGTTAATGTTATTGGAAAGCTTAGTCAGGAGTTCTTCGAAGGTATCTGAATTGTAATGCTGCATAAGGTGTTCCCGAAGTTGTACCAGTTCTTCAAAGGTAGAACGTTCATTGGTTATCAATTCTGTTATTGCGGTTTTTACCAGCCAATATCCACTTCCTTCATCTCCAATCATATGACCCAAACCGCCGGTGAAATATATTTGACCATTTTCATTCGTTCCGATTCCGACAGAACCAGTTCCTGCTAAAATTGTAAATCCTGCCCCTTTCCCCCAGATTCCTCTATGAGCCAATTCAGAGTCGTTAACTTGTATAACTCGGGCTTTTGAAAAGAGAGAGCTCAACTTTTCTTGAAAAGCCTCCCGATTGGCCTTCTTTCGTCGAGATGCTAATCCTGCGATAACCTCGTCCACCTGGTCTATGGAAATATCAAGAGAGTCCATAGCTGAATATATCAGACGATCAAATTCTTTCAGACATTCCATTCCTGATGCGTTAAGATTTATTCCCCCACCAGAAACTATTACCCCTTTTGATGATGATCTGTCCAACAACAGAAGATCCGTTGAAGTTCCTCCACCATCGATGAAAACTGAAGCACAGTTAACCATATTTTTTTTGCAGAAACTCCTTTAGATCATCAAAACTGTTAAACACTTCTGAACTGCAACCCAATATCCACGCACTTATTCTGGAGAAAGGCATTCCCAGAACAAGATAAACCGGAATACGATTACGATAAGCAACAGTCACTTCACCGTGTGTTCCACCTCCATCCCGAACTGCGTCATCCCAATAGCAAATTATATAGTCAGACTCAAAGCAAACCTCGTCAAGATCCCTTTCAATAAACTTGCGAACGACACTTTGGAATTTATCGTAGTCCGTTTCTCTCCAAGAGCGAAAATTTTGATGTTCGTCAGGCGTAATGAGAGTTTTTTCCACATCCAGGGGATTGAAAACCTCGTGATTAATTTCAGACGACAGCCATTCAGAGATTTCGTCTCGCCATTCCTTACCTTCATCGCTAGCATTTTCAATTGCACCTGAGAGATATGCCTTCATCGGGAGTAGACCTTCTTAAATAGGTATCCGGAAAGGATTATCAGCAATACAGTTTCCGCCACAGCCATAATCCACATCCAATCTGTAAACTGTCCAGCCATGAACAGACTTCTGCCGGCGGACATCAGTTGAGATGTGGGAAGCCATGTTAGAATCGACGCCAGAGGTTCGGGATAGTTCTCTAGAGGAATCATCCAGCCTGAAGCAAAGATCATAAATAGCAGTGTAGAAAAGATGCCGAAGAAATGACTGCTTCTTTGATTGGCAGCAAATAGCCAAACAGTGACCAAACTTGATCCAAACAGGCCTGCCAAAGCGGCCATCAAAATAGTTCCTAGAAGAGGTAGAACAGAAGGCATATTGCCAATAAGGATTATTAAAACAGTTGCTGTCACAATAGTTCGTAAAAACAGTTCTAGTACGGTTGACAGAATCATAGACGTTACAATAACTAATCCACTATTAGGTGAGGCAGCAATGCAGTCGAAAAAACCGGAATGGATGTTACGTTGAAGGTCTCCCCAGAGAGGGAGCATTCCAGCCATAAGTGCCATGATAAATAGTATACCGGGAAAAAGCCAATCAGCATCAAGCCACTCACCCAAGCTGAGCTGAAGTGTAAAATAGAGGGCTAGCGGTATTAAGAGAAGTGATGTTAAATAACCAATCCAGCGGTGGCGGATGTGAAGGGTACGGCGTTTTATAAATGTACTTATCAGCATCACTCCTCCAAATCTTCAGTTACAGAAACAAGCAGCGTTTCCAATCCTACTTTCTCTGCTTTGTAATCCACTAGAGAAGACTGAATAGCCAATTTCATCACATCAAAGAGAACCTGCCGATCCCGGCCGTAGAAATCAAACGTCTCCCCGATCTTCTCAGGTCGTACAACGGTGGTAATTTTAGAGAGAGTTTGCAGCATATCGTCATTCAGTTTACGGAAGTGAATCTGGAAATGGTGCAGTTCACCGGTGGTTTCTAAAAGGCGGTCCAGACTTCCTTCGAGGACAATCTTTCCGTGATGAAGAATGGATATCCTGTCATGGACATGTTCCGCTTCCTCAAGGGATTGCGTGGCATAGACGATAGTCTTACTACCCCGAAGATTCTCAAATAGATCCCACACCAGATATTTTCCTCGAATGTCGAGAGACGAGGTTGGTTCATCCAGAAACAGCACTGGTGGATCGTGAAGAAGCGTTCGTACTAACATGGCTCGTTTCAGGTAGCCGCGGGAAAGTTCATCTGGAAAGTAATCCAGCATGTCTGCCAAATCGAGTGTCCTCGTCAATTTGGCAATCTGACTCTTAATGACGCTGTTAGTTAGATGATAAAGTGCGCCGTGGAAAAGATAGTTTTCTCTTAAAGTGAGTTGATTATCAAAATTGGGCGTTTGCGGCATGTAGCCCACCAGCCGCCTGGTCTCTTCTGGGCGAAGCTGAATGTCCAAACCATTGATGAAAACATTTCCATATTCCGGTCTCGAGACTCCAGCCAGCACCCGAAGAAGAGTACTCTTGCCAGCATCATTGAGACCTACCAGCGCCATGATAGATCCGCGCTCGATACCGAACGACAGTCCAGCTAAAACCGACTGGCCATCCAGTAGTTTACCGACTTTTTTTAGTGAAACAGAAGCTTCCAATTTTTACTTGACTATTTTCGATTTTTGATTGACCATTTAATCTTCTATTTTTTTAATGGTGAAAATGTTTAATGTTTTATTCATTGTCTGAATCGCAGATTTTCACTGATAGCTGGATTTCGCTGATTAAAACAATCTGAGTAATCTGTGTTATCTGTATCATCTGTGATTCTGACATTTTGTTACTCTTGTAAATCTTCATTCAACAATCCCAACATAAAATTCAACAATAGTCAATCCCTAATGTGCTTCGTACCACGATTCACCTTCACCGCAATCCACTACTACCGGAACATCCAGCGGCAGAGCAATCTCCATCTCCTCAACTACCACTCCCTTCAGATCATCTAATTCATCTTGCGGGACTTCGAATAACAGTTCATCATGAATTTGCAGAATCATCTTGGCTTTGAATTTCTCTGACCTCATCTTCTTCTCAATGGCAATCATGGCGAGTTTGATCATTTCCGCTGCTGTCCCCTGAATGGGGTGATTGATGATGGCTCTTTCAACTGCCATCCTGATTCTCTGGTTCGAATTATCAATATCGTGGCAGAACCGTTTTCTGCCCAGCATGGTGGTTACAAACTTGTTATCTCTTGCTTTTTCCAAGGTTTCATTCACAAATGACTTGATTCCGGAATAGCGGGCGAAATATGCTCCTATAATTGTATCTGCTTCCTTCACTGGTATGCCAAACTCCTGAGAAAGACGGTAAGGTCCGGCGCCATACATTACTCCAAAGTTGACGATCTTGGCCATCCTGCGCATCTCAGGAAGAACATCATCCAGCGGAACACCATAGATGCTGCTAGCAGTACTAGCGTGGATATCCTCACCTTTTTCAAACGATTCTTTAAGTGCCGTATCACCACTCAAGTGAGCCATAATACGGAGCTCGATTTGGGAGTAATCTGCAGAAAAAATCAACCACCCTTTATCCTGAGTTCTGAACGCTTTCCTGATTTCACGGCCTTCTTCGGAACGGATGGGGATATTCTGGAAGTTCGGATTGCTGCTCGACAACCGGCCTGTTGCTGCCACTGTTTGACTGAACGACGAATGTATCCGCCCGGTTTCAGGATGGATAAGTTTGGGGATGGCATCCACATACGTTGACTTCAATTTCTTGAATTTCCGGTACTCCAGAATCTTCTCAGGAAGAGGGTGTTTGTTCTTTAGCCTTTCCAGCACATTGACGTCAGTTGAACGTTTTCGAATCGGTTTCAATCCGATGTGATCAAATAAAATAGTGGCAAGCTGCTGAGTGGAGTTGAGATTGAATTTCATACCTGACAGACTATAAATCTCACTACTGAAGTCATCCAACTTTTTCTCCATCCACTGTGACATTTCCGTCATCATTTCCCTGTCAACGTAAACTCCGTTTTGCTCTATCTGTAAAAGAGAAGGGATGAGCGGCAGCTCCACACTTTTCATGAACTCTTCCAACTCCGACTCCGCCAGGTTTTCCCGAAGTATAGGAACGAGCTGAAGAGCGATGTCAGCATCTTCAGCGGCATAAAAAGTGACTTTTTCAAGAGGAACTTCAGCCATGGTAATCTGATTACGCCCGCTGCCGATAAGATCAGTGATGGGCTGCATTCGATAGTGAAGAAATTCTTCGCTCAGATAGTCTAATTTGTATGACCGGGCTTCAGGTTTTAGAAGGTGAGCAGCTACAATTGAATCAAACTCAATGCCGGCCACTTCGATGCCGTTGTTCTTTAAAATAAGACAGTCGTATTTCAGATTCTGGCCGCACTTGGAGATCTTTTCATTCTCAAACATAGGCTTTAATGTTTGAAGAACTATAGCAAGATCGTCTTCACCTTTGAAAAGCGGCTTTTCCTTTTCCGGATACTGTACCGGAATATACCACCCGGCATTCGCTTCTGTAGCGAAGCTGAAACCCACAATCTCCGCCTGCATGGGGTCAGGGCTGGTAGACTCAATATCCATAGAAATCAGCTCGGCAGCTTGAAGCTTCTGAACAAGATCATCCAGCTTCTGTTGACTGTCAACCAACTGATAATTCTTTTCTATATCAGAAGATTCATCAAGGATGTCATCTTTCCTGAACTCGTTCAACTGCCCCAAAAGCCGGACGAATTCCAGCTCCCGAAACATCTCTTCCGCCGCGTCGAAGTCAAACGATTGGCGCACGAAATCATTCATGTCCGTGGATATGGGCAAGTCAGTCTTGATGGTCACCAGTTCCTTGGATAGATGAGCTGCTTCCGATCCGTTAAGCAATCCTTCTCGGGGGCGCTTATTCTTCACACTATCCGCATTGGAGAGTATTGTATCGAGGTCGCCGTATTCTTGGAGTAATGTGACAGCCGTCTTTTTCCCGATTCCGGCAACACCCGGCACATTATCTGAGCTGTCACCCATAAGAGCAAGAAAGTCTACGACCTGCTCCGGCTTCACATCCCACTTCGCTTCCACTCCGCTGGAATCAATAATATCTGCCGAAGCTCCCTGTCTACCCGGCGTGTAGAGAAAAATGTGATCATTTACAAGCTGCATGAAATCCTTATCACCGCTGACGATATACGACTCAATTCCCTGCTCTTTCGCGGAAACTGCCAGTGCGCCGATGATATCATCTGCTTCGTAACCGGGCAAGACCATTCTCGGAATATTGAAGGTATCGATAAGGCGCCAGAGATCAGGCAGTTGATCCTGAAGTTCATCCGGCATTTTTTCCCGTGTCGCTTTGTACTCCGGATACATTTCGTGGCGGAAGGTCTTCTCCTTGGCATCAAATACGGCAACAAGATAGTCAGGCTCCTCGTCACGTAGAATTTTGAAAATGGAGTTGACGAAACCGAAGAGCGCACTGGTGTGCCGGCCGTCAGAAGTGATAAGCGGATTTCGGATCATTGCAAAATGGGCACGGTAAACCATGGCGTAGCCATCAATGAGGAAAAGGCGCTTTCTATCTTGGGAGGGCATTGGATAAAGTTAAACGTTACGCCCCTCTTTCTTCAATCAAATTTCCTATAAATAGCAATATCTAATTCGTATTTTCAAAATATTAAATTTTAGTAAAGGAGTCTAAAATGCCTAACAGTTCTAAAACCGATCGTAGCCACATCAAGCGCCATAGTGAACGTGCGCATTATGACAAGGAATCCATCTACAAAATTATTGATGAAGCTTTCATCTGTCATGTGAGTTTTGCTCTGGATGATCAACCATTTGTCATTCCCACTATTCACGCACGATCAGATGACCAAATTTTGCTCCACGGATCTAAAGGGAGCCGACTGCTTCAAGTGGTTAAATCGGGAGCTCCTCTATCTATTTGTGTTACTCACATGGACGGACTCGTACTTGCCCGATCAGCCATGCACAGCTCCATGAATTACCGTTCAGTAGTCCTTTTTGGAACTGGGGAGGAGATAACTGACAACCCCAAGAAACTTGAGGCGATGGAGATTTTCTTTGAGCACCTCATTCCCGGCCGGTGGAGGGATATCCGGCATCCAAATCAGAAAGAACTGGATATGACAGCGGTGGTTGCCGTTGAGATTGAAGAAGCGTCAGCCAAGATCCGCACTGGGCCGCCCATTGACGATGAAGAAGATTCCTCACTCCCAATCTGGGCAGGTGTGGTGCCGTTCCGTTTAGCAGCTGGGGAACCAGAGGAAGAACCTGGTTTAAATGAAGAAATTACCTTACCAAATTATCTCTTGTGATTACCTACTTTTATAACTCGTAACTGAGGTTCAGATAGAAGTTCCGCGTCGCTCCCGGCCAGCCATGCACAGCTTGGGGAAGAAGGATACTTTATTGGGAATGGGATGAGTTTCTTGGAATTACAGATGTAAAATCGTTATTAATATCTTTTGACGGTCAGATTGGATACAAGTCTGCAGAATTTGATAAATTCTCAATAACTCCATCCGTTAGTGCAGGCCCATTATTCGGAATTGGTTATTTAAGTGATCTGAATTTTGGAACACCGATTATTCTTTTCTCACCTTGGGAAACTCTCAAGTTAAGTTATGGGCTTTAATCTAATTAAAACGTTACTTCTCAGAAAATAAATTAGAATGTATAGGCCAGATTAGCCCTGGCAATTATAGAAGTGGATTTCTCACCGTTTGCTGTTTTATCTCTAAGCTCTCCAGTAGCATTCAGATTGAGATTCTCCAATATCCTATAGCGGAGACCACCTTTTATACCAATCCACGAGATATCTGCTGCTCCCGTTCCTTTGGCATAATTAACACCACCAAGAACAACTAGCCCAAGCTGATTCAGCTTATAATCACCATTAATAGCGGCAGTTAAGAAATCCAGATTGTTCCATTCTCCTGGACCTATACTATATTCACTGGCATTATTGGTTACAGCCATATTTGTGGTAAGAGGAAATGGAAACCTTGTTGTTAAAGCTAAACTTATTACTTGAGATGAAAGTGATGGATCTACGAAATTAAGATCCCAATCTCGGTCAGAAAACTTATCTTCCTTATCAACTTGTACAAAGGTTCCCATGACAGTATTAGATAATCCCCTTATATTAAAGTTGTAGTTTGAACTGAGTATAATGCTTTTGAGAAGTGTATTTTCTCGATTATCAGAAAATGTAACACTATCGAGCTCAGTTATTTCAGTAATACCATTATCCCGGGCAACAGTCTTATAGGTCAAATTAGCTGTTGGGAGACCTGGTCCTGGCATAACATTAATCCCAGCTGTAAATGTGTTTTGATTCCGAATGTTTTCTGACGATGAGGATATCCCATTATTTTGGTGTCGATAGCTGAGGGTCAAAAACATCCGGTTTTGGAGCAGCCTTAGCTTATCAGTCACTTTCCACTCTCTATTGTCCGTAACTAAATAAGGATTTGCAAGAGAGGTAAACTCAGGTCCAACTTGAGAAAACTCAAAACCGAACAGATTTCCGAAGTAGTTAAAAGTGGCTTTTGCTCGCAAAGCGAGAGACGGCATTGATAGAAGCGCTTCGCCTAAAGAAATGGCTCCGCTGTCAGCAAATAGTTCCGGAGATATGGGTGAAAGAGGTACCATATTTTGATTAATTACAAAAATATTTTCGTAGTCGGCAGGGTCGGGAAAAGCGCCAAGGTCCATGAAACCACCAATTGAATTATCTTGAAGGGAATCCAAAAGAGTATCCAAACCTGCAAGGGTTAGAGCTCCCTGGGAAATATCGTTGTTGAGCAAGCTGAATGCTGCTTCACCTTCTAAAGCAATCCGTTTGTGATCTAAGAACAGTCCCAAGTCAGTTGCTATAACTATATTGTCCCTCGGTTTTACTCCTGACCAGTCGCTAATATCAGACACAACCAACTGTTGACTCCCCAACTCATTAACAAGTTCATCATAAGTAAACTGGTCCCCTTCCTGAAGTCCGAAAACAGTATCAGCTGCACTAATTTCAATCAAAGCATCATCAATGACAGCATCCACGCTATTTACATTATCTTTTACCTTAAGAAAGGAAAGCCCAAATCGAAACTTTTCACCCCGACCAAGACCAAATCTTCCAGCTAAGAGATCCTGTCTAAACGTATGCCCTTGGCGCTGAAGAGCCATAAACTTTGTTCCCACTGTATCACTCTCAACGGAATGGGAATAGACTTGATCTATTTCACTTCCTCCCTGGATTGCTCGATTGACCTCACCTTTAATAAAGGTAAGATTGATAGGACCCAACATTAGATTTAGATCGAGACCTCGGATTCGTTTTCCAGCTAAAGTAAAGTAGGACAGACGAGGATTTGAATCACCAATGTTCAGGTGTCCATACTTCCCAAACGTCAATCCTAATCCATACAAGTTTCTTGATTGATAAAGTGGATTCTCATCGGAGGTCAACTTGAGTTTCGTTTTGAACTTAATATCTTTATAGACATTACCGTGAAGATTGACAGCAAGCTGATTCACATTCAGTGATACATCTTCAATTTTATCTAGATTAGTGCTGGACGTAATATTCCCGCCCACACTGAATGTTGATCTTTCTGCTGCTATTGCTTCTTTCTTTCCCAATATTTCGAATGACCAGACGACAGAATCAACTTTCCCTGCTACGAGCTTAATATGATGTTCACCCGGTGTTAGCAAAGATGGGATGTAGCTCACCATGTCTGGATCGATAAATGCTTTACCGGAAATATCTTCTTCATCAAGGTAGAGAAAGACAATTTCAGGAGTTACACTTTCTAAACCATACAACGATGCAGCAATAAGCAAATCTTCGCCAGACTGTTTTGATCCCGGCTCAGGAGACATTACTATTATTTGCTGACCGAAAAGAAATGAACTGAAAAGAAAAAGTTGGAAGATTATTTTTCTCACTTCAATAACCTATTCGGAGAATTGGATGATAACTTCTTTAGTATTGCCGGAATCATCTTCAAACTGAAAGCGTAATTCGTTTACTTGCCCTGAGTCTTCTTCTTCTGACTCTTCCATCTCTTCTTCAGTGGTTTCATGAGATTCCAAATCTCCATCCGGAGAAGAGTTAGCTGTCTCACCTTCAGTCATGTTAATAATTTGACCACTCACGCTGTTCTCAACTTCTAACAATCCTGAGAACAAAATAAACTGATCACCATCAGTCGGGTCACTTGAGATAAAGAACTCAGTCCCTTTGACAGATGCTACAGACGTAGGTGTAGAAATGACGAACTGCTTACCCTTTTGCGGTGAAACATTTGCTGCCATCTTACCGTAACCTAGATTTACATTTTTTGATATTCCTTCGGGTGATTTCTTTCCTCCAACAACAAATTGAGAATTTTCACGAATTTTCAGTATAGACTTGTCGTCCAAAAACATAATCATCGCAGAGGATTTCTTTCCATTAGAAACGATTTTATCTTGATCGTGTATTGGAGTTCCGGGTTTTAGAGAAATACCGTCAGCAGTATCAACTTTATAAACTTTCACGTCGCCTTTTACTTTTACTGCCATGGCAACTTTATCAGCGCCAAATAAGAGCGAACTCGATAAAATGAGTACAAACGCCAACCAGCGGTTCATTCTGAAACCTCTACCGAAATTATCTTATCGTTCAACCCCTCAGATATCATCGCTTGGACAGTAGAATTATCTGTTGAAGATCCATTTAGCAGAATCGTGCCGGTTGAAGAATATCCTGAGAGGGAACCGTTCTCGCCAAATATCTGCTCGAAATCGCCTTCGTCTAATAATGTCTGCAATAACTGAATGACCATGTCGCTTCCACCGTCTGCTCCATCATCCGAGTCGGACTCCTCAGAAAAATCTTTTACCTTAAACGTCAAAATCTCACTTAACAGCTCTTCCTCACCGAAGGTTGTAGGTAAGATTTTTTTTATCTGCCATACATAAACGCTACCTAGCTCAAGATCTCCTGCACCAGAAGAAGGATATTGAAATGATGTTGCACCATAACCGGTAGCATAAAATCCCAGAGACTGATCAAGGGGCAGTCTTGTGGTTGACTCAATTGCCTGTTCTACTGAGGAATGATCTGACGGAATAAACTCAGCAACTCTAATGAGGAATTCACACCCACCAGGTACCATGCATGGGTCAGAATCCCACTGAAAAACAGGGTAAGATGTATATATCTCATTTGAGGCTGTATCTGCCAATGCGCCCCCGGGAGCGATCAATTGCAAGTCCAGAGGGGAAGATACATTCAAGACATCATCCCTCATCAGAGGTGACCCCCCTTCCGGCGTAGCAGTTACCATGAAGCGGTATATACCATCCGGGAGTCTTCCTGTGGCTATTACTGCATTAAGAAGTTCATCTGTCTGTTCAAGATCTACTGTCTCCACAACTTCTAAATTCATGTTAACTAGATTCCCAGCATCATCAAGCAACTGTCTAGTATCTAAGGTTAACATCTGGTTAGTCATGGTGATGGGAGCTGTGAGAATCAGTGGACTCTCTTCCTTAGTCTTGATATGAACAAGTGTCTCTTCTTCGTAAAATCCAAGAGCGTCAGATTGAACTGTAATCTCAAAATCAAAATGCACAGGAACGCTGTCAGGTGCAGACTGTGTCCTTTCAAGTCTTGCCAAGAAAAGAGGAACATTTGACTCCCCGGTGCTTATGTCCACTGCCGACAAGTAGTAAATAACATATGGAGTAAAGTCTACAGTAAAGTCAATTACTTGACCGAAAACGGGCGCTAGTACCAACATTAGAGTGGTAAAAATCTTTTTCATTTCGAGGAGAATTTCGCTTTTTTTATTAGTTATACAAACAAAATTCAAGCTGTTCTAGATTAGAGTGATTTACACCACTTTTCTGAGAAAGAAAACATCTTTAGTCACTTTTCACATCTTCCAACCGATACTCAGATAGAAGTTCCGCGTCGCTCCCGGCCAATATGCACCCCAATCTGAGCCGTGCGTTACGTAAAGCGTATCGAGGGCATTGTTGACCTTCGCTGAAAGCGTCAGCGAGCCCCATCGGTAGCTGGCACCGAGATTGAGAAGTGAATAAGGTTCAATAGCATTCTCTTCACTGTTCGCTGAATCAATGTACCGCTTGCCTACATGCTGGACGTGAGCCATGAGCCGCACCGTTTTCCAAGATCTGTATGACGCTGTCGCATTGGCAAGAACGTCAGGCCGGTTGGGCAGAAGATTGCTCTCAAGTTCTCCACTGGAGTAGAAGTTCTCATTGAAGGCGCCGTTGACACTTAACTGCAGGCGACTCCCCAACTGCCAAGCAGCATCAAGCTCAAGACCCTGGTGTATCGTCCCTTCAATCTGGCTATACTCATAGTATCCCTCTTCCTCAAAGCTGATGGTTTGCATCACCTCATTCTCCAGATTGATGCGGTAGAGGTTCAGGCTAACGCTATGAGCAAGACCAGTGTGATTCATCCCAAACTCAGCATCGTAGATCAGTTCAGGGTAGGCACCCTGCGGTGTGAACGACCATTCATCAGCATTGATGATCTGGTCGTCTGCCGGTTCCTTTTCCGCCTTACCGTAGCTGCCGAAGACTGAAAGTGCATCACTTATTCTGTAAGTCAATCCCATGCGCGGATTGAGAAAATCCCAGTCTGCTGATATTTGGTGCCCAACAGCGTGACCGATGGGCTCCTGATTCATATTCCACCTGTGGCTGAGAAACTGTACATCGGCAGTAGCCAGCAGCCGGTCGGTTAAATCATAAACAACGTGCGCAAATGCTGTGAAAGAGTGCTTGGTACCGACATACTCATAGTACCTGAACTCATCAATGTCCGCCAGTTCCGGCGCGGAAAATTGGGAAATATCACCGAAGTGGTCTCCTTCATAAAAACGAATTTCCCCGCCTATATCAAGCCGCAGACGGTCGCGCTTCAAAGTCCACTGAGGCACTACGCCGAAATAGCGGTTGACGATCCACTTTCGGCGGAGAAGATCAGTGGTACTATCGGCGTAGGCGGAATCCGTAATAGTGTCGAGATTGTAGTCGTAGAACGATTTGTCATACTTCTCTGCCTCGTAGTAACCACTTCCCATTACAAGGTAAGCGGTGTTGTGGAAAGAGGAACTCTCGCTCAGCTTGATGTGGGAATTAAGGGAATAGACCTGCTGGAAGAAATCGTCAGTGAATCCCTTGTAGCCTTTCCGGCGGAGTTCCCGGTCGCTGATATCATTTCCGTAAACACCATCCCATAACAGATCACTGTTCTCATAACCTAACAGTCCCCGGAACTGATAGGTTGCTTTTTCCCCGCGATATTCAGCTCCAAAAGAAAGTGCCTGTTGGAGGCTGTGATGGTATTCCCTGTAACCATCTGACTCAACCTGAGAAAGACGGGCGGACAGACTCAGCTGATCACCGAAACGGCCTCCCGAACCATAGCTTGCGGAGAGTTTTTTTGTGCCGTAGGATCCTCTACCCCCATTAAGAGTGAAGACCTCGTTGCCTGTCCGAATTCTGGATAAGACATTTATGGAACCTCCGAACGCTGCTGAGCCATAAAGCGAATTACCTATCCCCCGCTGTATCTGCACATCTTCCGCATCCGAGAGTATATCTCCGTGATCCACCCAGTAAACCTGATGACTTTCGTTATCGTTCAGCGGGACATTGTCCAGCATGACGGCTATTCGACTCTGTTCGAATCCTCGGATGGAGACGTAAGAATAGCCGGTCCCGTTGCCGCTTTCGCTGTAGGCGAATACTCCCGGTTCTGTGGCAAGAACCATCGGAACATCCTGAAAACTGTAGTGATCAGCTATCTCATCTGCCGTAAGCGTGGAAAACGCAGCTGGCGTCACTCCGGGGACAGCCCGGTTTGCCAGTACAAAAAGCTCTTCTCCTGGTACAGTAGCAGCAACGAGTTCGATCGGCATTCCCACTGAAGCAGTGATAGTAACGGGCTCATAACCGATGCGGCTGACAGTAATCTCATACCCGACAGGAACCCCAAGAGAAAAGTAACCGTTTTCGTCAGACGATGTACCTACATCACCGCTAACGACACTGGCACCCGGTACCCCTTCACCGGTCTC
>CEPS01001297.1_pt1 | contig 27789 bp, 26 predicted proteins | sample 530401 | NCBI WGS metagenome assembly CEPS01 (sample SAMEA2620035, study PRJEB7988) | marine metagenome | biome: marine biome (ENVO:00000447); feature: mesopelagic zone (ENVO:00000213) & marine oxygen minimum zone (ENVO:01000065); material: "saline water (ENVO:00002010), including plankton... | reverse complement strand
CTCGGCCACAGGCTCCTCAACAGGTGCCTCCTCGGCCACGGGCTCTTCAGCCGGAGTCGCCGGGGCGGGAACAACGGCCTCGGAGGCCACTCCTGTGAAGGACTCCCACGCACCTGTGATCTTCAACAACTTCTCGACACGCTCGGTCGGCTGTGCACCGTTCTGGAGCCAACCGACCGCCTTGTCGTTGTCGATCTCGATCACGGACGGGTCACGTCGCGGATCGTAGAAACCGAGCACCTCGATGAACCGGCCGTTGCGCGCCTTGCGCGAGTCGGCCGCCACCACCCGGTACGTCGGCTGCTTCTTCTTGCCCATCCTCATAAGGCGGAGCTTTACTGCCACTTCAACACCACTCTCTTGTTGTCTGTTCTGGTCCCGGTCCCACACCGGTCTGGCGGAACCGGTCCGGGTGCGATGATGGTGCACCCGATCGGTCGGAACAGTCTGCCGTGACCAGATCGGTTTTCCAGCCTCGCTGGAAAGTCAATGGCCACAGCCCGGGCAGGCCCGGAGGCTTCAGTTCACCTGCCAGGGCCCCGTAAGATCCATTCCTCAGCCTCGGCAGGATCGCCGAGTCCCGGCAGCGCGAGGCCCTTCGTGGCCGGCCTGTCTGACCCGGTGGGCTCTGCCCCCGCCGCTCGCCCGCCCTTCCGGCGCTTGCCGCGGCGCTTTGACGAGCGGCCACCGCTCCCGCTGCCACCCATCTTCTTCATCATCTTCCGCATTTCCCGGAACTGCCTCAGGAGTTGGGTGATCTCTGACGGCTGGGCCCCGCTGCCTGCCGCAATTCGCGACCTGCGGGAGCCGTCGATCAGACCGGGGTCGATTCGCTCAGCGGGCGTCATGGAGTTGATGATGCCCTCGATGCGGTCGATTCGGCCCTCATCCAGGGCCTCGTCGACACCGGCCATCTGCTGAGACATTCCCGGGACCATCTTCATGACAGAGCTCAGCGGCCCCATCCTGCGGAGTTGGTTGACCTGTTCGAGGAAGTCGTCGAGGGTGAAGCGCCCCTCGAGCATCCGGGCGGCGGCATCCTCAGCCTGTTCCCTGTCGTAGGTTGTCTCGACCTGCTCGATGAGCGTTTCGACATCGCCCATGCCGAGGATGCGGCTTGCCATCCGGTTCGGGTGGAATGCATCCAGATCCGAGAGGCCCTCGCCGGTCGATGCAAAGGCGATCGGGCATCCGACCACCTCCCGGACCGACAGTGCAGCACCGCCCCGGGCATCACCGTCGAGCTTGGTAAGGACCACGGCATCAAGGCTCAGACGGTCGTGGAACGCCGTGGCCACGTTCACGGCGTCCTGACCCATCATCGAATCAATCACGAGGAGCGTGTGGTCAGGTTGCACCGCCTCTGAGATTCCCCTGACCTCCTCCATCAGCTCGTCGTCGACTGCGAGCCGTCCAGCCGTGTCGAAGATCACGACGTCGCGTCCCAGACGGGCGGCCTCGGCCCGGCCCGCCACGGCAACTGCAACCGGGTCGGTGGGCTGGCTGAAGACCGGTATGCCGATCCGTTCACCGAGCGTTTCCAACTGGGCGACGGCCGCCGGTCGCTGAAGGTCGGCTCCGACCAGCATCGGGTTACGTCCGCTGGACTTGAACCAGCGTGCCAACTTGGCTGCGGTGGTGGTCTTTCCGGACCCCTGGAGACCAGCCAGGAGCACCACCGTCGGAGGCTTCGGGGCGTAGGTGAACTTCATCGTCTCGCCGCCGAGGATGAGGGTGAGCTCCTCGAGGACGACCTTGACGACCTGTTGCCCGGGGTTCAACACCCCGCTCAGCTCGGCTCCGAGAGCCCTCTCCCTGATCCTCTCCAGGAAGACACCGACCACGTCGAGGTGGACGTCAGCCTCGAGCAACGCCAGCCTGATCTCGCGTAGGAGGTCATCGACCTCTTCAGGGCCGAGCCGGCCGCGGCTCCTGGCACGCCGGAGGATCCCCTCGAATCGGCTGGTCAGTCCCTCAAACACCTCAGGCCTCCACGTCGTCATCGAGTTCGAAGAGGGCGTCGACGAACTCAACTGGATCGAACGCCAGGAGGTCGTCGGGGCCCTCGCCGACACCGACCATCTTGACCGGTATTCCCAACTCCTCCTGGACTGCAACAACTATCCCGCCGCGGGCGGATCCATCCAACTTGGTGAGCACCACCCCGGTCACATCGGCTGCCTCGGTGAAGCGACGGGCCTGGACAAGGCCGTTCTGCCCGGTTGTGGAGTCAATCACCAGCAGGGTCTCGGTGACCGTGCCGGACCCCTTCTCGGCCACCCTCCTGACCTTGCTCAGTTCATCCATCAGGTTTCCCCGGGTGTGGACCCGTCCGGCCGTGTCGGCCAGTACAAGGTCGGCGCCTACGGCGGCAGCGTGCTCGACTGCATCGAAGATCACGGAACTGGGATCGGCACCCTCGGCGCCGCTGACTACCGCTGCTCCCACCTCGTCACCCCACAGGGCCAACTGGTCTGCTGCGGCAGCACGGAAGGTGTCTCCGGCGGCGAGCACGACGCCTGTTCCTGCCTGAACCTCCATGCGACCCAGCTTGCCGACCGTGGTCGTCTTGCCGACCCCGTTTACACCGACGAACAGCCAGACGGACGGGTCTCCTCCGCGGGCCAGGCTCCGATCATGTGAACCCAGTCGCTCGACGACCTCGGCCCGCAAGAGGTCGAGTACCACGTCGGGTTCGTCAACCGCCTCGGCATCGGCCCGCCGACGTACAGCGGCGATGACATCGGCAGTTGTTGAGACACCGAGGTCGGCGAGGATGAGGGCCTCCTCCAAGGCATCCCAGGTGGCGGCATCGACCGTGGACACGGACCTGACGCCCCGGACCTGTGCGGAAAAGGCGTTACGGGCGCGACCCAGTCTGGAGCGGAGGCTCATGGCCGGCGCAGCCTACCTTTGCAGCGGTTTCCGTCGGACCTACCCGGGGTCCTCTTCCCCGGTGTCCACGCCGTTGCCGAGGAAGTCGTCGAGGGCTCCAAGTTCCACGACGGTGGACAGCAACTCTCCGTCGCGCATGAACTCGAGCACTACCTCCAGGCCCGGCAGGCGCAGTTGGATGTCGGCCCGCAGGGCGTCCATGGCGTCGATGGGTTGTCCGTCGGAGCCCACGATGAGATCACCTGCCATGAGGCCGGCGATGCTGGCAGGCGAACCCTCGGTTACCTCCACGATTGAGGCACCGGCCCGGCCATCGGTCAGTGACTCGCCACGGATTCCCAGCCATGCGGTGCCCACAGGATCGCCGGCAAGCAACCTCTCGGCCACCAGCAGGACGGTGTCGCTGGGAAGCGCAAAGCCGACGCCGATGTTGGCGGTCAGGAAGCCATCCGTTCGAATTGACGTGTTCATACCGATCACGCGCCCCTGCCGGTCGGCGAGGGGCCCGCCGGAGTTGCCCGGGTTGATCGGAGCGTCGGTCTGGATCATCGCAACTCCTGCACAGAGGGCGCTGTCGTCACCTCCGATCTGACAGCCGTACGACGGGACCACCCGACCGAGGGCGCTGACGATGCCGGCTGTGACAGTTCGGTTCAGGTCGAAGGGGCTTCCGACGGCGACCGCTGTCTGGCCGACCCTGAGATCGGCGCTGGAGCCGAACACTGCGGGCCTGAAGCTGTCATCGGTCTCTGAGAGCAGCACGACTGCAACGTCACGGCGGATGTCGGCTCCGAGCACGGTCGCATCGACGCTCCGTCCGCTGGGGAGGGTCACGATGACATCGGTCGCCTCACCTACCACATGGGCGTTGGTGACCACGTGCCCGAGGTCGTCGAGCGCAATGCCCGACCCCTCACCCACACCGGGTTCTGTTACGAGGACCACCGACGGGGTCAGTGCCTCGGCAACAGCCACGACCGGCTCCGGGCCACCGTCTCTGACGCGCGCTTCGGTGAACAGGCGACCGACAAGGGTCTCGACGTCGGCGGCCGACATGCCGGCGGACTCGGCGATGAGGGCCTCAACGAGCACCTGGACCTCGTCGGCGGAAAGGCCCGCGAACTGGCTGGCTGACCGGGACACCATGGCATCGACGAGAGCGGTGACCTCGGCCTCGCCCATGGCTCCGGACTGTTCGATCAGGCGCTCAACCAGGTCCCGTATCTCGCCGGGGGTAAGGGCCTGTGATCTCGCCACGAGTTCGTCGACAAGGGCCGCCACGACCGTCCCGGTCCCCGAGCCGTCTGCACCGTCGGCGACCTGAACGTCAATCCCGCCGGCACCGGGGCCACGGATGATCCAGCCCGTGAGGATTCCGCCGACAAACAGGGCGGCCACGAGTGCCACGACCCCAAGCGTCAAGCCGAGGGGCGACGACCTCCGCGATTCGGACCCGGGGTTGCCGGCTGCATCCACCTCGTCAACCGGGTCAACGTCATCAACAGGGTCAGATTCGGGCTCCACCGGGTCATCTGCGCCTGTCCCGCTCTCATCTTCCACACCCAGAACCTAGGCCGGTGGTCGGCGAACCACTACGCAGGCCGACCACCTCAGCGCCCGTCCACCGAGGGTGGGTCAGGAGTCCACGAACCTCGGCAACCAGACCGTGAACGTCGAACCAACTCCCACCGTGGAGCGCAGCGTCACCTGGCCGCCATGTGCCTCGGCGATCTGTCTCACGATCGCCAGGCCCAGCCCCGAACGCCCGGCCTCCCTGGCCGAGGCCCTGTGGCCGCGCCAGAACCGCTGGAACACCCGCTCCTGATCCTCGGGGTTGAGCCCGGGACCGTCGTCGAGCACCGACATCCAGACCATCTCGGAATCCTGGCCGGCGGTGACACGCACCCTTCCACCCGGATCTGACACGCGAATTGCGTTGCTGAGGAGGTTGGCGAGCGCCCGCCGGAGCGCAACAGGGTCGCCGACCACCAGGAGTTCGTCTGCGACCTCGTGCTGGAGCACGACACCATTAGCCGAGGCGGTGGCGCCGAAGTCCTCGACCGTCTCGACCACGACGGTCGAAGCGTCGATGGGTTCGCGTCTGGAGTCGGTCCGTTCGTGGTGGGCGTAGAGGAGCAGGTCGTCGACGAGGGCCGACATCCGTGCAGCAGCCCTTCCGGCCACCTCGCCTGCCGCCCGGAAGTCATCGGTATCGGCATCGGGGTCGGCCATAACGACGTCGAGGTTTGCTCGCAGGACCGCCAACGGATTGCGGAGTTCATGGGATGCCTCCTGGACAAAGCGCCGCTGACTCTCGAAGGCGACATCCAGTCGGCCGAGCATGTCGTCGAACGTGTCGGCCATGTCGCGCAGTTCGTCATCTGGGCCACCGAGCTCAATCCGGCGAGAGAGGTCGGTTGCCGAGATCTCCCTGGCCACCGATGAGATCCTCCCGATCGGCCTCAGCACCAACCCGGCCACGTACCAGCCAACCGCGAGGCTGCCGAGGAAGAGAGCGGCAACTGCGGTCACCGAATAGGTGCGGAGTTGATCGAGGGCCCGCCGGTTGACCTCCTGTTCGAATGCCGCCAACCTGCCTTCGGCATGGGTCGGCTCCGCCTCGACGATCATGTCGCTGTACCTGGCGTCTCTGGACACCGGTTCGTCGGAGAGGGCCCGTGAGAGGCTCAGGTAGATGCCTCCGACCACGATCGCCGCCAGGCCAAAAAGCAGGATCGAGTAGAGCAGGGCCAGGCGGGTACGGATGCTGCCAAGCCGATTCGACTTGCGGGTGTTGAGACCGGAACCACCTTCCGGTTTCACGAGCCTGCTCCGCCGTCGGTCAGGCGGTAGCCGCTTCCGACGATCGTCTCGATCAGGCTGGTTTCGCCCTCGACCGAGAGCTTCCGTCGGAGCGTCCCCACGGTCACCCTGACAGTGTTGGTGAAGGGGTCAGCGTGCTCATCCCAGACATGGTCGAGGAGGTCCTCCTGGGAGACGACCTCGCCGGGGCGTGACATGAAGTAGCGGAGCAGGGCGAACTCCTTCGCGGTCAGGTCCATGTTGCGGTCGGCACGTGTCACCCCGTGGGTGGCCGTATCGAGGCGGAGGGTGCCGACCTCGAGGACTGCTCCCGTCCGGCCCGGATCGCGGCGCAGGAGGGAGCGGACCCTCGCCGCCAGCTCATCGAAGGCGAACGGCTTCACGAGGTAGTCGTCGGCGCCCACGTCGAGGCCGCGGATGCGCTCTTCGACGGTGTCGCGGGCCGTCAACATCAAGATCCTGGGTGCCACGCCCTCTGGCGGGTTCTGGCGGAGTGAGCGACAGACCTCGAAGCCGTCGAGACCGGGCATGGTGATGTCAAGGCAGATCAGGTCGTAGGGGGTCCAGGTGGCCTTGGCCAGGGCCTCGTCGCCGTCCAGGGCCGTGTCGACGGCGTATCCGTTCCGGCGCAGGCCACGGGCAATGGCGTCGACCAGATCGGCCTCGTCGTCGACGAGCAGGATGCGCACGACATGACGGTACCCCGGCGGGCGCAGCGAGCCCGGTCAGGCAGGGTTGTCGTCAGCCGGCGACGGCAGCGCCGGTGCGGTTCAGCACGCGGCTGGCAGCGATGCGCTCGCTCACTACCTTTGATGACCCGCCCGGGGCCATCGACACCCCGTAGAGACAGTCGGCCGCCTCCATGGTGCGCTTCTGGTGGCTGACAACGAGCAGTTGGGCGTCGTCGCGGAAGCAGTCGACAAGCCCCAGGAAGCGGTGCAGGTTCACGTCGTCGAGGGCGGCCTCCACCTCGTCCATCACGTAGAACGGAGACGGTCGGCTGCGGAACACGGCGAAGAGAAATGCCAGAGCGGTGAGTGACCTCTCTCCACCTGAGAGCAGCGAGAGCTTCTTGATGTTCTTGCCAGATGGGCGTGCCTCTATCTCGAGGCCGGTTTCGAGGAGGTTGTCGGGGTTGATCAGCCTCAGGCGGCCCTGGCCGCCGGGGAAGAGTCGATCGAACAGTTCGGTGAAGTGGGTCGAGACCTCGGCAAAGGCCGCCCCGAAAACGCTGACGATCTCCTCGTCGACGGACCGGATCACCTTGCGGAGTTCCTTGCGGGTGGCCCTGATGTCGTCGAACTGCTCCTGGAGGAAGCATCGGCGCCCCTCGAGAGCGTCGAACTCCTCGAGGGCGAGGGGGTTGATGGGCCCCATCAGCTTGAGCTCGCGTTCCAACTCGACGACCCTTGCTCCGGCACCTACGCCGTCGGGAAGTTCGGGGCAGGGTGAATCCAGGATGGAGTCGGGTTCCATGTCGAACTCGGACCTGATGGCAGCGGTCAGGTTCTCGAGACGGAGGCGCGTCTCTGCTCTCTCGATCTCGAGCCTCGAGAAATGCTCGCGGGCGGCTCGCAGGGCTGTCTCGGCTGCAGAACGATCCTGTCGAAGTCCATCCAGGCGGGCAGCGATGCTCTGAACCCGCTCAGACTGCAGGCGGCGGTGTTCACGCAGCGACTCGAGGCGTTCGTCGGCAACGGCCATGCGTGTGTCGACGGCTCGGATGAGCCGGTTGGTGGCGACCTCGCGACGGTCCAGGTCCTGGCGGCGGTCGGCCACCTCGACCCGTTCGTCTGCAAGGCATTCGAGCCGAGAGCCGAGTTCGGCAACCCTTGAGCGGAGCATGGCCGACCGGCCGGTCACGTCGGCGGTCCGGACCTCGTGTTGGGTTCGCCTGGCACCGACGTCGGCAGCGCGTTCCTCGAGACTGGTACGCAGGGAGGCCATCTGCAGGCCAGCGGCGACGGAAGCTTCCTCGGCCGCCTCCAGGTCAGGTAGGCGGGCCTCGAGGTCGGCCACACGGGCGGTCTCGTCGGCGAGCCTCTGGTCGAGTTCGCTGATTCGGCTACGCAGGGCCCCGGTCTCGGCACCCAGGTTTCGCTGCTCGGCCCGTATGCGCAGCAGGGACTCGGTGGCGGCGGCGAACCTGTCGTCGTGTTCGTCGAGTTCGCGTGAGCGACGTGCCACCTCGTCGTCGATTCCGGCCGCCACCTGCTCGGCACTGTCGAAGGCGACCGTTGCCTGGGAGTGCGCCCGTTCAGCAGAGACGAGTCGTGACTCCGCCTCGACCAGGGCTGCTCCGGTGGCACCCCCGCCGCTGGTCCCGACACGCCACCCGGTGAGACTGAAGCGATCGCCGCCTGTTGTGACCACGACGGCCTCAGGATGGTCCAGCGCAGCGTCGATGGCGGCTCCCATTCCGCCGGAAACGATGACGGCATGACCGAGGAGGCTGTCGAGGAGGCTGTCGACACCGGACTCGCGGGCATGGACGTGGGGGCGTACGGGCTCTCCGAAGCCGGGGGCGCTGCGCCCCTGGGATCGGGTGTTGAGAGAGAGGACGGCTGCAGAGAACCGCCCCGCCCTGAGGGCATCGAGGGCCTCGCGCGCCCGATCTACCCCGTCGACGACCACGGCATCGAGGGCCTCGCCTGCGGCGGCCTCGAATGCGTCCTCGTAGCCCTCGTCCACCTGGACGAGGTCGAGGAGGGTTCCGAGAACGCCGTCGATGTCGGAAAGGTGGGCGGCACCGGCTCGACACCTGGCCTCGTCGAGGGCCAGGGCGAGGGCCTCGACCCGGGCCCTTGTTGTTCGAAGGTCGGCTTCGGTGGTCACTACCCGCTCCCAGGCGGCGTTTCGATCACGGGCCGCTTCGCCGGACCGCCGTTCAAGCTCGGCCATTGCATCGACGAGCGGCTCCTCTGTGGTCGTGCCTGCCGTGAGGTCGGTACGCAACCTCTCGGACTCGGCATTCAGGCTCTCCTCGGATTCGACAGCGGCTCTGAGCCGGATCTCGAACCGCTCGCGCTCGGCGACGGTGTGGTCGAGTGCGGCCCGCAGGACCCCCAGCTCTCCCCTCACCTCGGCGGCGTGGCCACCAAGTGCGGGGATGCCGTCGGCCCAGTCGATCTCGAAGGCAACCCGGTCGGCTTCAAGCTCTGTCTCGGCGACTGCAAGTTGCTCCGCCACCGGTACCAGTGCCTCGGATTCGAGGTCGAGGGCCTCCAGTTCGGTCTGGGCGCGGGCCAACTCGACCTCGAGGCCCACCACGACCTGTTGTGATGCAATCAGTCCACGATCCCGTTCGATGCCGCGCAGCCTCTCGGCCAGGAGGGCCCGTATGCCGCGCCCGCGCTCACGAAGCGCCTCGAAGCGGGCCAGGCGGTCACCCAGATCGTCGCCACCCCGGGATGCCAGCTCGGTCTCGGCGACGATGACCTCGGCGTCGAGACGGCTCAGGGAGGCGGTGTGCCGGGCCTCGTCGGCTGCCAGACCGGACCTGCGATCGGCCTCGTCACGTGCCTTGCCTCGGAGACCGGCAAGTTCCTGTCCGGAACGATGGAGCCGTAGTGCCGTGAGCTCACCGAGCAGGTCGCCGTGGCGTCGTGCGGCATCGGCCTGTCTCTCGAGAGGACGAAGTTGGCGCCGAACCTCGCGCATCAGGTCACCGAGGCGGTCGACGTTGGCTTCGGTTGAGCGGAGCCGACGCTCGGCCTTCTCCTTGCGCTTGCGGTACTTGAGGATGCCGGCGGCATCCTCGATGATGGCCCGGCGGTCCTCGGGGCGTGCGTTCAGGACGGCATCGATCTGGCCCTGCGAGATGATGACGTGCTGCTGGCGCCCGACACCGACGTCGGAGAGCATCTCCTGGATGTCGAGCAGTCGACAGGGAGCGCCGTTTATCGCATAGTCGCTGTCGCCACTACGAAACAGGGTTCGGCTGATGGTGACCTCGGAGAACTCGACCGGCAGCAGGCCCGAGCCGTTGTCGATTGTCAGCGACACCTCGGCGCGCCCCAGGGCCGCTCTGGTGGAGGTTCCTGCGAAGATGACATCGTCCATCTTCTGGGATCTGACGGCGCTGGGGGCCTGGGCGCCCAGCACCCACGCAATTGCGTCGACGACGTTGGACTTTCCGCTTCCGTTGGGACCCACAACGACCGTTACGCCCGGCTCCATGTCGAGCGTGGCCGAGTCGGCGAACGACTTGAAACCCTTGATGGTGAGGCTCTTCAGGAACACTGTCGAGACCCTACAGCGCCTGAATCACACCGGTGTCATTACTCATCCGACCACACTAGGCGCGCCCGAGGGCGCTGGAGGCGCGCTCCCGCTCCGGGGAGGTCAGACCTGTGTGTCGCAGTAGTAGGCCCAGCTGCCCTTCAACTTGATGCGCTGTATCGGTGCCCGGCTCCGGGGGCTCAACTCTCCCGCCCGTCCGTAGACAGCCAGGTGGATCCCGAAGTCGCCGGGTTCGCCGTACGCGTCGACGAAGGGCCTGGATTCGATGCTCGTACCGCGGTACTTGATTGCGTCGTGGACCGTCTCGATGAGGGCCCGGTAGAGCCGGCGGACCTCCTGGGTCGACAGCGTGGCACTCCCCCGGTTGTAGGCCAGACCAGCGTGGAACAGCACCTCGTCGCTGTAGATGTCGCCCAGACCGACAATCACAGAGTCGTCGGTCAAGAAGTCCTTGAGTTCCATCTCGCGTCCCAGGACCTGGCCGGCGAACACGTTCAGCGGGATCGGCTCGCCGACGGGGTCGATACCCAGTGCCACCAGGCCCGGCACCTCGGTCATCAGTTCGTCGGCACCAACCAGGAAGGCCTCCGAGTCGCCTTCGGGATCGACGAGTCGCAGCTGGCCTCCCTGGGTGAACGTGATGGTCAGCTCGGTACCGGGCTCTACGGCATCTCGGGCGGGGTGACGTCTGAGCGAGGATCCGGGTCCCATCCGGATCACGAGCAGGTCCTCACCGTCGAGGCCAACGAGGAGGTGCAGGCCGAGGCGCCTCACCGAGTCCAGCTTTCGACCGACCAGCCCGGAGGTGAACGACTTGCGGTTGCGGTAACGGTCGAGGACCGCCATCGAGGCGGCTTCGGCCGACTTGACCTTGCGGCCGCTGATATCGCGGTCCAGGTCACGCCTGATGGTCTCTATCTCGGGCAACTCGTACGCGACTGTCACGGCCTGTCTCCGGTTGTCTCGGTGTTGTCGAACATTGGTGTGTGCCCGTCGGTGAGGGTCGTGCACGCGATTTCTGCCGCCGCCTGTTCGGCCCTCTTCTTGGATGTTCCGTGGCCGGGGCCGTAGGACTGGTCGCCCACCTCTACGACCGCCCTGAACCTGGTCTCGTGCTCGGGGCCATCAGAGGTGACGAGGTAACGGGGGACCTCGTTGGAGCCCTGCGCCACCATCTCCTGGAGGCGGGTCTTGTGGTCGTTGTCGCCCGGGTGGAGCGAGGCGGCCCTGATTGGTTCGGCCAGCATGCCGTGGACAACCTCGGTTGCGCGGGCGTGGCCGGCGTCGAGGAACACGGCTCCGACAACCGCCTCCATGGCGTCACACAGGATCGACGACTTGTCGCGGCCTCCGGATGCCGCCTCTCCGCGGCCCAGCAGCAGCACCTCGCCCAACCCGATGGAGCGCGCCGCATCTGCCAGAGCATCCTCGCTGACGACAGCCGACCTGATCTTGGCAAGGTCTCCCTCATCGTGGTCGGGCCGGGAGCGAAACACACGGTCGGCAACTGCGAGACCGAGCACGGCATCGCCAAGGAACTCGAGGCGTTCGTTGGACCTGCCGCCGTGCTCAGCACACCAGGAGCGGTGGGTCAGGGCCGATGTCAGGAGTTGGGGATCGGCGAACCGGTGCCCGAGGGCGGCACCGAAGGCATCGAGCGCCGAGGCGACGGCGCCCTCATCGGGCTGCTCGCTGGTCGGGTGGTCGATGACCGGATTCTCAGCCGAGGTGGGAGACGACATAGTCGACGGCGTCGCGTACGGACCTGAGGTCGTCGAGGTCGTCGTCGTCGAACCTGAATCCCACCGAACGCTCGCCCAACTCCTCCTCGAGGGCCTCGACAAGCTCAATGAGCGCCAGAGAGTCGGCGTTCAGGTCGTCGGCGAAGGATGCTCCCTCACCGATTGCGGACGGTTCGATTTCGAGGATGTCGGCAAGCCGCTCCCGGATTATTCCGAGCACCTCGTCGCGCCCCATGGGGGTGCCTTCGACATGGGTTTCTGCTGGCACCTGGGGCTCCTTGTCGCCATCTGCTGCGTAAACGACCACCCGAATCCTACCGGAGCGATGTACCTGATGAGCATTGGTCCACATAGCGTGATATTGCGTCACACTACCTGGAGTGCCGTGCAGGCCTCAGCCCGTTCCGCCCACGGCCGCCTCCAGGTGGTCGACCACACCGGCCTCGACCATCTCGGTAGCCATTCCAATGGCATTCCTCATCGCCGTGGCCCCGGTGGAACCATGGCTGATGATGCAGACGCCCCTCACACCGAGGAGCATCGCCCCGCCGTATGTGTCGGGGTGGAACTGCCTGTACAGGGCGTCGAACTCGGGCGCCAGGACATCGGCGGCCTCAATCGCCTCGGGCCGGGCCGACATGCTCGTGAGCAGGGCGGTAATGAGGGTCTTCATGCTTCCCTCCAGTGCCTTGAGAGCCACGTTGCCGGTGAACCCGTCGGTGACCACCACATCGGCAGCGTCGGTGAGCAGGTCCCTGCCCTCGACATTTCCGACGAATGCCCCCTGCCTGAACTCGGCCTCGACAAGAGCCTCGTAGGCCTCCTTGACGAGCGGGCTGCCCTTGCCGGCCTCCTCGCCGATGGAGAGCAGCGCAACACGCGGTTCCGCGATACCGAGACGGTCCGTTGCGAACACGGCTCCCATCTGCCCGAACTGAACCAGCCACTCGGGGCTGCACTCGGAGTTTGCGCCGGCATCGAGGAGCACCGTGGGTGTCGTGCCGGGTGCGGGCAGGAGGGTGGCGATGGCAGGCCGCGAAACCCCGCGTATCCGACCCATCCGGAGCAGTGCACTCGCCATGGTCGCACCGGTGTTTCCGGCACTGACCATGGCCGAGGCGGCGCCGTCGCGAACAGCCTCGGCGGCACGGACGAGCGAGGAGTCCTTCATGCGACGCACGCTGGAACCGGGCTCGGCGTCCATGGCTATGACCTCTGATGCCTCGAGGACCGGCAGGCCACCGGTGTCACCCATCTCATCGGAACGGCCCACCAGCAGGACAGGGATGCCCTCGTCCGCGGCGAGGCGCGCTCCGGCAACTATCTCGGATGGGGCGTTGTCGCCTCCCATGGCGTCTACGGCGATGGGGAGCATCAGGACCCTGTTGTCAGGAGGTGGGACACAGGGGAATGACCGTGCGCCGGTCAGTCGACCTCGACTGCCTGGCGTCCTGCGTACCAACCGCAGTTGCCACACACGTGGTGGGGTCGCTTGGTGGCACCACACCGGTCGCACGCACTGCGCGATGCGGTACCGAGGGTCCAGGCGGCCGCCTTGCGGCTGCGGCCCTTGGCCTTTGACGTCTTCTTCTTGGGAACGGCCATCGTCGGTTCCTCGGTGATGATCGGCGGTGTGAGCTGGGTATCAGGGCAAACACGATGCTGCCCTGACGACCCAGCAAGGCTAGCGGGGAGACCACCCAACCCGCACCGGGGCCTCACCCGGTTTCACCACCTGGCCTGCCGCCAGGATGCAGCTCAGTGGGGGTCGTCGTCTTCGACAACACCCTCCCGGAGGACATCGAGCACCGCCCATCTGGGATCCATGGGTTTCGCTCCAGCGGGCTCGCCGTCGGACGGGACCCCTGTAGGGAATCGTGCGGCGTCGGGTCCCTCACACTCGTCGCTGCACAGTGGCGAAAGGGGAAGCGCCAGGAGCACTGCGTCGCGCACAACCGGTTCAAGGTCGAGGCTCTCTCCGGTCAGCAGGTAGACGTCGCCGGTGTCGGGGAGGTTTCCCTCGCTGTCAGGGCGGTCGGGCACGTATACCTCGCCCACCTCAAGGTCGAGGTGACCCGACACGGAGTCGAGGCAGCGTCGACACTCTCCGGTCCAGTCGGCCCCCAGCCTTCCGGTGACCGCAACCTCGCTTCCACGGACCTCCACAGCCAGTGAGAGGGCGACCCGACCGTCGGTCACGTCGACTCCACCTACGGCCAGGTCGTCGAGGTTGACCTCAAGGTCGACCTCTCTGACCACGTCACTACGCCGCCGAAGGGCATCGAGGGGAAGCAGGAGGTCCCGGGTCATGACAGCAACGTCACCGGTCGGTCGGGGTCAATCCGGCGTCAGCCGGGCTCGTCGGTTTCCCGGTCCTGATCGAAGAAGATCGAGGTGGACCTGGACCGGGCGGCCTCGGCCTCGGCTGCCTCTTCGGCCTCGGCCTCACGGTTCTCGCGATCCCGGTCGAGCACGGTCTCCTGAAGGCGCCGACGACCGTTGGCGATGGCATCCCTGGTGCTCGTGAGCAGCGTCTCGAAGCTCCCCAACTTCTGGTCGCAGTAGTCCTCGGTTTCGCGCCGCATCCGGCGGGCCTCTTCGCGGGCACTCTCGAGCAGTTGCCGTGCACGCTGCTCCGCGGTCCTGACGACCTCGGTGCGCTGGACGAGACGCTCCGCCCTCGACCTGGCCAGTTCGAGGATGTCGTCGCCTTCGCCGCGGACCTTCGCCAGGAACTCCTCGCGCTCCTTGAGTAGCCAGCGTGCGGCTCGAAGTTCATCGGGAAGGCGTGCGAGCGCCTCGTCGAGCATGTTCACCAGCTCGTCCTTGTTGATCATCGACGAGGTGGACAGCGGCATCGGACGGGCCGACGCCACGACCTCCCGGGCCTGCCTGAGGATGGCCTCGACCTGGGGCGGACGGTACGGATCAGGGGCCACCTGCGATGGCGCCTGGAAGGTCTCAGAGGTGGGAGGCACCGGTGTCGGCTGATCGGTCATGACGTGAACCGATCCGCCATACGCCTCGAGACGGAATCTGGCACCATCGTGGAGACGTCGCCGCCCAGGCGCGCCACCTCCCGGATGAGCCTCGATGCCAGGAACGAGCGTCGGGAAGCCGTGGGAATGAACAGTGTCTCGACCCCGGAGATCGCCGAGTTCATCTGGGCCATCTGGAGTTCGCTCTCAAAGTCGGAGACCGCCCGCAGTCCCTTGATGATGAAGTCGGCTCCGACCTCTCGGGCCAGATCTACAACGAGGCCACCGAAAGAGGTGGTCGAGACGTTGGGCAGGTGATCGAAGCAGTCGTCGAGCAGACCCATTCGCTCGTCGAGGTCGAAGAGGCCGTCACCCTTGGACGGGTTGATCAGGGCGGCCACGACAACCTCGTCGAACAGGCGTGCCGAGGTCTCGACCATCTCGACATGGCCGTTGTGGACAGGGTCGAAGGATCCGGGGTATAGGACTCGGGTCACTTGTGGTGGCTCCCAGTCGGGTCGGTTGGTTGGTTGGCTTCGGGGGCTTGCCTCATCAGCATCACCACGGTACTCCCGTGGCGACGGGTGGACTCGACATTCCACCGCGGGCCGGGATCAAGTTCGTGGTTCGACTCGACGACCACCACCGACCCCGGAACGCCACCCGCTACCGAGTCGAGGAGATCAGGCCAGGAGTCGAAGCCGTACGGGGGATCAAGGAGCACGAGGTCCCACTCATTGCGGTTGGCCCGGACCCATGATGTGCCGTCGGCAACGATGACCTCGGCCCGGTCGCCCATGCCGCAGGTCGCCACGTTCTGTCGGACAAGGTCGGCACCGGACCTTGAGTTCTCGACGAACACCGCCCGCTCGGCTCCGCGCGACAGCGCCTCGATTCCGAGGGCACCGGTTCCGGCGAACAGGTCGAGCACCACGGCTCCCTCGATTGCACCGAGGCTGTAGAGGGCGTTGAACATTGACTCCCTGACCCTGTCGCTGGTCGGTCGCAGCCCCGGCCCGGTGGGACCGGCCAGGCGGCGACCTCCGGCGGTTCCCGCTACAACCCTCATCGGCTACGCACCCCCATCGGCCCAGTATGGTGCCCGCTTCGTCGTGGGCGGTAGCGGCGGGGCCGCTACGGTCCGACCCGTGAGAGCACCTGCCACCATTGTCTGTGTCGACTGCGGTGGAACATGCCATCTGCTCGGCCATCCCGACCACGACCTGGAGCCGGGTGACCCCGTCGCCTACAGGTGCGAACTCTGCATGGACCGCTGGGACATGGTCATGGCCGACGACGAGCCCGACCGGTAGCGACCGCAGGCCCACGGGGCTCAGGACTTGAGGAGAAAGTCCGACTCGGCCTCTCCGAGAAACAACGCCACCTCGTCTGCCAGGTCGGGATGGAGGGCCATGCCGTCTCCATCGCCCACGAGTCCTACCGCCACCTCACGGGCGACCTCAACCCACTCCCGGTCGCGCCGCAACGAGGCCAACCTCAGATCGTTGCGGCCCCTCTGCCTCTCACCCATGATCGTTCCCTCCCCACGCAGGTCAAGGTCGACCTCTGCCAGTTCAAAGCCGTCGGTGCTGTGGACCAGCGCCCTCAGCCGCTCCTCGGAATCAGGTGTCGGCGCCTCGCCCACGAGGATGCACCTGCTGGCGGCTGCTCCCCTGCCAACACGGCCCCGAAGCTGGTGCAGCTGTGCAATTCCGAAGCGGGCTGCATCGAGCACCACCATTATCGTGGCGTTCGGCACGTCAACGCCGACCTCAATGACCGTGGTTGCGACCATCACGTCGATGTCGCCGGCACGGAACCGGCTCATCGCCTCCTCACGGTCGGCCTGGCCGACACGCCCGTGGAGCAGCCCCAACCGCAGGTCGGCCAGCGGCCCGTCGGAGAGCTCTGCGAGGGTCTCCTCGGCCGATCGGACCTCGAGGTTCTCGGACTCCTCGATCAGGGGACACACCACGTAGGCCTGTCGCCCGGCAGCGACCTCGGACCTGACGGCCTGCCAGACCTCCTCGTCGGAATCCTCGACCCATGAGGTGACGATCGGTGTCCGCCCGGGTGGCATCTCGTCGAGCACCGACACGTCGAGGTCGCCGTAGACGGTCATGGCCGCAGTCCTGGGAATGGGTGTGGCGGTCATGACGAGGACGTCGGGCACGGTTGCATCTGTGTTCTTCTCGCGTAGCGCCGCACGTTGTTCGACGCCGAACCTGTGCTGTTCGTCGATCACGACTACGCCGAGGGAGTTGAACTCGACGCCCTCCTGGATGAGCGCATGCGTGCCAATGAGGATGTCAACGCTGCCTGCAGCCAGTTCCGCTCTGATGCGCCGGCGCTCGGGGGCCGTTGTTCGACCGGTGAGAAGGTCCACCCTCAGGGGTCGGTGCCCCAGAAGGGTCGACGGGTCAGGGACAGTGAGATCTCCGAGCAGTTCTGCCACACCCATGTGGTGCTGCTCGGCCAACACCCCGGTTGGGGCCATCAGCGCCCCCTGGTGGCCGCCCTGTACCGCAGCCAGCATTGCGGTCACGGCAACGACGGTCTTGCCTGAGCCGACGTCTCCCTGCAGGAGCCTGTGCATGGGGTGTGGCTCGGCCAGGTCCGCACCGATCTCGTCGATTGTCCGGACCTGGGCACCGGTCAGGGAGAATCCGAGGGCACCGTGAAACGCTCCGACCAGATCGCCTTCGATGCTGTGGGCGATCCCCCTCGTTGTCCGCTCCAGCTCGACCTTCCGTTGGACCAGCTCAAGTTGGATGCGGAGCAGTTCATCAAACACCAGGCGCCGTCGGGCCTCGGACACCTCGTTCATGGAGCCCGGCCTGTGGATGCCGCTGAAGGCGTCTGAGCGGCCGACAAGGCGGTAGGTGTCACGAATCTCGGCCGGAATCGGATCGGCGAACCCACGACCCCCGGTCACCCTCCGGAGGGCCTCGGCTGCCATGGCGTCGAACTGCCAGGTGTGGAGGCCCGCCGCCTCGGACTGCGGGTAGACGGCGACGATCCTGCCCGTCTGGTCACCCACCAGGTCGACCAGCGGGTTCGTCATCTGGTTGCGACCCCGGTACTGGTCGACCCTGCCGAACACCACCGCCTCGGTCCCGACCGGCAACTGTCGCTCCCTCCACGGCTGGTTGAAGAAGGTCAGGCCCAGCGAACCCGTCTCGTCCTCGACCCTGACCTCGACGAGCGTCCGGCGACTCCTGGTACGGCGCACCGCCACAGAGGTGACCCGAACGAGGACCATCCCCTCGTCGCCCACCGTGAGGGCCGAGATGGTGGCCTCGCGGCTCCTGTCCAGGTACCGGCGCGGGTAGTAGCAGAGCATGTCCAGCACGGTGCGGACGTCGACCTTCGCCAGGGCCAGAGCCCTCTTGTCGCCCACACCGTTCAGGTCCGTGACGGGCCGGGCATCCAGTTCTCTGAGGGTTACGCCGTTGCCGGCCACGCCCAACTGCCCCCTACTCGATTCCCAGGTAGTAGGGGTAGAGGGGTTGCCCGCCGACATGGGTCTCGACCTCGAGGTCGGGGTGTTCGGCTTCAAGCCAGGAGACGATGGCGGCCGTCGTTGCCTCGTCGGCGTCGGCACCCGCGATGAGGGTGACCAACTCATGCTCGTCGGTCACCACGGTGCCAAAGAGCCCGGTCGTGGCGGCGAACAGAGAGTCTGCGATGACCCTGACCCTTCCGCCGGAGAGGCCCAGGTGGTCTCCCTCGCTGATGGCCCCCGCTTCGCTGTCCGCATCGCGTACAGCCACGGTGACCTCACCGGCCAGCACCGCTGATGCCGCTGCCACCATTGCGGCGGCATTGCCGTCTGCTGTTCCACACGGGTCGTATTCGAGCAACGACGCAAAACCCTCCGTGACCCCCCGGGTCGGCACGACCCTCACGGTCTTGGTGGTCTGGCCGTCGACCTGTTCGGCTACGGGAATGATGTTGCCGTTGTTGGGAAGTATCACGACCTCGTCGGCCGGTACGGCCTCCACGGCCTCGAGCAGGTCGGTGGTGGACGGGTTCATGGACTGGCCTCCGAGAACCACCCTGCGCACCCCGAGGGACCTGAAGATCTGACGGAGACCATCGCCGTTTGCCACAGCGACCACTGCACAGTCGACGGGATCGGTCGGGCCGTCTTCCTCGATCTGCTCGCGGACCCATGTCTGCTCCTCGACCTCCTCGTAGAGGTCGGTGACCCTTATCCGGTGGGGCCTCCCAACTGCGATGCCGGCCTCTATGGCGGCACCGATGTCGTCGGTGTGCACGTGGCAGTTCCAGATTCCGTCACCACCCACCACCACGATCGAGTCACCGAGGGTGTCCCATGCCTCCTTGAAGCCCGGGACGTCGTCGTCGGGGGCGTCGAGGAAGTACATGACCTCGTACCGGGTCCCGTCCCGTCCGGACTGGTGTGCATCGTCCGCCGGCCCGGCCACCGGGCCTGAAACCTCAGGCGGCTCGGGGAGTGCCCGGCCGTCGACCGCTGTCAGCAGCGCATCAAGCAGTAGGAGGAAGCCGCTGCCACCCGCATCGACCACACCGGCCTCGGCCAGCACCGGAAGGAGTTCGGGGGTCCGCTCGAGGGCATCACAACCCGCGGTGCGTGCCGCCTCGGCAACGGCGAGGAGGTCACCGCCCTCGTCGGCCGTGCTGAGCGCCGCAGTGGACGACTCACGTACCACGGTGAGAATGGTGCCCTCGACGGGCCGCATCACCGCCGTGTAGGCGGCGGCAGACGCACCTGCCAGGCCATCGGCCAGGGCCCGTCCGTCAACTATCCCGGTATCGGACATGACCTCCATCAGGCCACGCAGGATCTGGGAGAGGATGACTCCGGAGTTTCCACGGGCACCCATTAGGGATCCGTGTGAGATGGCGCCGGCGACAGCAGCCATGTCCGAACCGTCTTCGAGCGCATCCAGCCCCGAGACCACCGACTCGACGGTCATGTACATGTTGGTTCCCGTGTCGCCGTCGGGAACCGGATACACGTTCAAGAGGTTGAGGACCTCGCGGTGGCCAGACAGTGCCTCGGCAAAGCCGTTCATCGCCGAGCGCAGGGCAGCGGCGTCAAGTGATGTGAGCGTCACGGTCCGCGAGCGTAACCACCGGCGCGGTCGAGGTAGTCCAACCCTGAGGCCCACCCCTGCCGAGGGTTGGTGACACGGGGTGCCCGGCCGTACGCTTTCACGGTTCGACAACCGGTCCAGCCGGCCAGCAACAGAGCCGACTGTCCAAACAACAGAGACCAAGGTGTGTGATGGCGTCCGTCTGTGAGATCTGCGGCAAGAAGCCCTGGTTCGGCAAGTCCCTGAGCCACTCCCATCGGCGGACCAACCGCCGCTGGAACCCCAACATCCAGCGTGTGCGTGCCGTGATCGGCAAGACCACCAGGCGCATCGACGTCTGTACCGGCTGCATCAAGGCCGGGAAGGTCACCAAGGCCGTGCACAAGTCGGCCGACCGGGCCTGATCCCCCGGCTCCAGGCAGAGAACAGGAAGCCCCGTGCAGGGTGTTGTCAAGTCCTACGACCCGGGCACCGGCGACGGCATCCTTGTCCGCGAGTCGGACCTGGCGGAGTTCGACCTGGCGGACGACGCCATCGAGGGTTCGATCTTCCGGATGCTCCGCCAGGGCCAGCGGGTCGTGTTCAACCTCGACGGTGACGGCCGCGCCACCGGCCTGTCCCTCGGCTCCGAGGCGGACATGGGAACCCCCGACCTGTCCTGAGCCACCCGGAGCCCGACCCGGGAGTCGACCCCACACCGTTGACAGGAGTCACACCTGATCGTGTGGCTTTTTCACCTGCCCCGCCATAACAATGGGGGCGCATGGCACCAACCGGTAACCAGCAGTTGATCGACTGGGTCTCCCACTGGCAGGAGATCCTCACTCCCGACCAGATCCACTGGTGCGACGGCTCCGAGGCCGAGTACGACAGGTTGGCCGGCGAGCTCGTCGAGGCGGGCACCTTCTCACGCCTCAACGACGACCTCAGGCCGAACAGCTACCTGGCCCTGTCCGACCCGGCCGACGTGGCGAGGGTCGAGGACCGGACCTACATCTCCACCACCAACCCCGGAGACGCCGGCCCAACCAACAACTGGCGCGACCCCGACGAGCTGAAGGCCGAGATGCTCGGGCTGTTCCGCGGAGCGATGACGGGCCGCACCATGTACGTGGTCCCGTTCAGCATGGGGCGGCTGGGTTCGCCCATCGCCCACATTGGCGTGCAGTTGACCGACTCGCCCTACGTGGTCGTGAACATGCGGATCATGACCCGCATGGGCCAGGCGGTCCTCGACATTCTCGACGACGGCCCGTTTGTGCCATGCGTCCACTCGGTCGGCCACCCACTGGTCGACGGAGCCCGGGATGTTCCCTGGCCCTGTGATGCCGACAACAAGTACATCTCCCACTTCCCCGAGACCAGGGAGATCTGGTCCTACGGCTCGGGATACGGCGGCAACGCCCTCCTCGGGAAGAAGTGCTTCGCCCTGCGGATCGCCTCCACAATGGCCCGCGACAACGGCTGGCTGGCCGAACACATGCTCATTCTCGGAATCACGCCCCCCGGCGGTGAGAAGCGCTACATAGCCGCCGCCTTCCCGTCGGCCTGTGGCAAGACCAACATGGCCATGCTCGTACCGACCCTCCCGGGCTGGACCGTCGAGACCGTCGGCGACGACATCGCATGGATGAAGTTCGGAGGCGACGGCCGCCTCTACGCCATCAACCCGGAGGCAGGGTTCTTCGGCGTTGCGCCCGGCACCTCGCTTGAGACCAACGCCAACGCCATGAAGACCCTGTGGGGAAACAGCATCTACACAAACGTGGCCGCCACGCCTGACGGTGACGTCTGGTGGGAGCGCATGACCGATGAACCTCCGGCTGAGTTGACCGACTGGCAGGGTCGGCGCTGGACCCCCGACAGTGGCACCCCGGCGGCCCATCCCAACGCCAGGTTCACCGCACCCGCATCACAGTGCCCGTCGATAGCCCCCGAGTGGGAGGATCCCGCAGGGGTTCCGATATCGGCGATCCTGTTCGGTGGCCGCAGAGCCACCAACGTGCCGCTCGTAACTGAGGCACACAGCTGGGAACACGGCGTCTTCCTGGGTTCGATAATGAGTTCAGAGAAGACCGCTGCCGCCGCCGGAACCGTTGGCGAGGTTCGCTTCGACCCTTTCGCCATGCTCCCCTTCATCGGCTACAACGTCGGCGACTACTTCGCCCACTGGCTCGAGGTGGGGGCCGGTGCCGACCCTGAGAAGCTGCCCCGCATGTACTGGGTGAACTGGTTCCGCAAGGACCACGACGGAGACTTCATGTGGCCAGGCTTCGGCGAGAACTGCAGGATCCTGAAGTGGGTGGTGGAAAGGCTCGACGGAACCTCGGAAGCCGAACCGAACGCCATCGGCCTGGTACCCCGTCTCGACTCCATTGACCGCGACGGCCTGAACCTGACCGACGACGACATGGCAGCACTGTTGGCCATCGACGAGAACGCATGGCAGCACGAGGCCGACCTGATCGAGCAGCACTACACCCGCGTCGGCGAGAGGCTCCCCGGGGAGTTGCAGAACCAGTTGGCCGAACTGCGAAGCCGGCTCTCGACCTGAGGGGCGCTCAGCCTGCCCCTACGAGCATGGCCCTGATTCCCAACCCCATGAGGAACAGGCTGGCGAAGCCGTAGAGCAGGTAGCGGTGGGCCCGCATGCTCTGGCGGTAGCTGTACACGATTCCCACGGTGATGAACGCCACGAACCCGTAGAACAGGTGGAACTGCGGCGGGTCGATTCCCTGGCCGGCCACCAGCCCGACGCCCACCGTGACCTGAGCCACGATCGACAACTGCACCAGGGCCACAAACCACCACAGCGCCCTTCCGCGCAGGACCACCACACGGTGGGCTGCGAGCGCCCAGGCGCCGGCCATGCCGTTGCCGATCACCATCATCCAAGCCAGTCCCTCGTGGATGTCGCGCAGGCTGGCGAGGGTCAACACGACCGGATAGGACATCAGGCCACCGCCCCTGAAGACCGCAGGGTGGCGATCTCGCCGGTGTCGTAGCCGGCCATGGACAAGACCTCGTCGGTGTGCTGGCCCGGATGTGCCGGCGGCCCCTGCACCTCGCCGGGGGTACGGCTCAGCCTCGGTGCCGGACCGGGCTGAACCAGCCCCGCCACCTCGACAAACGTGCCGCGCTCGACGTTGTGCCGGTGCTCGGTGGCCTCGTGGGCGCTGAGAACCGGCGCGTAGCAGACATCGCTCCCCTCGAGGATCTCGTCCCACTCGCTGCGGGTCCGGGTCGCCACTACCTCGGCCACCCGGCGCTTCAGGTGGGGCCAGCGTGACCGGTCGTGCTGGCCGGCGAACTCCTCAGCGTCGAGGCCCAACTTCTCGATCAACTCGGCGTAGAACTGCGGCTCGATGGAACCGATCGAGATCCAGCCCCCGTCGGAGCACTCGTATACGTCGTAGAAGTGGGCACCCGTGTCGAGCATGTTGGCGCCGCGGGCGGGATCCCAGAAGCCTGTTGCCATCATCCCGTGGAACATACCCATGAGGCTGGCGGCCCCATCGACCATTGCAGCGTCGACCACCTGCCCCTCGCCGGAGGACCGGGCCTCCAGCAGGGCACAGACCATGCCGAACGCCAGGTACATGCCACCTCCGCCGAAGTCGCCCACCAGGTTCAGCGGCGGTACAGGCCCCGAGTCGTCCCTGCCCATGTGGGCCAGCGCACCGGCGAGAGCTATGTAGTTGATGTCATGGCCCGCTGCGTGTGAGTAGGGACCCTCCTGGCCCCATCCGGTCATTCGCCCGTACACGACAGCCGGGTTGCGGGCCATGCAGTCATCGGGTCCGACTCCCAGCCGCTCGGCCACCCCGGGGCGAAAGCCCTCGAAGACCATTTCGGCACCCTCGACGAGGCGCATGACGACCTCGAGCCCCTCGGGAGACTTCAGGTCTACGCCTACGCTGCGGCGTCCCCGGTCGTTGACCATCATCGGCGGTTCGGCCGGATCACCACCACGAACGGAACCGGCACGGTCGATGCGGATGACGTCGGCCCCCATGTCCGAGAGCATCATCCCGCAGAACGGCCCCGGCCCTATTCCGGCGAGTTCCACCACCCGGACTCCATCAAGAGCACCCATCGGCGCCTCCCATTCCCGTGCCACCGGGCGCTACGGCCCCGACCGCCAGACAGTGGTTCGATATTGCCCTGATCAGGTGTGGCCATGCACCCGGTGGCAGGTCATGGCCCCAGCCCTCAATCAACACGAGGTCGGCACCCGGCACGATCGCTGCGGTCCTCTCGCCACCGCTCATGGGGAGCAGCGTGTCGGCGGTTCCGTGGACCACAAGTGTCGGCACGTCCAGGACGCTGAGGGCCTCCTCACGGCTGCCTGCACCGGCTGCGAACTGGCGGTCGAAGGCGTCAGGTGGCTGGACGGAACGGGCGGCGTACCGGGCGAACGTTGCCAGGGCGTGGTCGTCGTCGTGCCATTCGGGGCTCGCCCAGAGGCGACGGTCGGCGAGATCCTTGGCGGCACGCTCCTCGGGCATGTCGGGAGCGGGTGCCACCAGGGCGACCAGCACCTCACCGGAGGGTCTTCCGAAATCGGGGTTTCCCGTGTTGGACCCCATCGAGACGAGACTGTGGGTCCGGTCCGGGTGCTCTATGGCGAAGGTCTGGGCGATCATCCCCCCGAGGGAGAACCCGACGATGTGAGCACGCTCGACGCCCAGGTGATCGAGCAGCCCGACGGCATCGTCAGCCATGTCGGAAAGCGTGTACGACGCCCCGTCATCGAGCATCGTGGACAGGCCGCTGTCACGGTGGTCGTAGCGCACAACCCTGAAACCCGTGGCCGCCAGACCCTCGCAGAAGCCCTCCTCCCACAACAACAGCTGGCTGCCCAGGCCGTGCATCAACAGGATCGTGGGGGCGTCGACATCGCCGAACGACTCGAAGCAGATCTCTATTCCGGTGGGCAGTTCGGCGGTGCTCATAGGGCCATCATCGGATGCCAGTGACCGTCGGGCAAGCCGGGCGGGCCTTCGGCGCACACAGGGCAGGTACCGTCACGAGTGTGACGACCATCCACGACCACCGGTTCACCGAACTGGACACGTCGACCCTCTACTCGATCATGCAGCTGCGGGCGGTCGTGTTCGTGGTCGAACAGGACATCGTGTACGCCGATGCCGACGGGCGTGACTCCGAGGACGGCACCCGTCACGTCTTCATCGATGGACCCGCCGGAGGCATCGCCGCCTACCTGCGGCTACTCACCGAGGCCGACGGCAGCCACCGCATCGGCAGGGTCGTCACCGATCAGGCGCACCGCGGCAGGGGGCTCGCCGGGAAGCTCATCGAACACGTGCACATGTCCACTCCGGGGCGCATCACCCTCCACGCCCAGGTCCACCTCGAGGCCTGGTACCGGTCGCTGGGCTACGAGCGGACCGGGCCGGACTTCGACGACGAGGGGCTACCCCACGTACCGATGGAGCGGCTACCCGGCTGACCGCGGCAACCGGACGCGGGACCTCAGGCCCAGCCCAACTCCTCGAGGCGGTGGTCGTCTATCCCAAAGTGGTGGGCCACCTCGTGCACGACGGTCACGCCAATCTGGTGACGGAGTTCGGTCAGGTCCCGACAGATCCCACACAAGGTGAGGCGGTAGAGGGTTATCCGATCCGGCAGAACCGCACCTCCTCCCCCGTAGCCCTCCCTGCCGGTGAGGGGAACACCCTCATAGAGGCCGATCAGGTTGGTCGGATCACCCCTGTCCTCGACCAGGACCGCCACGTTGTCCATGAGGGCACCCAACTCCGGGGGGAGTGAGTCCAGCGCCTCGACTACGAGGGCCTCGAAGGTCTCCACGTCGACGGGCTGCATTCCCGGAATCGTAGGGGTGTCGATCCGTCCAGAAGACCAGACACCCCCGGGGAAGGCCGTCACCTGCCGTGGGTAGGGTGCGACCATGTCCTCACCCGTATCGGAACCCGGCATGCTCAGCGACGAGCCCGGAACACCAGCGGCCGCCGACGCCCTGCTCCACGGCCTCAACGAGGCACAGGCCGACGCTGTCACCAGTGACGCCGTTCCCCTCGCCATCCACGCCGGAGCAGGCTCGGGCAAGACGCGGGTGCTCACCCGCCGCATCGCCTGGCGCTCCCTCACCGGCCGCAGCGACCCCCGGCGCGTTCTGGCCCTCACCTTCACCCGCAAGGCCGCCGCCGAACTGAGATCCCGGCTACGCATCCTGGGCCTCCGAGACCAGGTCGCGGCCGGAACCTTCCACTCGGTCGCCTACGCGCAGCTGCGGATCTGGTGGAGCGACAACGACATTGCCGAGCCGCAACTGCTCGACCGCAAGTTCGGCATGGTCACCTCGCTCCTGCCCCGCGACAAGCGCGCCACCGACACCCTCGACGTGGTCGGAGAGATCGAATGGGCCAAGGCCCGACGGGTGACTCCCGAGAGATACACCGCTGCAGCCGAGGAGGCCGGCCGGAACCCACCGTTGCCGCCCACGGTCCTGGCCGGAATCTTCAAGGACTACGAGGACCTCAAGTCCCAGAGGGGAATGGTCGACTTCGACGACCTGCTCGATGGCTGCAGGCGTGCCCTCACCGGCGACGGCCGGAGGTCCAAGCTGTTCGCCGATGCCCAGAGGTGGCGCTTCCGGCACCTCTACGTCGACGAGTTCCAGGACGTCAACCCTCTCCAGTTCTCCCTGCTGGATGCCTGGCTGGGTGGCCGAAACGACCTCTGCGTGGTGGGTGACCCCGACCAGGCCATCTACGGCTGGAACGGTGCCGACGCCGACCACCTGCGCCGCTTCAGCACCCACTTCCGCGACGGCACGGTTCTGGAGTTGCGTCAGAACTACCGCAGCACTCCACAGGTCCTGCGTACCGCCGCCGCCCTGTCGAACCGTGACCCCATGGAGGCAAACAAGCCGAGTGGTCCCAACCCCACAATCACCACCCACCCCGACGCCAGGCAGGAGGCCGAGGCAATCGCCCGCAGGGTCAGGGACTCGCGTGGAGCCGACCGGCCCTGGTCACAACAGGCTGTGCTCGTGCGCACCAACGCCCAGGCCGAGGTGGTTGCCACGGCCCTCGGGAACGTCGACATTCCCGTCCGGACACGTTCCGGAAGCGCCCTCCTCGACCAGGCCGACGTGAAGGCCGCCCTGGGTTCCCTGACGAGAAGGAACGGATCCCTCGCCGAGCAGTTGGGCGACCTCCGTTCCGACGCCGGTTCAGACTCCCCAGACCAGTCAGACAACCCCCGCGATGCCGAGCGGGAGGCCGCCTTCGCCGAACTCCGACGCCTTATCGACGAGTTCCTGGCCCTCAACCCACGCGGAACCCCCGATGACTTCAACACCTGGGCCCGCACCAACGCCGGTGCCGGAGTCGATGCCTCCTCCGACGCCGTCGAGGTCTCCACCTTCCACGGGGCCAAGGGCCTCGAGTGGCCCATCGTGCACATCGCCGGCCTCGAGAAGGGGCTTGTGCCCATCGCCCACGCGCGTGACCCCGAATCCCTGGCCGAGGAGCGGCGCCTTCTCTACGTGGCGCTGAGCCGTGCCGAGGAGGCCCTGCACCTCACCTGGGCGGCCGAACGCACCGTCGGCACCCGTACATCCAAGAGGTCGCCGTCGCCCTGGCTCGAGGACCTCCGAGCCGCCATTGACGGCCTCGACAGGCCCCTGAACAGCCGCGAACAGAGCCGTCAGGCGAGGGCTGCACGCTCACGCACCCGTCGCCCGGCCCTGCCCGACAACCCCGACGTGACCGCTGTCAAGGCCTGGCGTCTGGCAACCGCCCGGGCGGCCAACGTGCCGGCCTTCGTCGTGTTCACCGACGCCACGCTCGAGGCCCTCCTGGAGCTGCGACCGACAACCCCGGCCGAACTGCTCGCCGTTCCCGGGATCGGCCCCGTCAAGGTCGACCGCTACGGCGACGCACTGCTAGAAGTCCTGGCCGGTCTGGACTGACCTACCCATCCAGCTCTGCTATGAGCCTCTTGGGAGCCGTCAGCCTCCAGGCCTCCTCGACGACA
>CEPS01023611.1_pt1 | contig 28841 bp, 29 predicted proteins | sample 530401 | NCBI WGS metagenome assembly CEPS01 (sample SAMEA2620035, study PRJEB7988) | marine metagenome | biome: marine biome (ENVO:00000447); feature: mesopelagic zone (ENVO:00000213) & marine oxygen minimum zone (ENVO:01000065); material: "saline water (ENVO:00002010), including plankton... | reverse complement strand
CCATTTTCTACTTATGCTGTGTCCGATTTTAGGGGATGAGGACACCACAATCTGCTGAACCGCTCTCTCAACGGAAAATTCTCGATCAAAAAATTGACGACATCGAGCTGAAAGTTCAGTGTCCTTATCAATCTGGATCAACAATGCTTCGGCCATATCCAACAATTCATCGACCTCGTTAGTTTCACAAACTTGTCCAACTTGTTCGGTGCGAATCATTGCAGCTAGGTCATTGCCGGCATTCACATTGGCCAATACGGGCAGACCACCTTGCATATATGTCAGAAACTTGCCGGGTATATTATGGGATTTGTGCCTTGGATCCAAAGCAACAAGTCCTACTAGGCATTGAGCATACAGCCCAGGGATTTCATCAGGATGGACTTCGTCGTAGAACAACACATTACTAAGCTTACGTGACTGAGCTTCTGCTACGAGTCTTTTCGCTTCGCTGCCTCTTCCGACGAACAGGAAGCCGATATCCTGACGAGCTTTCAGGCGCTCTGCCAAATCGAGCAATATATCCATACCCTGTGCTATACCCATGTTACCGGCATAGACAAATACTTTTCGACCAGCCAGTGGTGTTTTGATTAGTTGTATCGAGCAGTCCGCACCAGATGCATCAGCTAGCCAATTTAAGTTCAACTTTCATATCTTACAATCTCCAAATAGCTTCCACTGCGTTTGATCTTTCCATCTTCCAGTTCAATAATCAGGTTGCAGCTTTTTAGTGTGGTTAAACGGTGGGCAACCATCAGGATAGTAATCTCTTCTTGGATGTTGTCAATCGCCTCCATCACTGCTCTCTCGGTCTCGTTATCCAATGCACTAGTGGCCTCATCAAAGATGATGACATCGGCCTGTTTGTAGAGGGCTCTGGCAATACCGATACGTTGTCGTTGTCCGCCGGAGAGACGCACTCCTCTCTCCCCTACCGTGGTTTCGTAACCTTGTTCCCAGGTTTCTATAGTCTCTGCAATCTGTGCCTGTTTGGCGGCAAATTGCACCTGCTGATGGTTGATCTTCTCTATTGGTACTCCAAAGGCGATATTCTCAGCGATGGTGGCATCAGATAGGTAGATGGCTTGTGGGATATGGGATATGTGGGATTGCCATCCACGATGATTTTGGTCGGTGACTTCCATACCATCTATGGCAATCTTCCCTTCGCTTGGGTGCAGAAGCCCCATGATGATGTCTAGCAGTGTGCTTTTCCCGCTTCCGGTTGTTCCGATAATACCGATTCTTGAACCTTTGGGGATTTCGAGGCTGAGGTCTCTTAATACCCATGGAGTATTGACGCCGTAACGAAAACTGACCTTCTCCATCGTGATCGCCTGTTGGAATGGGATGGCCTCTATCGTTGGACCTTCAGCATAATTGGGCAGCGGTTGTTCAAGGAGGGCAATTGCATCTTGTAATATAACCTGCGCACCACGGAAGCTCGACCATGAGCTATAGGCCAGCTGTAACATGGGTAACATGCGTTGAGCCCCAATTGCGATTGCGCCCAGGATGGGAAGGGTGCCAATGAAATCGCCCTCTCCATCTCCCAGGCTATAAGCAAGCCAAGCAATCAGTACCATCCCCAGTGCTTCAATAACATAGCGTGGGCTCAAACTTAATATCGTGTTGTTTGCTCTTGCATGTCTTATAGGAAGGTCTGCAGATCGGAATATTTTGATGTAGGTGGCTTGTGACCCATCAATCAATACATCACGAATCCCTCCCAGCCCTTCTTGTAACGCCTTGATGACCAGCACGCTTTTTTTACTCATTAGCTCACTGTTAAGAACTAATCTTTTCTTGGTGAAGCGGGCAATCAGAGCATAGATTAGTGAAAATCCTGCGATCATGCTTGTTACTACAATTGGATCCAGTACAACTAGTGCGGCGAGGATCGTTGTCATCATCATAAATACGCTTATGACATTCAATCCAGGCATTATAAACCCACCTACAACCTGGTTTGCTTTACTAGCGATGCCGTCAATCATTTCACTGCTATTTCGTGCTACATGAATAGGATACGGCTGGAAGAGTGTTCTTTTGTATATTTGGTAGCTGAGGTCTGCTCCAATAGCATTAGCCAAGCGTGTCTGAGCCCAGATCATTAGGATTCGTATAGAACCGGTGATGATAGCTGACAAGGAAATTAGTATCGTGAACGGCAAGATTAGTTGACCCGGTTCGGTGAGCTCTAACAGTTGAATAAATGGTTGTGCGAGTTCGTGGTCAAATATGATTGTTGGATTGCTTAGGACAGCAAGAAACGGCAAAATGGCACCAATACTGATTACTTCGGAAACTGAGGCGAGCAGCATGAGTATCATCAATAGACCGAGCTGTTTTCTTCGCCGAATACGGATGTGACTCCATATTGTTTTCAAGATCATAGGAAGCAAACCACTCTAAAATACTGATAAGTAGGTGTAATAAAGAGGATAATCAGATACCACACATGAGCGAATATTTCTGCACGATAATTTCACAAGATTTTGCCCTTGTGCTATCGATCAGTCATAGATTAGAACTGTTGTATTGAATGGAATTAGTCTCGTAAACATCTTTGGTTAATCAATTTTAAATTACACTTCATATCTTACTTCCATTAATCATACTCACTTTTATTTTCTACCCAAGAACATGCTTGTTTATATCGGCTTTCAACTCCTATATCACAGAAATATGAATTAGATTCCCACACATTAATCTTACCAATATATTTTCCTATAATATCAGTTGAAATATCAGATATTTTCATATTTTTTAATTCGCAAAAAAGTGATTTATTAAATATATAAACCGCACCATTGGCAAGATTTCCATGTGCGTCTTCTGACTTTTCATAATACCCAACAACAACACCTCTCTCATCTAGCTTTACAATTCCACACGACTCTGGATCGTCAGTTTTGAAAATCATCATTGTCATCTCGCAACCCTCCGGACGGTTTTGATAAGCACTGCGAAATGCTCTTAGGTCAGCCAGACAGTAATTATCGGCGTGTAACACCAGTCCATCTTCACCCTGAAAGAAGTCAATATTCTCAATCAGAGTCCCCGCTGTTCCGAGTAAAATGGGTTCAAAAGCTAAGGTCACTTGGTCCCTAAAAGGGCTATCAGTGATTAGCGAATTAACTTTCTCATGGAGGTAGTGAGTATTGATTAAAAATGGTCCGAAGCCAGCCTCAGATAATCTCTCTAACCAGATTAGCAAAAGAGGCTTACCTCCAATAGGTACTAAGCACTTTGGGATATTTTCGGTGATTGGTCTTAATCTTTTCCCAATACCAGCGGCCAACATCAGCACCCTCATTGATTAATTGCTTTAATCAACTCTTGTGGGTTGAGCGGAATATTTCCAATTCGTCCCACTTGTACTGCTGCAGCGAGCGACCCAAGCAAGCCAACTTCCCAGATATTTGCACCAGTAGCCATTGCCATTGCAGAAGCGATCAAAAGAGAATCTCCTGCCCCTGCAACATCGACTGGTGCCGTATTCAACGCAGGAACCTGATCTGTGTAGATATCATCATCATTACTGCTTGAAGTTTGAACCAGAAGTCCGTCGTCACCTAATTTCAACAAAACATGATTCGCTTTCGCAATTTTTTTCAACTTTTCCGCTAATACTACTATCCCATCTTCTTGGTTTTGAATGCTGATCCGTGCTTCCCATTCGGTCGGAGTGATTAGATCCATCCCCCTGAAACGTGCAATGTTACCTACCTGGGAAGATGATTGACTGTCTGCAACTAACAGCACTCCATGTCTACTTGCAATCTCTCTCATCTCATCAACTACAACTTGCGGAAGACACCCATAATTAAAATCAGAAAAGACTAATAAATCTGCCTGAATAATTTTCTGTTTAAACTTTCTTAACAGCTGACTTTGAAGTTTTTCTGAGATTGCATCTTGGTGTAAATGACTAACTCTCAATAATGATTTACCTTTTGAACGAAACCGCTGTTTTAAAGTAGTTGGTCGTGAACTATCTTTTAGTAAGATAGCAGAAACATTACTTTCAACTAATTGATCATCAACAAAATCTCGAACAGAATCAATACCAGATATTGATATCAAATCAACCTCAGCCCCCAATCCTGCTGCGTGTGCCGCAACAATTCCAGCACCACCTATAAACATCTTTGACCCAGTTGGTGTAACTACAATTGTTGGGTCTTCCTGGGACATTCCAAGAGGTTGGCAAGTGATATATTCATCGACAATCAAATCTCCAACAACAAGAACTTTAAGTTGATGAAAATTTTCAATTAGTTTTACTATCTTGCCCTTGTCAATTTTGTTCCGAACTATAAAGTCAGTTGGTAACTTAATAGTACTTTGAACCAGTTCTAGAAATTCTTCACGAATCAAATCTACTGACGAAAAAATAGATTCGCCAGAACTAAATAGCAAAACACCTCCATAGCTTAAAATGACATCTAACTCAGGATTAAATTGATTTTCATGCTCACGTCCTTTTACAACCACCTCAGGATGGATTTCTGCTATGACTTCTTTAGCCGCCTGGTTGATAACGAATGCCTCATCAACATATTCGTTACAAAGCACTCCTTCAAGCCTCATTTTTTCTGGAACATGCGCTCCTTCAGCAGACAGTTCATCGCTCTCTACAGCAACTATCAGTTTATCACCGCACTCCTTGGCAAACTTGAAGAGACGGATATGTCCCGGATGAAGGACATTAAAGCGACCTGACACAAATACAGTCTTCATAAAGAGTATGACTCAATTGTAAAAAATGAAAAATATGTGGAATCAATCTTGAACCGCAAAATATTCTCCGAATGATTTGCTAAAAAAAACCTCTTTTTCAAGACCTCTTACCTCGGGTGGTGTCGCTAATAATATAAGGGGAATATATCGAATAGGAAGAGGAAATGCTCTCTTTAAACGCAACAATTTCTGCCAGATTACCAACAATCCCTTTTCCTGGATATGCCTATATTGCCCTAGCCATAATTCAATAATATTAGTTGCATTCATACTACAGTGAATGTTTCTCTGTACAATCTTTCGAATCTTTCTTGAATTTTTTTTGCCTGATTCACCCTATGGTGGTAAGGTGTGATTTTTGTCATTCAAATCATTGGGATAAAGATCGTTTTTTAATCTCTACCAACATTGTTCTTCTTAAATTACTTAAAGTTGTATACACATCTTCTACAGTACGTGGAGCAGAATTGTATAAGCTTTCTAATTTAAATGAATTAATTCTTCGAATCCAGTATTCGTTATTTAAAAGATTGTTGTTTGCATCCATAAATCTATCTTTAGACAGTTTCTTATTATTATCTAAAATATACGCATAAGATAAAAAGATATTCATATTAGGGTTAGTTGGATATGCTATTCTTACTCTTTCAATCCAGTTAATAAACTTAGTTGGCTCACCGTCAGCTGAAAGATTCTTATTGAATACATAATTTGAAAGTACATTAAATGTAAACCAAATCTCCTTAACTTGCTCATTGGATGGAACCTCTGTTTGATCAAGTAGAAAAACATCCATTCCTATTTTAATACTCTTCTCTATATTGATTTCCTTTATAGATGAATCTCTTGATGGAATAAAATTAGAAACATTTAACCCTTTAGTATCCATTTGTGATTCAAAGTATTCTCCAGAATCTGCAAACGCAGAAGCACCTCTGATAATTTGACATACTGTAAATGCCCCCCAATCCGTGTTATCTTCGAGAGAAAACCAAAAACTATCGAGCATTTGTCCAAAAGTCTCTTCCGGGAGACCGACAATGTAATTGGCCTTCACGAACATCTCTGGAACGTCATTTAACATCTGTCCAAATTCTAAAAATCTTTTATGTGAACCAGGCTTTTGAACTTTTTTTAACATTTCTTTATTACCTGATTCGACTCCTATAGCGAAGCCAATACATCCGGAATCTCTTATCAATCCAAGCATTTCTTTATCAATTGATGTTGCTATCATCCCATTACTTGCAGACCAAGTAATATTCCATTTGCGGTTTATGATTTCTCTGCAGAAGGCCTTAAATTCCTCTTTGTGAGATGTTGGATCATCATCAAGAAGCTCAAAATGCTGTACTTTTTCAGATTCAACAAGATATTCCATCTCACCAATAATATCATCAAGATTCCTATATCTAACACCTTTGCCCAAAAAATCTCTAACAGCACAAAAGCTGCAAGCCGCTCTACAGCCTCTTCCCAGTTGTATCGTTGCAAATGGCATTTTAGTGTTTTCGATATTTCTCGAAAATGGATTCAGTGAACCATATTCACAGTACTCTGATAAATTAATTAATTTGTATGTATCGATTAAGTCACCACGAATATCAACTATATCCTTTTTACCAATAGATTCTTCGTATTTACCTGCCATATTAAAATGTATACCTGACATTGAAACCTGCTCAAGCTCATCATATAAAAGATCTAAAAGATAATTGAGTTTATTTTCACCTTCTCCCTCTACAACGAAATGACAAAGATCATCCGATAATAGCTTTTGCCACTCATATGTAGCAATTACACCACCACCTATAACAATTGTATTTTGCCTTTTTCGTGCTCTTTGAATGACACTTAACATAGGAGAAATTCCAACATCAAATAAACATGAAACACATACAATGGACGGGTTAAATTCATTCAACTTATCTTCTAAAATACTTTCCCATTCAACATGCGAAAAGGAAGGATTGATGTGTGTGTTTTTTAGAATTTCAAAGTTTAAGTCTAGTATTTGCATATCCAAGTTTCGGTGCTGAACTGTGCTACAAAGGTACTGTATCCCGGTTGGAGGAAAAATGTAATACCCGTTAGCCAGAGCAATATCCTTATTAAATGAATCGAGTATAACTTGTGGTGTTTGAACAAAAAGTATACGCTTAGACAGCTCAATATCAGAATTTAGTTTTTTACAATATTCTTTTATTATTTCATTCATTATAAATTTATTATTGTTAGATGTTAATTAAACTCTATTGATATTTTTTTATATGTAGAAATGAATTTATCCAGAATCATGTCCGCATTTCTTTTGTCCAAAGTCAATGATGGGGTAAAACAGACTCTATGCCATTTTGCATTTATCAATATATTATGTTTTTCCTCCATCTCTAACTGCAATCTTTTTCCAAATTCATTGTTTTCTTTGCTTTGATATTCAAATGAAAATCTCAAGCCTCGACCACGTACATCATAATAAAAGGGGTGCTCACTAAGTTCACCAACTAGCGTGTTACGCATATACTCACCCAGGAAAGATACATGATTCAAAAAATCATCATTATGCACAATTTTTTGAACTGCTAATGCAGCAGAAATACTTAAAGAATGTGCTTGATGTGTTGTAGTATGCTGCAATCTCCCTTGTTTATTCTTTATTACATTCTCAATATCTGAGCTTGTAATCACAGCACTCAACGCCCCATAGCCTGCAGCAAGAGTTTTTCCTATAAATATGAAATCTGGTGAGACTCCATCCCAATCACAACAATATATTTTACCACTTGTACCTGTACCGCAATAAACTTCATCCAATATTAAATGAACATCATATCGATCACATACCTCACGAATATATTTCCAATAATTTTGTGCTGGTGGCACATCGCCAACTAGCCCTCCCATTATAGTTTCACCCACAAAACCAGCCACATTTTCAGGGCCTATTTCAATTATCTTATCCTCTAGTTGAATCGCGCTGCGTTTTGCATAATCGTCTGGAGATTCATCATTTTTTTTAAGATAAAGTGGATGGTGCATTGGAATTCTTGATCTATATGGTGACAACATAGGCCTAAAAAACTCTAAATTTGGTCTTTCACCTAAGACAAGAGCATCTGCCGTTGATCCGTGGTATGACTGTTCACGAGAAATAAACCATTTTTTCTCTGGTCTACCTAAATCATAATGAGTTTGATAACTCATCTTCATCGCGGCTTCACATGCCTCTGCACCTGAATTTCCAGAATAATATACTTTATCAAGAGCATGCTCAGCCTTACTAAGCAATAAATCAGACAGCTCTTCCACATTGTCATCAGACCATAATTTATAATCTAAATGACCAAATCTTTTCAATTGAGACTCTAAAGCTGAATTAACTATTGGATGGTTCCACCCTAAAATAGAGTATGATGTTCCGCCTGCGGTAGCATCTAAAAGTTTTCTCCCATCTTTTGTATAAATATGTAATCCGTCAGCATGGCTAACGTATGGTGGAATTGGATCATTTGGAAAAACTCTAAAAGTACTGGTCATTTTATACCTATATAATACTTACATTGAATTTAATACTTTGTTACTTATATTATTTTGAAATTCTAAAATCTTTTCATTATCATCTATGGGGGCCCATTTGGGTACAATAATATCGCCCTTGTTAAAAGGGCCATTTGTCACTTCATGAAATACAACATATTCAGACAATGGAACAACCATATGATACAAATTATTAGATAAACGATAATATAGGCATTCACCTTTACTATTTAACATTACAGTTTTCATTATATTGCCATCATCTGAAAATACCAAAACAGCTAACATTCCTTTAATTATATGAAATGATTCTATTTTATCTACATGCTTATGTGGTGGAATATAGTTCCCTTTTAGGTGAACAATAATCATTTCATGTAATAAACTTTTATGACTATGGTGTGTACAAAGCCTCGATTGCCTGCGTGTATTATTTCTAGCAGATAATAATAAAAATTCAATCATATCTCTAGAAAGTGTAAATATACTTTCTGGAGAATAAAACACACAATCTGATTCTTCTATCCAATCAAAAGGCATTTAATATAATCATAATTTAATCGCACTGACATAAATAAGCTCTCTACCAAACAATTTATGAAAATATTTCATTTTAGATATATCATTTTTTGTTATTGATTTGCTCTCCATAAGGTCAGCCACTTCTTTAAATGAATTGATCCAATATTCATTAATATTAGACATAAACAAGCCAATATTTTGAATACTGTTGAATATTTTATCATCTATAATTGCATCATTGTTATCTTCTTTTCTGGCAATTTGGCTTATAAAGTTAAATGATTCAACTTCAATTTCTCTGCCTAATTCTTTACTAATTTGAGTATGGCAATTACGGTAATCAAAAAAATTATGAATGTTTCTATAGTATGAATTCAAGAATTGTTCATTAAATAATTTATTTTTTCCATATAGACTCTTGTACCATCTCCAGTCATTATAAAATTTTGGGAATGACTCGTAAATATCAAACTTACCGCCAATATCATCAATAAACATATCTGGCTGTGGGCACATTGTCAGAAAACCAGGGTTTATTAATGTGTCTATCACCCAGTCCTCATACACTCTAGACATGTCATTCATTGTATCAAGATGAGCAGAATATCCATCCAATAATATTTTTGTTTTTTTATTTATATTATCAATATTTCTTACTATGTCCCAAGATAAAACTCTTCTTATACCATTAGAAACACTACCTAAAGGGGATGCAATAGTTGTTATTAAAATCCCGCCTTGACTTACTAATTCACCAAGCTTTTTCATCATTTCTCTTTCATGTGCAGATACACCAAGCCAAGCTTCGCATATAACAATGTCGTATTCAATATCAGTAGAAAAATCTTCTAGCTTTTGCTTAATTAAATTTGGTTTGATTAAGTCTAACTTTATTGTTGAATACAACTCCATAATTCCCATTTGTGCCGTCTTATTCGGCTCTAATAAATCATATCTGCCAGGCTTACATGATGCAACATATAGACTATTATGTCCAGATCCTGGGCCGACCTCTAGTACATTCTTATCCTTAAATAAGATAGATGGAGCGCCAATTTTTCGATATAAAGAAGAGCGCCTCTCTAAATGTTTTTGTATATCATCTATATTCTGCCTAACCGGAGATATACCATACTCCATATAAAATTCTAAATGGTCTTTATTTGTAGTAGGTATTTCGATACTCATATATTCACCAATTTATTGTTTTACAGAAATAATGCTATACGCATAAGTTATTCATGATTATTTTTCAAACGATGATGTTCAGTCAAAATAGATAAACTCATAGTCACCAGTATAGCCAAAATGTTTATACAGCCACACCCATTCATCTTTATTAAAAAATGACTCTGCAGTTAACGCCCAACATTGCAGATTAAAAAGTTCTTTTTCGTTTCGATAACTCTCAAGCATTAAATATCCATGCTTTCCGATTCTTTCCATTTCAATTAAAGCTGTTGTTAGATCTGGCAATCTAAGATTGTGGAATGTTCCTAGTGACATCACAAGGTCAAATTCATTATCTTTAAACGCTAACTGTTCTTCAACTTTATGCTTAAAAATAAATGGCTTGGTTTCATCCTTGGCATGTACTAAGGCATATGATGATGAGTCAATTCCTATAATATCTATATCTGGTATAAGAATTTTTATCTCATGCATTAAGTAGCCTTTTCCACAGCCCATATCCAATACCTTAGAATTTGAAGTTAGGCTGTATGCTTTAATTAATTGTTCAGCAACTGGCTTCCACCTTCCGGGCATATATTTATAACCACCATACCCATAACGCCTATCACCATCCCAATAATCCTTACCATATTGTTTGGCAATTTGCATACAATGAACCTTGTCATCAATCATACGCGCTAAGTAGTCACGCTTAGTAGATTTATGGAGTGGTGTTACGATATTTTTTAGTTCACCCATCAGACAAAATACCCATGCTCTTGGTCTATTGATAGATACTCATGTATTGCTACATTTTTTGCGTGACTAACACAATGGTGACCACACTTCACTGATGGATCAAAATGACTCAAGAATATTTGACTTTCATCTGAAAACCAATAATCTTTAAATGACCTATCTACAATTGAACCCATTTTACCACTCTCTGTATATGCCTTATCTTGACATGTATAGACATATTGATCTGCACCTACTACCGTTAAAAGTTGCAAGAATGGACAAGTGTTGTATTTTTTTTCAAAGCGCTCTTCCAGGTCATGGTAATGATTTAATATTTTGAACCTTTCACTTTCTATCATTTGAGCTGCCGATATTTGTTTTCCAACTTCATTTTTAATTGAACTATGATAGCTATTGTTACCAGCAGCATCATTACTTACCACTGCACCAGATATCTTGACATGATCTACACCACACTCTTTGAGAAGAGTACATACTTCTGCTATATGTTTGCAGTTTTCTTGGCCCACAATAAAGCTCACCCCGAGAACACATTTGGTCTCTCTGGCAGTAAATGCTTTAATATTTTCCATTAATTTAGAAAAATCATTTTCTTTAGCCCCTCTACTTTTGACATAGCTTTCATCATCCCAAGCATCTATTGAGATTCTGACCCATGTGCCGTGTTTTGCAAATGCATCAGCAATTTTTCCTTTTAGATTTGAGCCGTTGGTTAAAGATGCGATTCGAATGCCCCCCGCTGCCAGTATATCTATAATCTCAGGGAGTGGTTTATAGAGCAGTGGTTCCCCTCCACCTGAAAAAGTTACTGCCTTTACACCCATCTCTACGAAATCATGAGCTAACTCAATCATCTTCTGCTTAGGTATTTGATCTTTCTCATCCATCTGATCACCTAAAACCACGTTGTCTGTGCGGTAGGCACAATACCAGCAGTTGTGGTTACATAGGTTTATTGGCTTAACCCTGATATGGACAGGTGCTACGATATCACCTTTAGATAATGCATCTAATTGTGTCCTAAAGTTCAGGAATTTTAGTGAGCTATAGTATGTTGACATATATTAAATATTCATTATTCTCTGCCAGTTAGAGAAGATCCTAGTTGTTTGTCTGTCTTTAGACTAATAAATGTTGGTCCCGAGCTTTTATACGCTTGATACAGACATTTTTCAGTCTCTTCTCTATTTGTTGGGAACCATGACTGTATATTATTAAACATAGACATTGTTTTTTTACCATCCAACTCTGTATGGGTTGGACCTAGTGTAGGATAATCAGAAAATCCAACTAAATTTACATTAACATTCTGTTGATCAATGTCTAATTTTATCTGTTCAAATGGCCTCTCAATTAAGAATGGTGTGATGGTATAGACCCATGGTTTTAACCCCTCTAATGCCATCCCTGCAGCTACACCAATCATACTCTGTTCGCACAATCCAATATTTATAAATCGCTGTGGAAATTTTTCTTGGAATTCATCAAATACCTTAAATCCAATATCTCCGACAATGAGGTAAATATTTTCATCTTGTTCAGCGAACTTGGTCAACACCTTTCCTAAACAGCGTCTCATAATAAACCCAATGCTCGCTTACCAATATCAACATCATCCCCTTTAACCTTTCTAGCGTGCCAATCTGCACTATTTTCAAACGCTTTAACACCTTTCCCCTTAACTGTATGCAAAATAACTGCTAATGGCTTCTGTTCAGTGTGACTCGTTTTAAATGAAGTGATTATTTGTTCAAAATCATGCCCATCGAACACCTCTTTGACACTCCAGTTAAAGGCCTTAAATTTAGCAGACAAATTATCTAATGGTAATATATTTTGTATACTATCCAACGCCTGTATATTATTATAATCAACCAGCAATACCAAATTATCAAGTTGATATTTTGCCCCAATAAGCAAGGATTCCCATGTTGTACCCTCTTGACATTCACCATCTCCTACCATGACATATATTTTTCCTGCTCTATTACTCTTTTTTCTGGCTAATGCCATTCCTACAGCCATTGGAAAACCGTGCCCCAAACTACCCGTTGTGCAGTGTATGCTATTTTTTTCATCTAATTCTAGATGTGTGGTGATTCCAGGGTTAAATCCCTGCTCTCTAAGGTATATTTGATAAGGATAAGATGCGTGAGCCTTACTTAAAATGAATTTATCATCTCCCACCATGACCTCTTCATGCAGCGCTAAAAAGATCTCAATCATAGAGAATGATCCGCCCACATGTGCCTCACCTGTTTCAATAAAAGCGTTATATGTATCCTGACGGAGCTTGAGTGCCTTATCTCGTAGTTGGTTATATTTCGTCATATCTATCCAAAACTTTGCTCAGTTGTTTCTTGGCTTTATCTAACTGAATTAATAATATACGTTCTTTTTTATGTTTTAGTACACCATTTGCTGCAATGCGCCTCTCCCATAAAGATTTATTATACTCATTTAATATTATCAAACACCACACCAATCCATAGAGCGGCCAGGCAACTCTATATCTTTCTAAAATAGATTGCCCATATATATCCAAGCAACCATTCAGCCACAACCGTTCATGCTCCACTGAAAGCTCAAATGCCGCATGGTGAGACACATCTGCGATAAGTTTTACAGGGTCATCCCATCCGAAATACTCAAAATCATAAAAAAATAAATCTCCTGACTGAGTTCTGATCATGTTATGAAAACCAAAATCTGATGGACTTAAAATTAGATCGCTATTTGGCAAGTTTTTAGTGTAGCTTTTTGGCCAATTATTCTTGCTCCAAACCAATATATCATTAAAAGCTGGGATAAATTGATCGTTTATAAATGATTTCAACTCCATGTGTGTGTCTAATGCTTCATCAAAGCTTTTTAATCTATTTTCTATCTGTACCTCTATATCTGAACCTTTGAGACATGCATTAGATGCCAAATTAAAATTAACAAACCTCTCTCGTACTTTGTGAGTGTTTAGTATAGTCAGTAGTGATAACATTTGCTTAATATTAGCACTTCCGTAATTAGTGATTTTTTCACCCTCTATATAATCATAAATTGCAATACCCAGACCTTGGTCATAAGCTACAGGTATCTGAAGGTATGGAACAGATAGTTCCTCCAATAGCTTTAGACTATTATACTCTGCTAAAAGTCGGTTATGCGATCCTGATTGCGGGTATATTTTAACGATATATATATTATCATCAGCGACTACTTTGTTTATTTCCGAGTTACCTCTACCTTCTACCTTTTCAAGCAATGATATCGTTTTTTCCGGCATTACTTCTCTGACAATATGCAACAACTCTTGTTCCGTCCAACTTTTTAATAAAGAGTTATTGATCTCATCCCAGGAATATCCATTAACCCCGTTAAATAGAATGGATTGAACATTGGTAAGATGTTTTGATTGAACTATCTCTTCTAAATCATCAATAAAGTAGTCAAAATTGTTATCTGCAATATAGCTAATTTTATCTTGTTGTGTGTCAGCAAATGTAATTTTGCTGATTAGCTGCTTGCTATTACGTTGTTCTCTATTCTGTAACAGTTCATTTTCTAGTAGAAATTGGGTTGCTGCTTGTCGCAAAGAGTATTTTTCAGTATCGAAGTGTCCATATTCTGTTTTATGACTCACTATCTCAATGATTACTCCTCTATTATTACATCGCCATAAAAACCTATAGACACCTGGAAATAGATGTGCCTTATTAATTCCCTTACCATACACATAACCCTGAATTTGTTGCCATTGTTTCTCTCCATTTTCTCTTCGTTTAATCTTGTTACGAATGCTCTCTTTAGATAAAGATGTAACATCATCTACTAACTTAAACTTTTTTGCTGCTAATTGAAATGCCATATCATAACAAATAATCGTGTTATCGAGGTCTATTCCAATTCTCTTCACTTTACCATGCGCTTGGAATACCATAATATAATTATGCTTTATCGCTTGATCATCAAAGGCAACATTAATTTATAAAGTGTCAATGATTGGCTCTTATTCATAGATCATGAATTTCCCAAGCACTTAAACCAGGCAGTTGTCGCTTGACCAATACTGGATGTATCCCAAACAGGAGCATCTCTCCAGTTTTCGATACATCCCAACATCGTCTGTACACCTTCTTCAAACGAAACCTTAGGAGTCCAATTCAGCTTTTTTGTAATTCTAGTCGTCTCTGCAAACGTACAATCTGGCTCTCCAGGACGTTTGGGGATATAGGTAACATCACCACCCAATAACTCAACTAGATAGTTAACACTATAGTGGTGCCCACTACCCACATTCATTACCTCCTTCGTAACGGATGATTCTGCTCCTGCTATAAATGCCTGAGCAACATCTGTTACATAAGTAAAATCTCTTGTCTGTGTTCCATCACCAACAACTGTAAAAGGTTTCCCATTTAATTTTTGCGCAAGGAAAACTCCAAATACAGCACCATATGCGCCTGTCGTTCTAGATCTTGGCCCATACACATTGAACAGACGAAGGGAAATAGCCGGCAATTTATAAACCTGAGCCCAATGAAGAACAAGTTCCTCCCCCATATATTTAGTCAACGCATAAGGATACTGTGGACGTATTGGTGACTCCTCCGGAGTGGGATATTGATCCGGTATACCATAGCTTGAGGAGGATGCAGCATAAATTAACCGCTTGACACCAGACTCCTTTGCACACTGCAGTACATTTAGTGTTCCGATAACATTTGTCTGAAAGTAGGAATCAGGCTGCTCAATGGATGGAACAATATCGGCAATCCCAGCAAGATGGAAAACCCAGTCAACACCCTTAAATGCAGAGGCTATCTGTGTTCTATCGACAATATCAGCATTGATAACTGTAAGTTCTTGGTGATCTGAATAAGATTGAATATTTTCAATCCGTCCACAGGAAAAATTATCTACAATGACAACCTCATGTCCCAACTCAAGCAGTTGCTCTGCAAGATGACTTCCAATAAACCCAGAACCTCCTGTTACCAATGAACGCACACCTAACTCCTTAAATAAAATTCACATGGGGAACTGTGTGTTCCTCTAATTTGTGTAGATAGCGATTGATTTCATCCATGCGACAATTCTGCCTACACTTCTTGATATCCAACTCATCACGCACAAAGTTAAAACTGCGCAGGCGACTCTCACTCTCCCAAATCTGCTGGAACGTATGCTCATTGATATTTCCATAATCAAAACGCGAGTCCATAAGATAAGCACTACAACCGTATACCGAACCATCTGCCATAATATATGCCCATAAAAAGGGGGTGGAGTAACACTTGTCATATCGATCAGGACGATTATATTTCCTCATTGTATAACCTCGAAAAACAACATTAAATTCAGTTGTATTCAATTTTTCCAATTCTTCTGCCATTTTTAAATAGGGAAGATAATCAATCGATTCATATTTATGAGTATCACTTAATAGATGTTGTGAGTATGGTTTTATTACAAGATAGTCTAGACCTATCTCGTCCCTGCACAATCGCGCCAACACATCAATCTCAGTGGCATTCTCTGGCAACAATAGAGTCTGCGCTCCCAAGGTGCATTCAAGATTATTTTTTCGTTTTTCCTCAACTATTATCTTCAGATTTTCAATTACCCTTTCAAAGTCAGATGCTTTTGTCTGATGGATTTTCGCATAAGTTTCAGCTTTACCAGCATTTATGGATACTTTTATCCATGAAGTGTTGGGCAATGCTTCAGCAACAAACTCGTCTCGAATCAGAGTCGCGTTGGTGGTGAAAGAAACATCAATACCAGCCTCTTTTGTATGTCTAACAATTTCATGAATTTGCTTATGAAGCATTGGTTCACCCTCACCCGCATACATGATGCTTTTAACACCAAGCGCACCCATTTCATGAAGCCGTTCTTTGAGCAACGACACATCGAGCATGTTTGTCTTGTAGCCAATATAGTCAACTGCACAGAATGTACATCGATGATTGCATGCACCCACTGGCGCGATTTCTACATAAATGGGATAGACCATCATTGCCTTGTTCCAGTCATCCCCTACATCGATCAATTGTGCCACTCTGTTTGGATGGTAGATCAATTTATGGTTATCAATTGCGTACTTATCTGTCATAGGTATTATTCAGGATAGCTTTTGTTTGGACAGCCATTGCATGCAGATATGCCCGACAATCATCTGCAGATCTTCAGCAATTTGCATATCATTTATATTAAAATGTAAAGGGTGTTGAACAAGTGGTTTGCACATGCCTCCGTCAAATCCAAGGATAGCGAAAGTTACCATATTTTGATCATTACCTATTTCAATTGCGCGAATAATATTAAGTGAATTTCCACTACCAGAGAGTGCTATCAAAACATCATCAGTATTTGCTTTTACTTTTAGTTGTTCTGAAAAGATATTTTCATACCCAGTATCATTAGCTAGGCATGTCAATACAGCATTATTAGATGATAAAGCCTCTACTCTGAGTCCTCGATCTGTATTTTTTCCAGCGCCATAAATAAAATCATTCGCGATATGTAATGCATTTGCTGCACTACCGCCATTCCCACAGATATAAATAGTATTGCCATTTTCCCAAGCTACTTCAAGAGCATTACATAATAAATCTATATTAATTAAAATGTCAGGTGTTATTGTATTTCCGAGTTTACTTATATATTGGTTAAATAAATTATCTTTCATGTTATGAGTACATTAAATGTTTAGAGTATCACAGGACCAGTTTTTATTAAGATAGGTATTACAAATATGTCCTAAAGAACCTTCTAATTGAATACCATAGCGAAATTTTTCTATCATCTCCTCCTGATCACTCATTATTGAATTAGGTGCTAAGCGATTTGTTATTATAATTTGTCTGGAATGTGTTTTTAATTCTTTAGCTGCTAACTGTTGTATTATTGAGGGTTCAAAGGAATCTTCTGATATTATTTTATAATACTCACGTACAGCATCCAATATTTCCTGTTCAGTATTATCAACGAAATAATAATCCTGATTTGCAATTGAATTTATATTTTGCAGGCTCCAATCGGAATTATAAATTTCATTTATAGATAAAAATCTATTTTCAATTTTTGAATAAACATGTTTTATAATACCTCTATCTTTGTAATGCATAGGTGAGCCAAAAGTCCAACTATACATATTCAATAACAGGATTGGTTTATTAAATAATACTGCAACATCATAAATACCAGATTGAGTCCCGATAAAAAAATAGCACAATTTGATTAACACTAAATCCATTAATTCACTCTTATTTGAAGTATGTGGATAATCAATCACATTCTTTAACTTTGGAAGCTTTAACATTGAGTTGTCGCCCATTCTTACAACCCAACCCCCATTAGAGGTTATGTGATTAATTGCAGGAATATAAGAATTTATATTTGAGTTTCTATACTCTCTTCGACCCTTGTCATTTCTAAAACCACTTTCTCTAACATGTAAACAAACAAACCAAGCATTTGGTGGAATGCCTAGTTGATAAACCAACTCAAGCTCTTGCTGCTTGCTTAAGCTTTGAATTGAAATATCGAATTTATATTGATATTTTTCATTCCACTTATCTGATGAAATAAGGTTATGTTGAAAATTATTGATACCTGCACCAGGGAGAAATAAATCATTTCTTCCAATAGTGGGATAACTGTATGATTCATCTAATCGCACATTAAATAATTTTAACAACAACAGAGATGATAATCTAATCAGAATGTATAATAGTGTTAACAGAACTCTTATTATTACAAGTATTATTTTATTTGGGTTATAAATGTAATTTGAATTAATCAAAAAGATTGATTTATTTGTTAAATTAAAACGGAATATTAATGGGATATCAAACAAATAAATTAAAAATAATCGTTTATTTTGTTCTTTTGCCTTAATTAACCCAAGATATATTTCCTCTGAACAGTTGCCTATTGCATACGGGTGTGGCGTAAGAAAATAAAACCGTCTTGAAAATTTATTAATTATATTTAAAAACTGCATTTACTGTAATTTATAATGTCTATCTATACTTGTAGATATGTAAACGCACATTTTATCTGATAACAGAAAGAACCTCATAACATAATCATTCCTGGTATTAGCATGAGGAAGAAGGGAGGTGTAAAACCTATGTTCACCATTGACCCCACCCTCCATCTACATGCAAAATCTCACCGGTTACATACTGAGACAAATCACTTGCAAGGTAAGCAATAGCACCACGGAAATCATCATTTGTTGCCATTCGCCCTAAAGGTGTGTGACTCTGATAACGCTCAACAAACACTTCTGGTTGATTCCTATAAACACCCCCCGGTGAAATTGCGTTCACTCTTACATCGGGCGCAATGGTTGTTGCAAGCCAACGCGTTAGCTGGACAAGTCCTCCTTTGCTTGCACTATAGGCAGCTGGATTAGCCATTGTCGTGTCTTTATATAAGCTCCAGTCAGGCCCAAACTCTCCATAAATCGATGTAATATTAACAATATTACCACCATCCGCTTTTCGTAGTAACGGTGTCAATGCTTGTGAAAGATGAAATGCTGCAGTCAAGTTGACTTCCATCGCTCTTCGCCATGTACCAATTGTTTGCTCTTGAAAGGGGACGGCCCACCCTTCTAGATCTGATGTCCCTACGAAGGCAGCATTGTTAATCAAGCAATGAATCAGGCTCTTATCCGAGCTCACTCTTTCTATTAGTTCCAACCTATCATTTTCTAATTCAAGATCACAACAAATTGACTCTGTAGTGGCCTCCCATTTTTTATGCAACTCAGATTCCAATTTATGAAAATCAGAACCAGGGCGGTCAATTAATAATAAGTCTGCACCGAGCTCTGCCAATGTATCAGCCATCATCCTGCCTAAAGCCCCTATTGCCCCAGTAATCAGCACCCGGCGACCATGCATGTCCATCAATTGTTGTATTGTTGTCATCTCTTTTCAATCCGTCGCTGCATCAAAAACTCGGCCATTTCAAAATCAAGTGCACTATCAATATCGATAGCGCGTTCTATTGGGACTTGTACAGCCCTCACTCTACCTTTAAACAAAGATTCATTGGCAAGGACAAATGACGGGTCTACAACATAGGCAGCCGTAGTAACATCATAAACAGAAGGCGTATCTTGTCGACGAAAAACTTTTCCATTGAAAGGTATGACGACCCCCACTGTTCCATCCTCTTTCATTTTTACCATATTGAACCAAGGGCTACGGTGCGCTTCTGTTATCGTAATTACTGCATCACAATCTCCCTTTGTAAATCTCGTCAGGCAGTTTTCAATATCAATTGGATCTCGCAGAGGTGCTGTGGTTGGTATGGACACCAACGCATCAGGTAATTTGCCTTCACTCTCTTTCATGTATTGAAGTGCATGCCTCCAAGCCTTCCATTCAGGACTATTGTCTTGCGCTAGTTCTCGCGGCCTCATAAAAGGAACTTCTGCACCATATTCTATTGCCGTTGAGGCAATCTCTTCTGAATCGGTAGAGACAATAATACGTCTGATTGCCGAAACTTCTCTCGCCTGTTCTATTGCCCAGCCAATTAGCGGTTTACCGCAAAGTATACGAGTGTTTTTCCCTGGTAACCCCTTTGAGCCGCCCCGAGCAAATATGAAAGCTACTGTATCCACTACACCATTTCACCATGGTTATTATGATGTACAGCAATACTTTTCCCTTCTAACACACTTGAAATGCGAGCGGCCTCAATCACTCTCATTACAACAAGTCCATCTTCAGCTGTCACACGAAGTGTTTCTTTCCTGCCTATACAATCCAGAAAATGCTTCCACTCTGAACGATAAGTATCATCACGTTGATATTGATGATGGAAGACTGTCTCCCACTCCGTTGACCCTTCTTTCCAATACTCAACCATTCCATCAAGTGCATTCCATCTCAACGTTCCTAAAGAACCTATGACTACACAGGTCCTTGCAGTATCATGACGCACAAAATCCATACAAAGCGATACAACAGGCCCAGGTTCATCCTTGCTGGAAGCAAACTGAAGCGTGATAAATGCACTATCTTCAACATCTATTTCCAGATCACTCTGCTTGCAAAGTATCGCACTGACCTTGGTTACCTCTCCAAAAATCCATCGCAGGTAATCAAGTTCATGACTCAGCTCAAGCAAAACACCTCCACCGAGTTCTTTTCGAGCTGAAACACCAGAACGATAGTCTGAATCTGGCCTCCATGTAGGAAGATACTGTCCAATTTCAGATCTTACACTGAGCACCCTCCCAATTTTCCCCTCATGTATAAGACTTCTAAAATGTACTAATGAGGCATGGAACCGCAGATTGTATCCTAGCTGAATTAACGCGTTGTTGTTACGTGCAGCATCAATCAACTCAATGATCCCATTTGTATCAACAGATATTGGTTTTTCAATCAAAAGATGGCAACCAACAGACACCAAGTCCATGGCTATGCTGATATGAAATGGAGCAGGATTAGCAACAACTGCTATTTGTGGCAAAAATGCAGTCGCTTCTTCAATCGTACTGAAACAGCCATTCATAATGTCTGTTATATCGCTGCTTTCTCTATGTCGCAATACCCTGATATCAGCTATCGGCATCAGATCTCGCACAATCCGTAGATGCCGTTTTCCAATACTACCTAGTCCAACAACAAGAACTCGTTCAATCAATAAAATTCTCTCTTATTTCTGCTTGTGCCTGCTCGTACTGCTCCATTTGACCAATATCCAACCAGTACTCATGCAGAGGAAAGATATTGACTTGCTTGTTTCCGCTGATCTTTTCGCTCAGCAGATGTGGCATATCGAGGCAACTTTTCCCATCAATTGTTTTGAAAATACTAGGATTCAACACATAGATCCCGGCATTGATAAAATATTTGTGAACCGGTTTCTCAACAATGCTTGTTATGCGATGCTCTTCCGCCTGAATCACCCCATAAGGCACTTGAAAGACATACTCTCGTACGCACATTGTTGCCTCACCACCATGTTCTACATGGAAGGACAATAACTCCTGAAAATCGACTTTAGTGAGCAGGTCACCGTTCATCAATAAGACTGGTAGTCCAGGAATATTTTTCGGAAGAAGCCCTAATGCCCCGGCAGTGCCAAGTGGTTCATCCTCGTGGATATATTCTATTGAAACACCCCAGTCACTTCCATCACCAAAATGTTTCTGAAGGTGTTCTGCTTTGTAGTGCGTCGAAATGAAGAAGCGATAAAATCCTGCGTCAATGAACTGGTCTAGTATTGTCTCCAAAATAGGTTTCGAGCCCACGTTGAGCATTGATTTAGGAGTGTGTTCTGTCAGAGGTCTTAATCTCCTGCCAAAACCACCTGCCATCAGAACAACTGGATTGTCGTACTGCTTTTTTTCAAGGAGATGCTGCAGTGTCTCCAATCCACCCACTTTGCCAAATTCGTCTACTATCGGAATCTGCAGTAAATCAAACTCTTGCATCTTCAGCAGTATCTGATTGTGATCATCAGTGACACTAGCGACCGTAGGCTGGGTGAACATAAACTCTGATAAAACTGCCTCCATCGTCAAGTGCCGCAATAGAGCTCGACGAATATCGCCATCTGTAACGGTGCCCACAAGCTTTTGTTCGTCATCCACCACCAACACAATACGTAGCGATTCATTATTCAGAACCTCTATCGCTTCCTGCATCGTTGCAGACTGTTTGAGAAGAGTTTTTTTCCAGTTGTGCACGCTACTAATCCTTCAATTCTTTGATCACTGTACTTACCTGCTGTCGAACCATCACACCACTCGGCACATCCCTGTAAACTGTCGTACCTGCTGCAATAACAGAACCTTCTCCTATTGTTATTCCCTGTATCACCTTTGCACCTGTGCCAATGTGGACATTATTACCGATCTGCACCTCCCCACTGAGAGTAACTCCAGGTGCCAAGTGACTTTGATCCCCGATAATGGTGTCATGGTCGATCTGTGTGCCAGTATTTATAATGCTGTCTCGGCCAATGCTACAACCGGGCTGAATGATTGTACCGGCCATCAATTGCACACCCTCAGCAAACAATACATCAGTAGCAATGCTTGAATTAGGATGAATGATGCTCCCGAATTGATATCCTCTCTGTCGCATCGACACTGAAAGATCCCACCGGCGCTGTTTGCCAGGGAGTGATCCAATACCGTTAATCAATAGAACCTCTTGTGGATCATATTCAAAAACAGCCTCATCACTCCCCAGAACAGTCACTCCAAGATAATCGGTTCCACTGTCCAGGTCCGGCGTCACAACTCCCAAGATCTTGTGCTGTTCCCGAAGAAGTGCCTCAAGCAGTACTTTTGCATGACCGCCTGCACCAAGAATCAACAAAGGTAACAACTCTTCTCTCATAGGGGTTGATCTGGATGCAGGTGCTTGATTGCTATCCCACCAAGGCAGTCCCAATAATTCATCGGACTGATTCCATTGCCCGGCCGCTTAATTGCAAGATTTTTTTCAGTGAAAGTCTCACCTTCTTTGATCTCTTGAGCTGCCACTAGGCTTTTCCTCACAATTTCCCGATTTTTTAGCTCTGATGGCATTGGTCGCTTCATACCATTGCCCATTGCCGCTTCAACAGTTCTAATAACATCAACCATCACTTTCAGTTCATCTGGGTTGAGAGATGCCTTGTGGTCTGGACCTGGCAATGACTTGTCCAGTGTAAAGTGCTTTTCAATCAGTGTAGCCCCAAGAGCTGTTGCAGCGGTAGGTATAGTGATACCTTCACTGTGATCGGAGTAACCAACCTTAAGGCCGAATACATTATGCATGGTCAGCATGGCATTGAGATTTATCTCGTTCATTGGTGCCGGATATTCCGTTGTACAATGCAACAATGTAACTTTCTCTTTCAACTGCCTTCTTCCTTCTTCTGAAAGGAACGCCTCCTCAAAGGCAACTCTTGATGGGTCAACCTGTGTATTGCTGGCATTCAAAAGACCAAAGGCCAGAACACCCAAAGCATCTTCAACCTCCCCCAGTGTTGCCATTCCAGTTGACAAAATCAGATCACAGCCTGTGAGTGCATGTTCTAACAACAGTGGGCCATTGGTAATCTCACCTGAAGGGATCTTGAGATTTTTTAACCCAATATCCTTGACAAGAAAATTCAGGCTCTCTGAATCAAAGGCAGTCGAGAGAAAATCGATATCCTTATCCTGACAATAACTAGCCAATTCATGATGCATCTCATATGTCAATTCGAGCCGCTTAAGCATGGAGAACTGTGATTCATCTCCGTCTGTGGTCTGTTTCTGGTAACTGGCTTTTTGTGCACTTTTTGTAACCAGATTTTCTGCTTTGAAGGTCTGAAACTTGACTGCATCAGCACCGGCCTGAACAGCTGCATCAACCAATTGAAAGGCCATCTCACGACTTCCATTATGGTTCACGCCAGCTTCTGCTATGATATAGACCGGTTTCATTGCATCGTCACAAATCGTTTTAGTATCTTCAGACCCGCCTCACCACTCTTTTCAGGATGAAACTGCACCCCGGTGATATTCTCTTTCTGAATTGCTGCAGTTACTGATAAGCCTTCATAAATACAATGGGCCAGTCGATTTTCTGGGTTTGTCGGCATCGCCATATAGGAGTGTACGAAATAGAAAAACTCACCTTCTTCAATTTCCTTCAAACAACTGCTATTCCCGAGTTGTTGCTGAGGTCGTTTGAGTGCTCCCCATCCTATATGGGGTATTTTTCGTTTAAAGGCACCATCCTCAGTCTGAGGAATTTTATTAACGGTACCATCTATCAATCCAAGTCCTCGATGTATTCCAAACTCTTCACTTTGTTGCAATAGCATCTGCATTCCAAGGCAGATGCCTAACAAAGGATTCCCTTTATTACAAAATTGATAGATTGCATCATCCAATCCCGATTGTTTCAACCCCTTCATTCCATTTTCGAAGCCACCAACACCCGGCAGGATGACCCGGTCCGCATTGACAATCTCATCAGGGTCAAAAGAGAGTACGGCAGTTGCACCTACATGCTCCACACCTCGTTGGACGCTTTTAATGTTCCCCATCCCATAGTCGACAATCACTACGACACTCAATCTGATTGCCCCATCATGAAAGAACGTACAGGTAGCTTCTTCGAGATACAATGATCTCTGATTGCACTGATGGACAGCTGATTGTAATGAAGCACATGTGCCATTGCCACTGCATCAGCATGCCCCTTTTGTATCACAGAATCTATATCCTCCAACTCACCCATACCGCCACTCGCTATAACAGGAATGGTAACAACATCAGTTACAGCCTTGACAAGTTCAATATCAAATCCCTTGGTGGTCCCTTCTTTGTCAACAGAGGTCAACATAATCTCTCCGGCACCCAACTCTTCACCCCGTTTTGCCCATTCAATCACGTCAAGATGACTATGTTCCCGGCCATTATCATAATAGGCTTCCCAGTGGGAATCATGATGTTTTGCTTGTATGGATAGCACCATACATTGGCTACCAAAGCGCTTTGCAACTTCGCTAATTATTTCCGGACGTTTGATGGCGGCTGTATTAATAGAAACCTTGTCGGCACCCGCCCTCAGGGCAGCAGCAACATCATCTATGCTACGCAATCCGCCCCCAACAGTGATTGGCACAAAAACTCTGTCTGTGGTTCTTTCAATGATGTCGAGAAGGCTATTTCTTTCGTATAGGCTTGCAACGATATCTGCGTAAAAGATCTCATCAGCCCCCTGTAGATAGTACTTCAAGGCGAACTCATTTGGGTCACCCATCTTGCGCAATCCTTCAAGTTGGATGCCTTTAACGAGGTTTGGTGCTTTTACATCCAAACGGGCAATCAGACGTACATTGCGCATAAACTGCCTTATCCCTCATGCCAAACGGCATGGCGCAGTTTCCAAACACCGTGTTCATATCTCCAAAGATGGGGAGAACGGAAAGAGTCTGTAAGTGCATCAAAGTATTCTCGGTCCATAATCGGCTGCTCAAACATGCTGCTTGCTTTCGGAAATTCTTTTTCCGGAATACTTAGATACTGGAAAATCTCTTCAGCAAATCGCTCAGGAAATTCACCATCGTACTTCCGGACAAGAGCAGCACCTTCTTCCCGATCAATATCCTCATTTCTCACTTCTTGTGAAGCATCATAGGTCGCACGACCAATACCAAATTTTGTGTAGTAAGTATAGAAGTGGAAGTCATCGATCTTGTCATCAATGCTGTTATATTTACTATATGTACCTACGGTTCGCTCGGGTGATGCCTCGAATCCACCGTGCTCGACAGAGTAATAGTAGGCGCCTTGTGGATGCCACGGCAGATAATAACCTAGATAATGAACATCAATATCTTTATCTTCAAGAAGTTGTGGATCGACAGACAGGTAAGGATCAAGATCAACATCCTCCATACCAAACTGCTCTTTCAAGTCCTGTAGTGAAACACCGCCAATGAAGATTGATGATTGATCTGGCTGGCTAAAATAGTCCCAAGTTCGACGGGCAGAATCGTTGTCAGAGATAGGGTTACCATATTCTGCTTCGTTTTCCCCATAAAAGACCAAGGGGATATCCATCATGGCGGCCATTCTTGGTGCAATAGTTTTCTGCCCCATAAAGAATGGCTGAAACGGATGCAACAGATTCTCCACAGCCAGTCGTGTCAACAATCGATGAACTTGTCCATTTGGTGTCATCAGATAATTATCAAAACCAGCATGAATCCATGCCTGAAAGTTCTTCCAACCCCAAGGAGTATAAATATGAGGTGCCCATGTTACCGTTAGCGGACGCATTCCATATTTGTATTTCAGTTGGTGTGAAGCATAAAAACTGTCTTTACCTCCTGAGCCCGGCACCAGACAATCGTACCGCCCATTATTCCTGCGATACTTATCACACAACTCGATCAGCTCCTTCTCACGTAGCTCCCAGTCAATCCCCGTCTTTTTCTTTCTGCCTGCTTGCATGCATCACAAACACCATTTTCATCGAAACTGATTGTCGCCTTCTTGGTTTCACTGGTGTGCTTAAACTCAACTGCAGAGTTTGGTCTCTGATTGGATATGATGCACTTTTTACAGAACGCTACCTGTTGTGGCAAACCGTACTTCGCCTCCAGATTGTCACCATCCTTTTCAAACTTCTGGCGAAACTCTGGACTGTTCACAACCCCGTTCCTACTCTCAATTCTATTCATGTTCACAACACTCTTTCGATTAGATTCATAAAACCTTCTGCCGCCTCGACACCCGCAGTTGCACCACGCAAAGTTGCTAATGCCCGGATATTCAATTCACTTCTGGGAAATGGAAACTCGCCCATCTCCCTCATAAAACCTCATAATCTCGATCTTACGATCCAGAAAATCACTGATGTTGACCCACAGATTTGGTTGAAAACCACTATCATCTTTCCGTATCGAAAATTCAGTCTCCGAGAGCGTTTCATATGCTCTAACCCTCCTAATATAGGGGTAACGGAATGATTTGGTGCAGGATGCCACCGCATCGAAAACAGCTGCATGATCACTATGTACATCATTTCTGTAGGGAAGATAGATGGTGTCTGGTTCCACATTGGCTATACATTGTGAAACCTCTGCCACAAGATCTGACTTTGGATAGGTGTCCAGTCGAGCTGTAACAAATGGTGCCTGATGTGTGGTTGAGAATCCATAGGCCTCAGAAACCCACTCAATCTCACCCCCCTGCTTTGAATTCTCTCACCACTAAATCCAGCCTCTCTGGTGATGGTGGTCATAATTAACCAATGAATTTCATCACCTTCAGCCGCATGCCGAAGTAGTGTTCCGCCACAACCGAGGGTTTCATCATCGGGGTGTGGGCCGACAACCAATATCCGATTCATAGATACTCTCCCTGCTGCATATTCACTGGTGGTTCAATATCGATGAGTTCAAGACAGCCATCTCCACATTTGATGACCAACCGTGATGAATCTGCTTTCAACACCTTTCCTGGCTCAATATTTTTTACATCCCGGCATTTGACAATCATGGAGTTCCAAACAATATGGGGCTTACCATCCACTACAAAGTGGGCGCCAACATATGGATGTGTCAGTGCACGGATCAGATTGTGTATTGATTCAACACTCATGCGCCAATCAATTTCACCGTCAGGTATCCCTCTCTTACGCCATGTATTTGCATGCACATCATCCTGTTGGATACGGGTGTAACTACTTTCATCTAACTGCTTCAACAAGTCCGGCAACTGTAACTTCGCAGTATCGACCATCTTTTTATAGAGGGATGTTGCATCATCATTTGGTGTAATCTGTATGTTGACTTGAGAGACAATATCTCCACTATCAACCCCCTCATCCATAACAAAGAATGTAGATGCTGTTTCTTCCAAACCCAAGGCTAGCGCCCAGATCAACGGATGACGACCTCTGTTTTTTGGCACTGGATGCAGGATGGTATCCAACAACACCCATTAGGACTCTATCTAGAATGGGGCGTTTTATCAAGCGTGACCAACCAAGACAAAAAATGATGTCTGCATTTCTCTCATTAACCCAATCTAGAGTTTTTTCAGCATTGACATCTAAAGTCTGCAAGCAAGGTATGTTATGGTCCTTACAGTATGGGGCCAAGTCAACATAGTCAGAATTCAGTGCTGAAGAACTCGAGGTAATAACACCAACCAGTTCTGTATGCTGATTGATCACACTCACCATCTCCAAGGAGAACTGGACCGCTCCAATTACGATGACTCTCATTATCTATTTAGCCATTCCTTGTTGATATCGTAAAACGACTTTTTGAGAATGCCCTTCAGTGAAACCTCTTTCAGTACAGCTACGATCTTCTCTGCTGTACCGCCTGCACCATATGGATTGATGACCGATCTGGCTTTCTCACGAAACTCCTCCGAAATAAGCTGGCTAATAGCTATTCGTATACTGGAATGATCCGGTTGACAGTCAATCACACTTTCGGCTTTGATCCTTCCCCGCTGACGATCACCAATGTCAATGGTTCCAATCTTGAAGCTTGGTACCTCTAACAACCCGCTCGATGAATTACCAATAACACCATCCATAAACTGTAGGGCAGAG
>CEPS01038448.1_pt1 | contig 29263 bp, 26 predicted proteins | sample 530401 | NCBI WGS metagenome assembly CEPS01 (sample SAMEA2620035, study PRJEB7988) | marine metagenome | biome: marine biome (ENVO:00000447); feature: mesopelagic zone (ENVO:00000213) & marine oxygen minimum zone (ENVO:01000065); material: "saline water (ENVO:00002010), including plankton... | reverse complement strand
TTTTGACAGGGGTGAAGCCAAAAAAATTGCCGAAGAGACCATCGCTGAAGTAAATGAAACAACAGGCGGCGATTGTCATTATTTTAATACAAACGCAGCAGCTGTGGAAACCATGGATAAATATATCCCTCAGATCAGTGAAATCACAGGTGGGGCACCATTAAAACTGCTGTTGCACTCAATTGCTTTTGGCACCACTACCAACTTTTTTGGAGATAAACCTGTCAATCAGAAACAAATGGATATGACGGTTCACGTTATGGGGAATTCTCTTTTGTACTGGACACAAAAATTATATGAAGCGGGATTATTGGGCAAAGGTTCTAGAATATTGGGACTAACCAGTGAAGGCAATTATGTTGCCATGGAAGGATATGGACCTGTGAGTGTGGCCAAAGTTGCTATGGAAGCAATCATTCGGCAAATCGGTTGGGAGTTAGGTCAATTCGGTATAACTGCTAATGCTGTCCAAGCTGGTATTACCCCTACCCGTGCCTTGACGAAAATTACGGATCGATGGGAAGATTGGGTTGAAGGGACTAAAAAGCGCAATCCTTTGAGACGAACAACAACACCGGAGGACGTAGCAGGGACTATATCAATGCTGTTAAAACCGGAAGCAGACTTTATTAACTGCTCCATTATTTATTGCGATGGGGGCGAACACCGCTCAGGATCGTTTTAGGTTTTGTGATTTAAATGGATTGCAACGATGAGTTAACGAATCGTTGCGAAGAAATGCGTCAGAAGCCGGATTCTTCGAGTTCTGCTCTTTGTTTTATCAGGGTAACCAACTCATAGTGTTCTTTGGTCGGCTGCATTTCAAAGCAGGTTTCCGCTTCTTTTAGCGCATAGTCCCACCACCCCTTTTTAGTATACATTAATGATAGATTGTAATGTGCTCTGCTGAGCGCCTGAAAATCTTCTCTTTTCAGTTCTTTGTGGGAATCAGGATAAAGACGTGTTACTTCCCGAAATTCTAAGATCGCCTCTTCCACCAATCCTTTTTGTGCATACCATTTACCCAGTTTTAAATGTCGTTGGGGGTCATCTTTACACCCACTTAAAATAAACGCAAGAGAAAGAATTAGGACTGTTTTGTTAAGACTAAACTTCATTTTATAATAACAAAATTGCGGTGTGCATCCTCAGAAATCCAAGGAAAACATTTAGAGATTTGCAAATCAAGTTGATGCATGGTGAGGATCCCGAACCAAAAATATAACAATTAACAAACCAACCAGCATAAAAGCGCCCAAAATTCGAAATAGAAAATCCAAACCGGCCGTTTCACTTAAGAATCCACCGGCGGTGATCGCAATCAAAACAAAGGGGCTTAAAATGGTATCGATGAGGGCCATGATCATTTTATTGTCACCTTTTTCACCAGCGAAATCAAAAACCAGTGACAAACCAGCGGGCATAAAAGCACCCTGCGCTGTTCCTAGGAAGAAAAATATACCATAAACCCAAACCATGGACTGGGCCATTAGGGCAGTACCCATAGCCAATACATGGCAAGCAAAACAAAAGGTCATTGCTGCCTTGTGGCCGATTCTATCCCCGATTTGTCCCGCGAGTAAACTGCCAAACCCAAAAGCAGCCAATCGTGCCGCAGTAAGAAGCCCTGCATCACTTACATCAAAATGAAATATATCCCTTGAATAAACGGCATAAAGACTGATGGCAGGGAACTGTGCGGTTAGAAATATGCGACTGTAAATATAACGCCGGAAATTCCGGTTGGTTTTTAGAATCGTTTTTGTTTCCTGGATAAAATCCCCTTTTGTCCGTTTTCTTTGATTGGTTCCGAGGCTTTTCACTTTGAATCCCAAGAAAGAAGAAATACTAATAATGAGGGCAAAAAATAGAATAAGAAAACCCCAACCAAAACTGGCCGGGAAAGGAATCGAACTCCCCAACAGTTTTTTTACCACTATTCCACCAATAAATCCGCCCATACTGTTGCCGATGAATGAAATTCCTAAGAATTTCCCGCGATTATTCCGTTTTGTTACGTGCCTTAAAAAATTAGACCATATGGGAATAACGAACCCAATACCCAATGCATAAAAAATGAAACAGATATAATAAAATATCCAAGCGTGCGGCCCTGTGGGCGCAAAAAAAGCGAAGACAAATCCAGACAGGAAAATAGGGGGCAAAATGGTTAAATGCACTTTGATTGTGGCCGCTTTTACATTTTGCGTATTGCGGGCCATTATGGCGGAGATCAACTGGGGTGCGGCGATAAGAATGGAAAACATTCCGGCAATGGATCCGGCAACACTTATAGGGGCGCCCAAAAGGGTTAGGAACAAAGGTAGGATTGTAGATAGGTCATGGAAAGCAACACCAAACCCGAAGAAAAATTCGTGGATAATGTTGAAAGTTAAATTATGGCGGTGGTCACTGAGACTGAGTCCGGCCACGGCTGTCTTCCCGGGTGAGGAAAATAATTGATCCTAAAAGTAAGGTGGCTCCAAACCATTGGGCAACCGACATTATATTTCCGCTGATGAACCAGTCTAGAGCAACGGCAGATAAAGGCCAGAATAATTCATAGAGGGTCACATGGGAAGCTGGTAAATGGTTGAGTCCATAGTAGTAGATAAACAGGGCCAGCGAACCAGTGCTGACAACAATAAGTACGATATATCCCCAATGGGATATAGTCATTTCTCCTATAGATTCATATTGACCGGTGGAAACAAGTACAGATAAAGTTATCGCTCCTGTAATAGTTAATCTCAGGGATGTGACTGTTTTAAATGACAACCGCTTTAGCGCATATTTCCCTAATACCGTTGAACTTCCCCAACTGAAAGCAGCTAGCAAAGCTAAAAGAGCAGAAATGACGGTTTTATCGTCCCAGTCATTCATAGAACTGGTGCCAAAAGTTACAAGATATCCCCCGGCGATTGCAGTGGTAGCCAAAATCAAAAACTTTGATGTAATCTTTTCTTTCAGGACCACTGCCGCTAAAGCAATGGCAAACACAGGTTGAAATTTTTGCAGGAGGACTACCACCGAAAGATCAATATAATTCACATAACTGAGTGCTTTGGTGTAGAAAAACGTACCCAGTATGCCGCCGCAAACGCTGATCCACAAAACAGAAATCCAACCTCGTTGGTTCAAGGCAGATATCTCCTGCCAACCTTTAATCAAAAAAGGCATAAGCAGGATTGCACCAATCACATGCTCTAATGAAACGATTAGAAATGAAGGCAGTGCAAATAGGTTTTGTCTGAGAAACCCGTCAAAACTCCAAAGGATGGCGGCCAAAATGACAGCAAGGGCCGGAAAGTATTTTTTCATCCGGCGAAATTACACTAAAGATGTTGGCTGGTGAAAACCGTTAAATTGGTTATTAAGTGCGTCAAGCATCCCTCGTGGGGGATGCTTGACGATCACATTATGAATGAATGGAATGAACTGATTCGCCCCACTATTTTTTAGAAATGATTCGCGATGCTCATCATTTCATTCCTTGGTTCAGTCAAAAACTACTTAACTAATTTTAGTATTTTCCCCAGGAAAAAAATAGTACCGGAATGGTTTTCGCGAATGGCAAAAATAAAGGGTCGGTCAATGACAATACTGGGCGGCATTGAGGTTTCACTTATACCTACACTGGTAATGGCGGCCGCTTCTGTTCCCTCTTCATCCACTTTAATATAAGTTTTATGCTTCACTTCGCTGATGTAAAGATTAACAGAGCCGCCAATAGGCATGATGCGGGAAAAATCGGCCCTCCATTCATCGAAGGCAATCTCCATCCCAAGATCGGATAAAATTTCATTCAGCTTTTTTTCATATTCTAACTCGAAACGAGGCATGGTCAGATCGAAACTGGTAGGAGCCAGTTGTACAATCCATTCGGATATTTTTTGGGAAGACAGTCCAGCCATAAATTTATCAATATCTCCATGAGGTAAGAAAATGGTCATTGTAAATAAGGAATCACCATAGGGCAAATCTATAATTGTAGTTTCACTATTCCTGAGTAGCGGAACCGACAAGTCTCGGGTCATCATGGGGAGGGTGGATTCAGAGCCGTCGCCATTATAAAAAGTGCCGTCCCTGGTGTTTTTTGGGTCAAACGGGTAGCGCCAGTCACCCTTGAAATAAATGGCATTAATTAGGTACATGACCATTCCGGTGGGAATTTCTTCAATGATCTTTTTGATCAATTTATTGGTATTATCACTGACCCATTCATTGATCCTATCCACTGCCTTGGGATCACTAAAATTAAGGTCTGCCACCTCTGCGTTAAAATAAATCTGATTGGTTTTAATATATTTCTCATAGACAGGGAGACCTTCTTTATACCAAATAGAATTAGCAATTTTGAATGCTACTTTTGGATCCAGATCAATCAGTAAATTTATAAGACTTTGGTAGGATTCATTAATCTCTGTTTCGGAAAGCCCCGCCAATTCTAGGGTGTTTCTCATGGCTTCGTAAGTGGAATTATTAGCGCCGTTCAGTGTCATTCCCAAAGCCATGGAAATGGAGAGGGGCGAGATGAACAGGTTGCTGTCGGGATCGGCTTCACTCAGGGACTTAAAGACGTTTAAGCCAAAAATATTATCAGAGGAAACGAGTGATTTTTCTGCGGCGGTCAGATTGCGGGGCGGCGGGCGGTTTGCTTCTTTAGGATCGTCACATCCAACGAATGCCAAAGTAAAAATGATTACTAAAACTTTAATCATATTTAAAACAATGCGAGCCCTAATTAATGGGTATTGTTATGGTCAATTGATGAGTGAACAAATATATTTCATTCAGCATGAGTTTCTCTCTCGGCACAATAAGGAAATCAGTATAACCTTCAGATAATAGATTACCGCGGCCACCACCACCACCTGACGAGCACTTGGCTGTCCTGTGCCGAGAGCAAGACTTCCATTATAAAAAAGGTTAAATTTTTCAAATCGTTTGGTCCATCCCCAGGTGATTGTGTGTCTCATAATGGCCCCTTGATACAGAAATTATGCAATATTACATGTAATATAATTATGGATTCAAGGAATTTATCGCATGAGCGCCTTAATCATGGCGCTGTATTTAGCCAGCTGTTCGCTCAATAATTGTACAATAAATGTATGCAGTTCGGCGGCCTTTTCCGGACTCTCCCTGTCGATTGTATTAAAATGGTACTTAGAAAAGAAATAGATCAGGCAATTCGTTTCCGTGATAACGGAAACTGATGCTTCTGAACTAAGATAAAGACTGACTTCACCCACAATTGTTCCGGCGATAATATCAGGGACCAAGCTGGAAGTGTTCGTGTCAGGCACTACGATTCCATTTAGGCTTGGCCCCCAAAAGATGAAAAATCTGCAATATCAATCCCGAATGAGCAAATGGCCATTTCCCACATTTGATTTTCGGGCATATTAAATATAAAGTCCGGAGATGTTTCCTGAACCAGCCAATCTCCGTTTTCGATCTCACGTTCCAGTTGTCCTCCTGACCATCCCGAATGACCAAGGATAAGACGGTTTAAATTGGGTCCCTTTTTTTCTGAAATGTCTTCCAGTGTCTTTTTATGACTCGATATAAAAAAATCATCGGAGATTTTAATTGAATCTTTAGATTGATATATACCACTGTGGAGGACGATACCCCTTTCCACCATCACCGGGCCCCCAAAATAAATTTGATCCACAGAATTTAGTATCCCATCCGTATCGTCATAAAAACTATCAAACAATTGTTTCAAGGTCGGGTCCTTGAATGGTTTATTGACGATCAATCCCATAGCTCCGTCTTTATCATGCTCGCACATGAATATTACAGACCGGTTAAAATAAGGATCCTGCATGTGAGGCATGGAAATGAGGATGTGATTTATAATCGAATTCATGTCCTATGTTATGCAATAGTATGGGTGAATGCCATAAAATTTTATAGAAAAATTCAGTAAATCGTTTTTTGAACAGGCCTAAATAAAGTTGTAAATTCAAGGCCGTCCGAAATCCGCGCAAAATCAAACATAAAATATTCATGACAAAACCAGGGAATAAAATAATTATCAAAGGTGCCCGTCAGCATAATTTGAAAAATGTTGATGTTGAAATTGGCCGTAACCAATTGGTAGTGATCACCGGGCTGTCAGGCTCGGGGAAATCTTCCCTGGCTTTTGATACACTTTATGCTGAAGGCCAGCGGCGGTATGTTGAATCACTTTCTTCTTACGCCCGACAGTTCTTGGGACTTATGGAAAAACCGGATATGGATTATATTGAAGGATTATCCCCGGCTATTTCAATCGAGCAGAAAGCTGCAGCGAGAAATCCAAGGTCAACAGTGGGAACGGTAACAGAAATTCATGATTACCTTCGTCTTCTTTATGCCCATATTGGGAGACCCCATTGCTGGCTATGTGACCGATCAATTCAGCGCCAGACCGTCCAGCAGATTGTGGATACGATTATCAGATTTGGCGAAGGGGCACGAATCTATATTCTGGCACCGGTAGTCCGCGGGCGGAAAGGTCAACATAAGGGCGTATTCGAAGAAGTGCGGAAAGAAGGCTTCCTGCGGGTCCGTGTGAATGGCGTCATCCATACCATTGATGAAAAGCTGAACCTTGAGAAAAATAAAAAACATTCCATCGAAGTAGTGGTGGACCGCCTTGTTTTAGAAGGTGATTTTAAAGAACGCCTGACCGAATCGGTTGAACTGTCATTAAAAATCGGTTCCGGTTTAACTATCGTTCATGAATTGCCCAAGACGGACCACTTATTCAGTGAACATTTTGCCTGCCCCCATTGTGAAGTTTCTATGGAAGAACTTTCCCCCAGGATGTTTTCCTTCAATTCGCCTTACGGTGCTTGTCCCCATTGTGATGGGCTTGGATCTCATATGGAAATTGATCCTGAACTAGTGGTTCCTGATAAAACAAAATCTCTCATCCAGGGAGCTGTTGCACCTTTGGGAGAACAGCCCCGGGGCAATTGGTACGGCAGTATTCTTAAGAGCCTTTCCCGCCACTATAATTTTAATTTTACCACTCCCTGGTACAAACTGGATCGGGGTATCCGGGAGATGTTATTGAGCGGTACCGGCTCAACAAAATTAAAAATGGAATATTCGTCTGAGCGCTGGAGTGGCACTTACACAGGCGGGTGGGAAGGGACTATCCCCAATTTGATGCGCCGGTACAAGCAAACCAAGTCTAACCATATCCGCGATTGGATCGAGCAGTTTATGAGTATGCGCCCTTGTCCAGAATGTAACGGTTCCCGCCTAAAGGAAGAATCGCGGGCCGTAACCATCGGCAAGGTCAGTTTGGGAGAATTGTCCTCTTATTCCATCAAAAATACGAAGGAATTTTTTAAGTCCCTCAAATTAGGAAAAACTGATGCCACCATTGCCCATCAGATTTTAAAAGAAGTCCAGGAGCGCTTGAGCTTCTTGATTGATGTAGGACTAGATTATTTGACACTTGACCGTTCAGCAGCTACCCTTTCCGGCGGTGAAGCACAGCGGATTAGGCTGGCCACCCAAATAGGCAGCCAATTGGTGGGTGTTCTATATATTTTGGATGAACCTTCAATCGGGCTCCACCCACGGGATAATGGACGTCTTTTGAATTCCCTTAAGAAACTAAGAGATTTGGGGAATTCAATCATCGTTGTAGAACACGATAAAGAAACAATGGAATCGGCGGATCAACTTATTGACCTTGGCCCCGGTGCCGGTGAGCATGGCGGTGAAGTTGTTTTTTCCGGCGCGCCAAAGAAAATATTAACAGCGAAAAAATCTATTACCGGCCAATACCTATCAGGGAAAAAAGCAATTCCCATACCATCTAATCGCCGGAACGGAAATGGAAAAATCCTTACCTTGAAGGGGGCCAAGGGAAATAATTTAAAGCAGATTGAAGTATCATTCCCTCTGGGAAAAATGATAGTGGTAACAGGTGTGAGCGGGTCCGGGAAAAGTACTCTTCTAAATGAAACTATTTTCCCAATTTTGTCCAAAGAATTAAATGGCGCACGGGCTTACCCCTTGCCTCACGAATCTGTGAAAGGATTGGAATATCTGGATAAGGTAATTGAAATTGATCAGAAGCCCATCGGCCGAACACCCCGATCTAATCCAGCCACATATACAGGTGTATTCACTTTTATTCGGGATTTATTTGCCCAGCTTCCAGAGTCCAAGATTAGAGGTTATAAACCGGGACGTTTCTCTTTTAATGTAAGGGGCGGCCGCTGTGAATCCTGTGAAGGTGACGGTATTATTAAAATTGAAATGAACTTTCTTCCCGATGTTTATGTCACTTGCGAAGTTTGTAAGGGAGCCCGTTATAATCGTGAAACACTGGAAATAAAATACAAAGGCAAAAACGTTGCAGACGTGTTGTGCATGTCTGTAGAAGAAGCAACAGACTTCTTTAAAAACATTCCACAAGTAATGAAAAAACTTGTTACCCTGAATGATGTGGGGCTGGGGTATATCCGCTTGGGACAGCAGGCGACTACATTGTCAGGCGGGGAAGCACAGCGCATTAAATTGGCCACAGAATTATCGCGAGCCTCCAGGGATAAAACATTTTATATCCTTGATGAACCCACCACGGGCCTGCATTTTGAGGATGTGAATTTATTGTTGGCTGTCCTGCAAAGATTGGTTGATCGCGGCAATACAGTCGTGGTTATTGAACATAATTTGGATGTAATTAAAAGTGCCGACTGGATTGTGGACTTAGGTCCCGAAGGCGGCGAAGAGGGAGGCCAGCTCATATTCTCCGGCACGCCGGAAGAATTGTCCTTGCATGAAAGTTCTTATACAGGATCATTTTTGAAAACCACATTGAATGGAAAATTGAATAAAGCATGAATTCGCCAAAGGAACTGAAACAATTTTATCCCCATTGGGAGGTGACCAAAGATCTTATTGATCAATGTATAGATATTATGCTGAATTTGCGCCAGAGCGGCCATCCCGGCGGATCCCGCTCCAAGGTCCACGGCATGGTGACTACTCTTCTTTCCGGCGCCATGCGCTGGGATATCCGTGATGCTGGAAAGCGTTTCGGTGATCGTTATGTATTGGTGGCGGGCCACGCCAATCCTGTGGTGTATGCAACACTGGCAGTTTTGAATGAGACCCTTAGAATAAAGTATCGCCAGACCGGTAATGTCAAATACCAGCATTTCAAAGGGGAAGAATTCCAACTGGTTTGGGAAGATCTGTTAACCCTCCGCAGGAATGGAGGCTTGCCGGGCCATGCAGAAATGGAGGGGAAAACCCTTTTCTTTAAATTCAACACCGGTCCCAGCGGTCACGGTTCGCCCGCCGCCGCTGGAGAAGCATTGGCGTTAAAACTGGCCAATACACCGGAAGTCAAAGTATTTGCTTTTGAAGGAGAAGGCGGTTTCACAGCCGGCGCATCCCACGAAACGATTAACTCTGCTTGGGGTCTGGGATTGGGCAATTTGATTTATTTTATGGATTGGAATGATTTCGGGATTGATGCCCGCCCTTTCAGCTCCATTATGTATGGCACACCGGAAGACTGGTTTGGTTCCCACGGCTGGCATGTGGAAGGCACTATAAATGGTGAGGACTGGGGCGAACTCACCGAAGCCTACCACAGGCTTTTGGTTGAAAACGCGGACCCAAACATTCCAAAAATAATTTATGGTCAATCACGAAAAGGAAGAGGATATTATAAATATGATTATGCCAGTCACGGTTCCGCCCATAAACGAAATTCTGATTTATTCTGGCAGACTAAACAGGACTTCGCTGAAAAATATAATGTGGATTTTGATGGGTTTGGATCAATAGCACCGGATTCCTGGGACGGGCAAGTTGACCAAGCACGCGCCTTATTCAACAATGTTTTTTCTGTTATGGAATCGAGCCAGCCTTTGGTGGATTATTTAGCGGATACGCTCACCTCTGTGGGCGATTCAATCCCGGAGAAAATTGATGGGTGTAAAATCACGGTTAAGAATCCCGCCAAGGATAAGTCACTATTTGATGTAAACAACCTTCCCGATGATTTATTTGTGGCGCCGGGTGAGAAAGCGCCTAACCGGGTCGGTTTTTCAAAATATGCCAGTTATATTAATTCAAGGTCAATTGAAAAATATGGCCGTCCATTAGTAATTGCTATGAGCGCAGATTTAGCTGATTCAACTAATATCTCTGGTTTTGCCAAAGGATTTGATGGCTCTCCCGATCTTGGATTTTTTGATAAAGAAACCAATACGGAAAGTCCCCTTATGCCCCAGGGAATTACGGAATTTACCAATTCTGGTATGCTGGCGGGATTGGCCACGGTGAACCTGAATGAAGATCCTTATGCTGAATTCAACGGATTTTTTGGTGCCATGAGTACCTATGGCTCTTTCAGTTATTTAAAATATGGACCGGTAAGATTGTTCAGTCAGGTAGCTCAAGATTCTAACTTGAAGGTTGGTAAAATGATCTGGGTGGTAGGCCACTCTGGGCCCGAAACCGCAGAGGATAGCCGTACCCATTTCGGGATTTTCGCACCGGGTGTAACTCAACTATTACCCGATGGTCATATTATTAATATTCACCCTTGGGAGCATAATGAAGTAGCCCCTGCGCTGGCGGCGGCATTGGCTACCGATGTGGCGGTTGTTGCGGTTCATTTAACACGTCCACCGATTGAAATTCCTGATCGTGAAGCATTGGGAATGGCATCTCATATGGATGCAGCAAATGGTGCTTACATCATTAAAGATTACGATGAATCAAAACCAGAAGAAGGCCTTGTTATCATCCGCGGAACCAGCAGCATTAGTTCATTGATGAAAATATTGCCGAAAATAAAATCGGAAGGGCCTAATGTAAAAATTGTTGCTTCAATTTCATGGGAACTGTTCCAGCGCCAATCAGAGGATTATCGCCAAAGTATTATCGCGGACCGTGAATGGATGGATGCCATGATCATTACCAATGGTGCCCGCCGCTTGATGCATAAATGGATCGCCAACCGCGTTGTGGAAGAATATAGTATGAGTCCCGATTTTGACAATCGCTGGCGAACCGGCGGTTCATTGGATGAAATTATCGCTGAATCGCAACTTGATCCGGCCAGTATTTGGAATGGAATTAAAAAATTTGCGGATACAAGAGATAAGCGGTTGGATTCAGTTCGGACTTCCATTCCTGAATAAATCACAAAAATTTGACGACCCCCCCTTCATTTTTGTACCTTCCAACCCCGATAATGCGCATTTTATTTCTATTTGAGCAAAAATTTGACTGAAATCCATATAACTGATCCACAGCCTTTCGAAGATGATCTTGTCGTTGAGAAGTCCCTCCGCCCCAGTCAGATGGATGAATTCATCGGCCAAAAGGATGTGGTAGATAGTCTAAAACTGTATATAGAAGCGGCAAAAAAACGTAACGAAGCGCTGGATCATGTGCTTTTATTTGGTCCGCCGGGACTGGGCAAAACAACCTTGTCCAATATTATTGCCAAAGAATTGGGTGTGAATGTAAAACAAACTTCCGGACCCGTTTTGGAGAGAGCGGGTGACTTGGCAGGTGTGCTTACAAATCTTGTCTCCCGAGACGTGTTTTTTGTAGATGAAATTCACCGTCTGAATTCGGTGGTGGAAGAATATCTTTATTCCGCTATGGAAGACTACCGGATTGAAATTATGATTGATAAGGGCCCCAGCGCTCGTAGCGTTCAGCTCAATATTGAACCGTTCACATTGGTGGGCGCCACCACCCGTTTGGGGAATTTGACCTCTCCCCTTCGCGATCGGTTTGGTGTAGTGTTGCGGGTAGATTACTATGAACCCCAAGATTTATTTCAAATAGTTATCCGTTCGGCAAAAATACTGGAAGTGGATATTGATGAAGAAGGTGCCATGGAAATTGCCCGGAGGTCCAGAGGAACGCCTAGAATTGCAAACCGGATTTTGAGAAGAACCCGTGATTATGCCCAAGTCAAGGCAGAAGGAAAAATCACCCGGGAAGTTGCTAAGGATTCCCTCACATCCCTGGGGATTGACGTACACGGATTGGACGATATGGATCGTACAATTCTGGCAGCCTTAATTGACAAATTCAATGGGGGCCCAGTGGGTGTAAACTCGTTGTCCGTGGCAGTGAGCGAAGATGTAGCTACCATCGAAGATGTATATGAACCCTATTTGATTAAAGAAGGATTTATACAGCGGACTAATCGCGGCCGTATTGCCCAGGAACAGGCTTATATGCTTTTAGGTAGAACAATTACAGAAAAACAACAAAGGTTATTTGAATGATTCAAAAGAAGAAAAAATGGAAACTGGCGGATTTTGATTATCCACTGCCGGAAAAATATATTGCCCAATATCCGGCAAAAAGACGTGATTTATCCAAACTGATGGTTATCCATAAGGATACCGGTAAAATTGAACATAAAATATTTTCTAACTTCCCGGAATACTTGCGCCGGAATGATTTGGTAATTATGAATAATACCAAAGTATTTCCCGCAAGGCTCTATGCCAACAAAGATCGTACTGAAGCAAAAGTTGAAGTCTTTCTGTTGCGTGAATTAGAAAATGACCTTTGGGAAGTTATGGTTCGCCCAGCACGGAAAGTGCGTATTGGGAATAAACTCATGTTTACTAAAAATGTTTATTGTGATGTAATTGACAATACCATATCAGGTGGTCGGGTCGTTCGCTTTGAATACGAAGGTGAAAACATTTATGATGTAATTGACCGTGTCGGCATTTCTCCTTTACCGCCATACATTAAACGTGAATCAGAGCCAAAGGATAAAATTCGCTACCAGACCGTATTTGCAGAAGAACGGGGCGCTGTGGCTGCACCTACAGCAGGGCTCCATTTCACTGAGGGTTTGATAAATCGTATCCATAAAAAAGGTGCTAAGACAGCATTTACTACACTTCATATTGGTTTAGGTACGTTTCGGCCTGTACAGGTGGAGGATCTAAATCGCCATCAAATGGATTCGGAATATTTTGAAGTGAACCCAAAAACTGCAATGTCCATTAATGAAACGAAGAAAAAACGCCGTCGGGTTATTGCCGTAGGTACTTCTACCGTGAGATCCCTTGAAACAGTCGCTGTTTCAGGATTTCAAGTTTCTCCCAAACGGGGTTGGACAGACAAATTTATTTATCCGCCCTATGACTTTAAAATGGTGGAGGGCATTATTACCAACTTTCATCAGCCTAAAAGTACATTACTAATGATGATTTCTGCTTTTTCTCACCGTGATTTAATCATGAAAGCATACCGTGAAGCAAAGAAAAACGATTATCGTTTCTTGAGTTATGGTGATGCAATGATGATTATATAAATTTCAAGGGGGAGAAATAAAATGAAAATTACTGCCGTTATTCCAGCGGCCGGGAGCGGAGAACGCTTCGGGGGGAAAAAACAGCTTAAAAGAATGGGGAATCGCCCACTACTGTTTCATACACTTCAGGCGTTTGTTCGATTGGTACTGATCAACGAAATTGTGGTTGTTGTACAAAAAGAAGATGTTAGACAGATAGAACGGGAACTGAAATCCATAATTTCATCTAAACAAATAAAGGTAGTTGCCGGTGGGACCACTCGCCAGATTTCAGTCCATAATGGATTAACTGTTGCCCACGAATCCTCTGAACTAATCTGTGTTCATGATGCTGTACGTCCATTTGTCACAGAAGCACTGATAGAAAAAGCAGTAAATGCCTGCAGTGAACATGATGGCGTAATTGTGGCCCAGCCCTCTACCGATACAATCAAAAAGGTTATGGATGACCAGATTTTAGAAACACTTCCAAGGGAGATAATATGGCGGGCTCAAACACCCCAGGTATTTTCTAAATCAGCATTGCGGGAGGCCTTAGAACTAGCTGAAGCAGAAAATATCCAGGGGACGGATGAAGCATCCTTGCTGGAACGAATTGGTTATCAGGTGGGATATGTTGAAGGATCATCCTTGAATATGAAGATTACAACAGAAGAGGACTGGATATTTGCCGAAACAATTTACAATAGTTTAAAAAATGATTAAAACAGGTCTTGGCTACGACGTTCACCAATTGACTGAGGGAGAAAAACTTATCCTTGGCGGGGTGCAAATCCCCAGCGAAGTTGGCGCAATTGGCCACTCTGACGGTGACGTGTTGGTTCATGCCATCGTTGATGCCCTGCTTGGGGCCGCCAATCTTGGCGATATCGGTAAGTTTTTTCCCAGCGAGAATGAACAATGGAAAAATGCGGACAGTCTTCACTTTCTATCGGTGGCCGGAGAAAAAGTGCGGGGTGCAGGGTTTGAGATTAACCATATTGATTCGGTTATCATCCTCCAAAAACCGAAATTGTCCGGGTTCATCCCCGAAATGGAATATAAGATCGCCTATACCTTGCAACTGGATGAAGCACAGGTTTCGGTTAAAGCGACTTCCACAGACCATCTAGGATATATCGGCGCAGGCAAAGGAATTGCTGCCCAAGCCATTGCAACAATAGAAGGGTAACAATGGGCATACAATGCCCATCTAATTCAAAAGTTAACATCGGCCTGAAAGTCTTGAACCAACGGGACGACGGATACCATAATATATATACAGCCTACCAGGAATTGGATTTTGGGGATTCAATTACAATTGAAAAAAATGATATTGGCTGTTCAATTACCACCAACGTGGATTGGGTTCCAACTGATGAAACCAACATTTGCTACAAAGCCTATACGGCATTAAAAACAAATCATTCCCATCTGGGTGGTGTGTCGATCCACATAGGAAAAAATATACCGATTGGCAGTGGATTGGGCGGCGGATCTGCTAACGCCGCCGCCGTTTTAAAGGGGGTTAATTGGTTATATGATTTGGGCGTCTCGTCAAATGATCTTGAAGGAATCGGCGCAACTATTGGGGCTGATGTCCCCTTCTTTATTAATGGTGGCACTCAACTGGGTGAAGGAATCGGCGATCAACTTACTCCCCTTTCTAAGACGCTGGATGGCACCTTTTTACTGGTCATCCCGGATATATCCATCAGTACGGAGTGGGCTTATGGCGCCGTTAAAAATAAATTGAATTCAGATGATGAAATGCCTAATTTCGCGGGCTTTTTCAGTGGGGAAAATTCCTCACTTGAGATTTTTGAGAATGATTTTGAACGGATCGTGATTCCAGCATATCCGGAGATTGGCGCCATTAAACAGAAATTGCTTGAGTTGGGCGCCCGGTTTGTCAGTCTGTCGGGCAGTGGCTCGACTGTGTATGGGATTTTTGACGAAGACGCTTCTGCCAAAGAAGCTGAGTTATTCTTCCGCCCCTCACATCAGACCATTCTGGCAAATCCCACTTAATTTCCCAATACTTTTAGAATCACTCCGAAAACACTCAATACTGTTAAATATTGGGGCGTCGTCTAACGGTAGGACACCGGGTTTTGGTCCCGGCAGTCGGGGTTCAAGTCCCTGCGCCCCAGCAGAAAGTATCATTATGGACGAACATTTAAAAATATTCACTGGTCGTAGCAACCCTGTTCTTGCACAAAAGGTTGCTGAATCTTTAAACAAGGAATTAGGTCAATTGACGATCAAGAACTTTGCCGATGGTGAATTGTGGATCAAGTTTGAAGAAAATATCCGCGGCAGTGATGTATTTATCATTCAGTCTACCAACAGTCCGGCAGAGAATATTATGGAATTAGTGCTTATTATTGATGCCGCTGTACGTGCGTCAGCAAATACAGTAACAGCAGTTGTGCCCTATTTTGGATACGGTCGCCAAGACAGAAAAGATACACCACGTGTACCGATTTCATCCAGAGTAATGGTGGATTTATTCACGACCACAGGAGCTGATCGCATTATTACCATGGATCTCCACTCAACACAAATTCAGGGATTTGCCACCATTCCGTTTGACCATTTATACAGCCGTATGGTTCTGCTGGATGCAATCAATGCTTTGGGATTGGATCCGGAGAATACTGCTGTGTTGGCTCCGGATGTGGGCTCGGCGCGGATGAGCCAATCCTATGCCAAAAGGTTAGGTATGCACTTTGCCTTGATCGACAAACGACGTTATGCCCCCAATAAAGCAGAAGTCATGCATCTAATTGGCGATTTAAAGGGGAAAGATGTCCTTATCATTGACGATATGATTGACACGGCCGGGACCACGGTGAATGCGGCCAATGCCGCCAAAGAAAACGGAGCAGCCAGCGTAACCGCTGTGGCTACCCACGCGCTTTTGTCGGGGACGGCAATGGATCGAATTAAAGAATCTGCCATAAAAAAAATAATTGTTACAGATACTGTGGAAATCCCGAATAACAAGAAATTAGATAATATGGAAATTGTAACTGTGGCACAGGTATTTGGAGAAGCAATTCAACGCGTTTATGACGGCGAATCAGTTAGCGCCCTATTCGAATTTTAATTAGAGGTAAGCAAAATGGCATCCTATTATAAACTACCTATAGAAGTACGCCCTGGAATCGGAACAGGTTCTGCCCGTGAAATAAGAAGAAATGGAAGAATTCCCGCAAACTATTACTATCATGGTGAAGCAAATCAAAACCTGGTAATTGATAAAAAAGCATTTTTGCATGCAATTCATTCAGGCCAGCATGTATTTGAAATCGAGCTCAATGGAGAAACAGTTTATGCCATGATCAAAGATGCGCAATACCATCCCGTAACTGAAGAAGTTATTCATGTTGATCTTATGCGCGTTCGCCGGACAGAGAAAATGACTTTCTCAATTCCACTGGTATTTGAAGGTGAAGCCCCAGGAATGAACGAAGGTGGAATCGTGACCCATGTAGCAACGGCAATTGATATTGAATGTTATCCCACTGATGTTCCTGAAAGTATTACTGTAGATATTTCAGGATTGGAAATGAACAGTACAATAACCTTAGAAGAAATCACCTTGCCGGCCGATGTGTCTCTTGTTTCTCCCGAGGATACAACTATTGCTACTTGTAACCCGCCGAAAGCTGAAATTGAGCCTGAACCTGAAGAAATTGAAGGTGAAGAAGGTGAAGAAGGCGAAGAAGTTGAAGGTGAAGAAGGTGAAGCAGCAGAGGGTGAGGGCGATGAAAAATCTGCTAAAGGATCTGATCAGGAAGCATCTCCAGAGAAATCATGATTGCCTTTATAGGGCTCGGAAATCCAGGCAATGAATATGCAGATACAAAACACAATGCTGGCTTCTGGGTGGTGGACGAATTAGTCCGCCGCTGGAAGATCAATTTTAAACCTGGCAAAGGTGAATATCTCTATGCCCATGAATCCAGAAGGAATGTTCTCCTGGTGAAGCCGACTACCGGCATGAATGTGAGCGGCATTGCAGTAAAGGATATTTTAAATAACTGGAATGTAAACTTGAAAGAACTCCATGTGATTGTAGATGATGTAGATCTCCCCTTGGGGAAATTGCGTATTCGTCCCCAAGGTGGTGATGGTTGTCACCGCGGGATGGAATCAGTGATCTATCACTTGGGAAACACCAAATTTCCCCGCTTGAGATATGGGATCGCCACGGATGATAAATTGCGTCCGGCAGAAAAATATGTATTGAAATCCTTTCGCAAAAAGGATCAGGTATTAGCTGACGAAATGGTTGTCAAAACCGCCGATGCTACAGAGTCAATCCTGCGCAATGGACTTGCTAATTCTATGAATAAATTTAATTCTTAAACTGAAAAAAGTAGGAAATACAAAAGAAAATGTTATCATTTGAATCACTAGTAATTGGTGCCGGTATTCTTGCTATGCTGTATGCCTTTTGGAAAACAAGCTGGATCAGCAAACAGGATCAGGGGACCGAAAAAATGGAAAGAATTGGGGCCAATATTGCTGATGGTGCCATGTCATTTTTAAAAGCGGAATACCGCGTTTTAGCTGTTTTTGTTGTAACCGTTGCCGTCTTGCTAGGTTTTGCCAATGCTGGGAATACCGAATCTAGTGCACTGGTGGCTCTTTCCTTTGTCACTGGTGCTTTAGCATCCGGGTTGGCCGGATTTTTGGGCATGCGCGTTGCTACCAAAGCCAATAACCGGACCACCCATGCTGCTAGGACAGGATTGGCTCCGGCTTTGAATGTGGCTTTCACCGGCGGTTCTGTAATGGGACTCTCTGTTGTTGGGCTGGGTGTAATCGGGCTGGGCGCATTGTTTGCCTTTTACCAATCTTATTTCGAAGGTGATTATGCCCGCATCCTGACTGTGATTTCAGGATTTTCACTGGGCGCTTCCTCGATTGCATTGTTTGCCCGTGTAGGCGGCGGTATTTATACAAAGGCTGCGGATGTCGGCGCAGACTTGGTGGGTAAAGTTGAGGCAGGTATTCCGGAAGATCATCCGCTGAACCCAGCAACTATTGCAGATAATGTTGGCGACAATGTAGGTGACGTTGCTGGTATGGGTGCTGACCTGTTTGAATCCTATGTAGGTTCCATTATCGGATCCATGGTTTTAGGTGCAAGTATACTGGTTGCTGGAGTATTCGATCTGAGTTTTGTAATACTACCCTTATTGATTGCTGCATCGGGTATTGTTGTCTCTATCGTGGGGACTTTCATGGTTTCCGTAAAAGAAGGGGGCGACCCGCAGAAAGCATTGAATATTGGTGAATTTGGTTCATCTGCTATCATGATAGGTGTTATGTATTACTTGATCACCAACTTCCTCCCCGGTTCTTTTGTTTTGAATGGCGTTGAATATTCCAGCCTCGGCGTATTCTGGGCTGCAACTATTGGGCTCGCAGCAGGACTGGGTATCGGCATGATCACCGAGCATTATACAGGTACACATACCAGTCCGACCGAATCAATTACGCGCCAATCTTTTACCGGTCCGGCGACAAATATTATTGCTGGCCTGGGTGTTGGGATGCAATCCACGGCAGTGCCCATAATTATTATTGCTGCAGGCATAATGGGCGCTTACCACTTTGCAGGTCTCTATGGGATCGCCATGGCAGCCCTAGGGATGCTGGCCAATACTGGTATCCAATTGGCTGTGGATGCGTATGGCCCCATTTCTGATAACGCCGGGGGTATTGCTGAAATGGCTGGACTCCCCAGTGAAGTTCGGGTTCGCACTGATAAGTTGGATGCCGTTGGGAATACCACAGCCGCCATTGGGAAAGGATTTGCTATTGGATCGGCAGCCTTAACAGCCCTGGCCCTGTTCGCCGCCTTCAGGACCACTGTTTATAATATTCGTTTAGGCGAAGGATTATCTGAATTGGATTCTGTTGTTGCAATTGACGTCACTAATGCCGGAGTCATGGCCGGACTGTTTGTTGGGGCTATGCTGCCTTTTGTTTTCTCATCCATGGCAATGGGTGCTGTGGGTCGGGCGGCGATGGCCATGATCGAAGAAGTGCGCCGCCAGTTTAAATCCATTCCTGAGCTGACCGCTGCCCTTGCCGTCATGAAAAAATATGGTGAAAATGATGAATGGTCCGAAGAAGATAAAAAAACTTTTGAAGCAGCCGACGGAAAAGCTGAATACGGTAAATGTGTGGAAATTTCCACACAATCCGCCATTAAAGAAATGCTACTGCCGGGACTGTTGGCAATCCTGACACCTGTTGCTGTGGGATTTGTATTTGGCGCAGAGATACTGGGCGGCCTGCTGGCCGGTGTGACTGTGTCCGGGGTACTGATGGCCATATTTCAATCCAATGCAGGCGGTGCTTGGGATAATGCCAAGAAGATGATTGAAGAAGGCATCGAAGTAGATGGCGTATCCTATGGTAAGGGATCTGAAGCCCATAAAGCAGCAGTGGTGGGTGATACAGTGGGTGATCCATTTAAGGATACCTCCGGCCCCTCTCTCAATATTTTAATTAAACTTATGTCCGTGGTATCTCTGGTGATTGCACCATTGATTGCCTAAAGATTAAGGAGTCCTATATGAGATACTACGAAAGTCTCTATATTATTAACCCAAATTATGAGCAGGATCGTCTTGATGAAGTTATAAAGATGATTGCCGAGAAAGTGGGGGAATATGGTTTTTCGATTATTAACCAACATGTGTGGGGGAAAAAACGATTAGCTTATTCGATCCAGAAGCATAAATATGGTACATTTGTTCAGCTCCATTTTGAAACAGAAACTGTTGAAAACTTAGACCGTTTCGAGCGCTTTATGATTTTGCAAAAACCAATTCTACGGAATCAAACGGTAGTACTGGAAACACGTCCTGAGATTAAAGTTGATGAAGAGCCGGTCCATGACGAAACAATTGAAACACCGGCAGAAACGCCTCAAGTTGAAGGAGATATAAAAGAAGAACCTTTTTTAGAGTCTGCTCTTGAGGATGCGGTCGAAACAAAAGAAATTTCTGAAGAAGAAACCATTGGAGGAATAAACGCAGAATCAGAATCTAATGAAGAAGTATCTGCGGAAACTGCTGAAGAACAAATAGTTGAAGCAAAAGAAACAGAAGAAGTTCAGGAGTAAATTATGGCATTTCAGAGTAGAAAAAAATTCTGTTATTTTAAAGAAAATGGCATTACCGAAATTGATTATAAGGATGTGAAATTGCTAAGAAGGTTTGTTACCGATCAAGGCAAGATCATGCCCCGCCGCATTACGGGAACCAGTGCAAAAATGCACCGCAAACTAGTCCGCGCCATTAAACAGGCCCGCAATATTGCCTTGATGCCTTACACCAATGTGAGTACAGAGGGTTAACCATGGAAATTATTTTATTACAAGATGTGGAAACACTGGGCTCTGCCGGTGACATTATTGCCGTAAAACCAGGGTATGCTAGGAACTTTCTGTTCCCTCGGGGGTTGGCTGTACGTTCATCCAAGCGGAACCGGGCTCTAGCTGATGAAAAGAAAAAAGTGGCTAAAGTGCGAGCCTTGCGTGAAGCGCAGGCTTATGAAGAATTGATGACAAACCTAAAGAAAACTGAAATTACCATCGAAGTTCAAGTGGGTGGTGAAGACCGTTTGTTTGGCTCCGTCACCAGTCAGGACATTCATAAGGCCTTAGCAGAAAAAGGAATTGAGGTGAACCGCCACGCCATTGTTTTGAAAGAACCGATCAAAGCACTGGGCATTTATGATGTGCCGGTGGAGATCACCAAAGGATTAAACCAGGAAGTGAAAGTTTACGTCATCCAAGCTTAAGATAATCCAAAAAATATGAAGCCCCTACAGGATATCTATTCGGTGGGGGTTTTTTATTTGAGGTAGATTCCGCCGATATGATTCAGCGATCAATAAAATATTTCGCCCTACTTTTTCTTTTTTGGATGACCTTCTTTGCCACAGACCGCCTCCTGTTTCTTTTGTATAACCTGGATGGAGAAGGCCTCTCTACGATCCAAATGATTGAACCTTTTTGGTTTGCCCTGAGGCTGGATATTTCAGCAGCTTGCTATATGATCCTGCCAATATTCCTGGTATGGCTCGTGGGCCTTTTTATACCGCTTCATGATCTAAGGAAAATCATGAAAATATATTTCTGGATCATTGTTCCGCTCATGGCCTTTGTTACGGTTGTTAACCTGGAAATATTCAAAGAGTGGAACCACCAGGTGAACCGGGATGTATTTGATTATTTAAAATATCCTCAGGAAACTTTGGCCTCCACCCGTAACTCCCCATGGATATTGTTACTCAGCTTATCGGGACTTATCTGTTTTGTATATTTGAGGTGGGGCTTAAAGATCTTGGAAATGAACTGGGACTTTTCCCGCGTCGCTTCTGGTTTTAACGTTCGCAAAGTCGGGATGAGTTTAGTCAAATGCTTGGCGGCATTTTTGATCTTTGCAATTGGGGCGCGAGGAGGAACGCAGCTTTCACCCATCAACCAGAGTTTTGTATTGTACTCCTCCAACCCCACATTAAATGCTGCCACTGTGAATACGGCCTGGAATCTTTTTTACAGTTATTCCATTAATGAGAGAAAAAATCCTTATACCTTTTTTAATAAAGATGAAGTTGTTGAAATTTTAAAAGCCATTGAAACGGATCAAACAAATGCTCCCAAAATATTTTCAACGGAAAAACCCAACATCGTTTTAGTTGTTTTGGAAGGCGCTGTTGCCGAGTTATTTTCGAAAATGGGGGGTCAGAATAATTTAACACCCAACATGGACCGCCTGATCGATAGCAGTCTTTTATTTGATAAAATATATGCCACGGAAAAGCGAACGGACCGGGGTCTTGTTTCCATATTGAGCGGTTACCCTTCCCTGCCTGGGCTTTCCATTGTGAAACAGCCCCACCGGTCGGGAACGCTTCCCTTTTTGCCAAAACAGCTTCGGGGGGTAGGCTATGGAACCACTTTTATTTACGGGGGAGAATCAGAGTTCGCGAATATTAAGTCTTACCTCATGCGCGCCGGGTTTAACCGAATCATTGATAAAAATGATTTTAACGCGAAAGATATGAATTCCAAGTGGGGTGCCCACGACCATATTGTCTTTGACCGGACCTTGCTCGAATTGGAAAAAATGGAGCAGCCCTTTTTCACCACCATTTTGACCCTTTCCAGCCATGAACCTTTTGACATCCCTATAGAAGGGGCCTACCAGGGGAATGATCGCCAGACACTGTATAAAAATTCTATTATTTATTTGGATAAGGCGGTGGGATCATTTTTGGAAAAAGCCGGGCGCGAGCCCTATATTGATAACACTATATTTGTATTTATTTCGGATCACGGATTCAGGGTTGGGGATGCGATCAACTGGTATCCTCGGCGGCACCGTATTCCTCTTTTCATATATGGAATACCACTTAAAAATGAGTGGAGAGGTAAAACTATTTCCCAAATTGGAAGCCAGACGGACCTGGCCAAAACGATATTGAACCAGTTTGCCCTCAATTCGGATGAATTCACTTTTTCCAAAGACTTGATGACGGGAAATGAGGGGTTTGCTTTTTATACGTTTAATGAAGGATTTGGTTGGATAGATAAGAACCAAAAAGTTGTGTATGACCACCAGTTAAAAACAGTAACTTTTTTAAATGATACAACGTCCCATAACTTGAATGAACCCTTGTTCAAACTGGGGAAAGCTTATCTTCAAAACTCATTCCGGGACTTTATTGACAGGGAGTGAACATGTACGCTGACGTTTCATTTCCCATTTCCAGTTACCAGACTTTTACTTATGAAATTCCAGACCCATTATTAAAAAAGGTATCGGTGGGTATGCGTGTCAACGCCGCTTTTGGACCTCGAAAGATCCAGGGAATCGTTGTAGACATAAAGACAAAACCGGGATTTGCAGGACGGATCAAACCCATTGATTCACTGGTGGATGATCAGCCCGTGTTAGATACCCATCTATGGAAGCTCATCAATTGGCTTTCGGATTATTACTGCATACCTTTGGGAGTGGCGGCCAGGGTAGCCCTCCCTGCAAACCTATCTACCCGCTATAAACCCCAAAAACGGACAATGGTCAAGGCCATTGGTTCAATTTCAGAATTGCTGGCCCGGGCTAAAGCACAGGTTTCTGTTTTGGAATACCTTATTTCAGAAAAGGACTTTGTTTCAACGCGGGCCTTAAGCGATTTGGCTTCCAACCCATTGGATGTGTGCCGAAAGCTGGCAGAAAAGGGATTGGTGGAAATAAAGGAAGAAGACATTTTGCCGGACCTGTCCGGCTTTGCTTTTAAACCTATCCATAAAAAAATTCGTTTTTCAAATGACCAGAATAAAGCAGTAGGGGAAATCTACAGTTCCCTGGATAAAAATGAATTCACACCATTTCTGCTCCATGGCGTTACAGGAAGCGGAAAAACTGAAATTTATATTGAAGCGGCCCGGCATGCCTTGAGCCAGGATAAAACAGTAATCATGCTCCTGCCGGAAATTTCCCTAACACCCCAAATCGCCGGCAGGTTTTGCGCCGCTTTCGGGGATGCGGTAGCCTTATGGCATTCAAAGTTGAGCCAGACTGCCCGGGCCTGGACGTGGAAAAAGATTTGCGCCGGGGATTATAAAGTGGTGGTCGGCGCCCGCTCGGCCGTTTTTGCGCCTCTAAAGAACCTGGGCTTGATCGTGGTGGATGAAGAGCAGGAAAGTTCCTACAAACAAGAATCTCCGGACCCGCGCTACCATGCTAGAGATGTATCCCTGGTGCGGGGAAAGATTCATAATGCGGCTATTGTTCTCGCTAGCGCCACCCCCAGCCTCGAATCCTATTATAACCATATCTATGGAAAATTTGAGTATATACACCTGCCGGAACGCTTTGGGGGTGCCAAATATCCCCATGTCCATGTAGTTAATATGATTAAAGAATCGGAAGAAACAGAAATATATGGTGGCGTATTCTCCCGGATTTTATTGGAAAAGATCGCTGATCGACTGGGGAAAAAAGAACAGGTGATTATTCTCCATAACCGTCGGGGATTCGCACCTGTTTTGCGTTGTGATGATTGCGGCGAAGTGATCATGTGCCCCCATTGCCAAGTGGCATTAACCTATCACCGGACGGGAAAATTCCTCCAGTGCCATTTTTGCGATCACCTGGAAAGATCACTGCCATCCACATGTCAGGAATGCCAAAGTTTCAATCTTCAACTGGCGGGTACTGGTACTCAAAAAGTGGAGGACAAGCTCATTGAAAAATTCCCGGAAGCCAAAATAGAACGTCTCGATGTAGATACAGCCAGGTCCGGGATAAATATTACAGATGTGCTGCAAAATTTTTCCAATGGAAAGATTGATATTTTATTGGGGACACAGATGATCGCTAAGGGTTTGGATTTTGCCAATGCCACTCTGGTGGGAATTGTTAATGGAGATACGGGGCTTTATCTACCGGACTTCAGGGCGGGAGAACGTGTCTTCCAGTTGATCTACCAGGCAGCAGGGAGATCGGGGCGGGGCCGGATCCCGGGCGAAGTAGTTGTCCAAACCTATAACCCGGAGAACCCCGTCATTAAATGTGCTACACAGCTGGACCTGAAAAAATATTACAACATTTGCTTGGATGAACGGCAGGCTTTGGATTACCCTCCTTTCAGTTGGATGGTCCGCCTGGAAGTTTCAGGTGAAAATAAAAGTGCCGTAGAAAAAACGTCCATGGTTCTGGGGAGCAAATTAAAACGGACAGCTAAAGGGATAACACTTTTAGGTCCGGCGTTCTGCTACCGTGAAAGGCTGCGAAACCAGTATCGGATGCAGGCTGTGTTGAAGTCCAGGAAAGAAACAGACCCCAATGGAACAAAGCTCCACCGGTTTTTCAAATCCACCATCCAAGATGAAAAGTCTTTCAAACTGCCGGGGAACGTGCGCTTGATCATTGATGTTAACCCTGTATCCTTGTTATGAATAGAATTTTCTTCATTATCAGCGCATTGGTATCCTTCAGCCTTGCTCAAACCACTTACCCGGGATTAAACGCATGGACCCATGGACAAACGGTGGGACTGGCCGGCGGAGGATATTTGTTTGCAAACCAGAATGAATTTCGGAATCCGGCCATGTTGCCCGATTCCACACGGCATTTTAAGATTAATATGGTGAAATATCCGGCAGGGATCAGCGGGCAATCCATCATTATAAATGGACAAAGAGCCCAGCACCGGTTTGGAATAAAAGCAAATCGTTTGAATTACGGCCAGTTTGACGGGCGGGATTTGAACAATAATACCACCGGGGATTATTCAGCCGGTGACATCCATATCCAGGCTGCATATGGCAAAGCATTCAATTCTGGCCGTTTTGTATTTGGGATCAGCGGCGGTTTTTTTATGAGCGCTATTGAGAATGAAAAAGCAAATGTATTCACACTTTCACCAGGGATTATCTTTCATTCACGGATCGTTAAGACCGGGCTCAGCCTGCAAAATTACGGCACTGTTCTCAAATCTTATTCAAACGTTTCGTCCCGGCTGCCCTCAGTTGTTATTGCATCCTTTTCCCGGGGTATCTCTGGCCTACCATTGATCTTTGAGGTTGATTATATCCACTCCACTAATGGTCAAGATTCGAACTTTATTTTATCAAGCCTTTTGTATTTAAAAAATGGCTTGATTATAAAAAGTGGTACCTCACTGCATAAAAAAGGACAAATAACGGAAGTTTCATTTTTGAATAATATTTTTGCCGATATGGGAATGGGTATTTCCTATGAGTATGAAGATATTTTATTTGATCTGAATACATACACATACGGCCCTGGTGGTTTTGTTTTTGCTATGGGTTTGTCTGTTCGCTATTGATAGGCTGGCTAATAATTTAAAGCAGACATGTTTATATATTCATAGAATTCGTAAAAACTATAAGTCAAACTGTCCTTTTAAGAAAAATATTTATGTTATAATTTCAATATTAATTAAAAAATAGGAGAACACATATGTTTGACAATCGGGATATACAGATTCTTGAAATTCTACAAAACAATGGCCGTTCCACCGCCAGTGATATTTCTAAAGAGGTGGATTTATCCATTCCAGCAGTTGGAGAACGTATTAAAAAGTTAACAGAGAAGGGACTAATTGAGCGATTTTCTGCTATACTTAATTATAAAAATGCAGGATTGGATTTAGCAGCTTTTGTATTTATTGTAAGTGAACATTCAGACCATTATAATGAATTTGTAAATAAGGCCAATGAAAGTAAGGCGGTGATAGAATGCCATTCCATTACCGGTGGCGGTTCTCATATTTTAAAAATTCGTGTGAAAAATTCTCAGGCCCTGGAGGACCTCCTGTATGAAATACAGAATTGGCCCGGCGTATCCCGCACACAGTCCAATGTTGTTCTTTCTTCCTATAAAGAATCCACCAATATTGACTTAAAAATATTAAAGGAATTGCACAATATAACTTAATTAATAATGAATGCTTTGTATTTACTTAAAAACATTAGTAAACTAAACCTATGTAATTAACCCGCAGTAGGAAACATCATTTCTTGTGTTCGGCGTTAACTTTTAATTGAGGGAATGAATGATGAAATACTTTAAGCCCATTTACATTATGGCCCTCCTCACGGGTGGTTTGGTCATGGCGGATTCAAGTGAGGCAGCCCTTTTTACAGTAAACAATACCTGGATGCTGGTTTCCACCATTCTCGTGTTCATTATGCACTTGGGTTTTGCCACCTTGGAATCAGGGCTAACTCGGGCAAAGAATACAGTTAACATTTTATTTAAGAATGTATCTATCATTGCCATTGGGTTGCTTACCTACGCCATCTGCGGATTTAACCTCATGTATCCCGGAGAGTTTTCTTTGGGGGGGGTTTTCGGTTTTGCAGGATGGGGAATTTCAGTCCCCCAGGGTGCAGCGGGATTGGTGGAATATGCTGATGGCGCTTATACTTATTTCACGGATTTCATTTTCCAGGCCATGTTTGCCGCAACGGCTGCAACCATTGTTTCCGGTGCTGTGGCAGAGAGAGTGAAGTTGGGGAGTTTTCTTATTTTCTCTACTCTGTATGTGGCTTTCATTTATCCCATTGCCGGTTCCTGGAAGTGGGGTGCAGGTTGGTTGGATCAAATAGGATTCTATGATTTTGCCGGTTCCACGCTGGTTCACAGCGTTGGTGGATGGGCCGCCCTGGTAGGGGCCGTAGTTTTAGGCCCGCGCATTGGGAAATACGGCCGAAACGGCAAAGGGACTATTCCCATCATGGGGCATAGTATGCCCTTGGCCACCATTGGTGTTTTTCTCCTTTGGTTTGGCTGGTACGGGTTTAATGGTGGTTCAGTGCTTTCAGCGGATCCGGGCCCCGTATCCTTCGTATTCGTTACCACCACTTTGGCCGCCGCCGCCGGTGTCATTGGCGCCATGACACTTTCATGGACAATATCCAAAAAACCGGATTTATCCATGGTGTTGAACGGATCTTTAGCAGGGCTGGTTGGCATTACAGCCGGGGCTGATGTCATCAGCCCCATGAATGCAGTTATAGTGGGTTATATTGCAGGATTGCTGGTTGTATCATCGGTCATGTTTTTTGACCGTTTGAAAATAGATGATCCTGTGGGTGCTGTTTCCGTTCATTTGACCTGTGGAATATGGGGTACCCTGGCTGTGGGGATATTTAGTCCGGAACACCAGTTCTTAACTCAATTGATAGGTGTGGGTGCTTATGGTCTTTTTTGTTTTGTTTCTGCCCTTGGACTTTTTTACGGAATTAAGACTGCGATTGGGTTGCGCGTAAGCGAGCAGGAAGAATTAGGTGGGTTGGACCTGGGTGAACACGAAATGGAAGCCTATGCTGGTTTTCAGATTTTCACTGTAGAATAAATCAAGTAGGGAGAAAAAATGAAATTGATTATTGCTATCATTCAACCGGAAGAATTACCTGCGATTAAAGAGGAACTCTTAAAGCACCAAATTTACAAATTCACTATTACAAATGCCAAAGGCCAGGGGAAGGAAATCCCGGTCCAAGAAGTATACCGCGGCATTTCCCATGAAATAACACTATTAAATAAAGTGAGACTGGAAATCGCAGTGAATGATGAATACGTGGATGCGGTGATTGATGCTATTACCCTGGTGGCAAAACACGAAGGAGATAAGGGCCGCGGAAAGATATTTATTTTACCGATTGAAGAATGTATTCGCATCAGAACAGGTGAAAAAGGTTCCACAGCAATTGGGTAATAATGTATATTGCGCCTTGTATTTCCTTGAGAAAACTAAGAAATTCTTTAAAAATATAGGGAATACAGGCACATTACATTAAATAGTAATAAATAATTAAAGGAGAAAAAATGGGATTAATTAAAGCTGAATATATCTGGATTGACGGCCACAAGCCAACTGCAAAACTTCGGTCTAAAACTAAAATCATTGATGGATCAATCTCTTCAGTAGAGGATATTCCCACATGGGGCTTTGATGGTTCCAGCACTATGCAGGCAGAAGGCACTGATAGTGACTGTATGCTGAAGCCAGTCTATTTTCTTCCAGATCCTATTCGTGGTGGCGATGATATTTTGGTCATGAATGAAGTTTGTCTCCCTGATGGTACTGTTCATGAGTCCAATACACGAGCAAAACTGGTAGAAATTGCAGAAAAGTATAAAGATGAAGAATCATGGTTTGGCATTGAACAGGAATACACATTTTTTGTAGGCCGTTCACCGCTAGGTTGGCCAGAAGGTGGTTATCCTGCGCCCCAAGGCCCATTTTACTGCGGTGTTGGCGCAGATGAAGTATTTGGCCGTGATATAGTGGAAGATCACATGGAAGCTTGTTTGGAAGCTGGTATCACCTTTTCCGGAATAAATGCAGAAGTCATGCCCGGCCAGTGGGAAT
>CEPS01000235.1_pt1 | contig 29525 bp, 27 predicted proteins | sample 530401 | NCBI WGS metagenome assembly CEPS01 (sample SAMEA2620035, study PRJEB7988) | marine metagenome | biome: marine biome (ENVO:00000447); feature: mesopelagic zone (ENVO:00000213) & marine oxygen minimum zone (ENVO:01000065); material: "saline water (ENVO:00002010), including plankton... | reverse complement strand
CGCCCCTGGCACTGTGCCGGAACGGCCAACCCGGCCAGGTCCAGGATCGTCGGCATGATGTCGACGTTCTCGGTGAACTCGTCGACGACCCGGCCACGTGGTCCCCCCAGGGCCGGATACCGGACGATCAGGGGTATGTGGTACGCCTGATCATGGAAGCCCAACTTGGACATCAGGCCGTGGTCGCCCAGGAACTCGCCGTGGTCCGAGGAGAAGACCACGATGGTGTCCTCGTCGACCGACAACGCCGAGAGGGTGTCCAGTAGCCGACCCACCTGGTGGTCGACCTCGGCGAGCATCCCGTAGTACGTGGCCCGGAGTTGCCGCAGGTCCAGGGGATCGACGGGAGGGTCGGTCAGGCCCCAGGTGGACATCATCTGGAGAAACGGATGACCACCGTCGGTGGGTGGGATCGGTTCTGGTACGTCGGCCGGATCGAACATGTCGTTGTACGGCTCGGGAACGGTGAACGGCGGATGTGGCCTGTACAGCGACACGTGCAGGAACCAGGGATCACCCCCATCCACCAGATCCTCGATGTGGTCGATGGCGGTGTCCACCACGAATGCCGTCTCGGTCTCGTCGGCCGAGAAGGGTGGAGGCGCCCACGAGGCTCCCCTCCCGGGTGGAACCTCCACGTCATCTCTGGGGCGCAGAAACCTGGAGCGGTCCGAGATGTCGTGTCCCCTGCCCTCCAGCCACCGGTACCAGGCGTCCCGATGCTCGGGTAGGAGCAGGGTCTCCTCGAACCCCGGTAGCGGCCCCTCGTAGTCGAGCAGGCGTGGATCATCATCGGTGGTGGTGCGCGGATCGATCGTGGTGTCGGTGTAGCCGTAGAGGTGGGGCACGTAGCCCGCGGATCGGGCCTCCAGGGCCAGGTTGGTCAGGCCGGCATCGAGTGGCGAGCCGTTGAACACCGACCGGTGGGTGTGCAGGTAGGTGCCGGTGTGGATGCTGGCCCGGCTGGGCCCACACGGTGAGGCCTGACCGTGGTGTAGCGGGAACCTGACGCCTTCAGCAGCCAAGGAGTCAAGGCGCGGCGTTCGCACCAGTGGATGGCCGGCACCACCGAGACAGTCACCCCTCCACTGGTCCGCCACGATGAACAGGACGTTTGGACGACGGGGCTCGGTGTCGGCCATCGCGGAATCATTGCAGACCCGGCACCGTGTTTCGGATTATCCACATCGGGCAACCGGCAGTAGTGTCGCCCGATGGTCGCGATCCCCTCTTTCATCCCCACGTCCGGCCGACGGTTGGGCCTGCTGCTGGCGGCAACCGGGATGTTCCTCGTGTCGACTGACGCAGTGCTCATCCGCCTTGCGGAGGTCGACGGAGCGACCGTCGCCTTCATGAGCGGGCTCTGGTCGACGCCTGTCATGTGGACCCTGGCCTCCAGGAGCCTGGGTGGGGACCTCGGAACGCGCTTCCGGGAATACCGGAACCCCCTCATCCTGACCGGGGTAATGGGTGCGGTCAGCACCACTGCCTTCGTTACCGCCATCACCAAGACCGAGGTTGCCAACGTGGTGGCGATCATCGGTGCCGCTCCGATCTTCGCCGCTGTAACCGCGAGGATCGCCCTGAAGGAGCGCGCCTCCGGACGAACATGGTTGGCCATCGCCGGGGCAATCTCAGGAATCCTCGTGATCGTCGGTGGGTCCATGGCCGGGGGAGGTGCCACAGGAGACCTCCTTGCAATAGGTGCCATCACCGCCTTCGGGATGAACCTGACCATCTGGCGGCGTCACCCCGACATGCCCCGGGTACTGATCGTCGCCATGACCGCCATCTGTACCGTGGTCCTCACCTCCCTCCTGGCAAGCCCCTTCAGCCTCGACCGTTCGGGCCTGCTGGCCACGCTCGCAATGGGCGCCGTGTTCGGTCCGACTGCGAGGTTCTGCATGACGACGGCGACCCGGCACGCCTCGGCAGCCGAGGTGAGCCTGTTCACCCCGGTGGAGACCGTCTCGGCGACCCTGTGGGCCTGGCTCTGGTTCAACGAGGTACCCGCAACCCTCACCTTTGTAGGCGGAGCCGTGGTGCTGACCGCCGTGTTCTACGGTGTCAGCGGTCCGGCCCGCGAGACCGCACCGCCACCAATTTCGCACACCTGAACAATGGCCAACAGAGACGACCCGGTCCTTGACCACCTGGCCACCCTCGGCCTTGAACACGAGGTGATGGCCTGCGACCCCGACCTGGCTGACACGGCACTCTTCTGCGAGGCCTACGGCATTGACCCGGCCGATTCGGCGAACGCAATCCTCGTGGCCGGCAAGGCCGATCACCGCCCATACGCGCTCTGCCTCGTCCTGGCGACCTGCAGGCTGGATGTGAACGGCGTTGTCAGGAAGCGGCTTGGAACCCGCAAGGCCTCCTTCGCCGGTGCCGACGAGACCGCCGAACTGACGGGAATGCTCATTGGCGGTGTCACCCCGTTCGGCCTTCCCGCCCCGGTCCCGACCTGGATCGACTCCCGGGTCATGGAACGGGTGAGCGTCGTCATTGGTGGAGGCTCACGTGACCGCAAGATCCGCCTCGCTCCAACAGGCCTTCTTGCCCTGTCAGGTGCCGAGGTGGTCGAGGACCTCGCCAGGTCGGCACCACCACACGGGGTCTGACGCTGACCAACCGGGTCCAGGACCCCCGTGGGTCCCGGTCAGGTGCTGTCGCTTCCTGCCAGATGCTCGGCGAGGGCGTCACGCGCTGAGCTGGCCGGCGCCGTCTCGACCATGGTCCGAAGCGACCGTGACCTTCCCACCACCGACAGCAGGTCGGCCGCGACCGTGTCAGCCAGACAGAGCAGGTCGATGCGCGATCCCTCTGTGAGCGGATCGGCTACCAGCCCGTCGATGACCGGGCCACAGGCCAACTCGGCTCGCACCAGCTTGAGTGCAGCCGTCTCCAACTCGTCGAGGGCGTCGAGAGCGCGCAGCACGTTCGTGGCGTCAGTATCGGACAACATCGCCAAGAGTGTGGGCCACGGCCGGTTCCACGACGGGGATACCCGGGCCGTGAAACGCCAGGCCGTACGGTCTGCGACATGGAGTTGAACGACGTTCAGGACCTGGTTGAGCGCCTCTACGGTGAGGCTGACCGGGAACGTGGTGTCTCCCCCACCGTGGCCTGGCTCTGCGAGGAGATGGGCGAACTGGCCCAGGCCGTTCGGAAGGGCTCACCCGCCGAGCAACTGCACGAGTTGGGCGATGTGCTGGCCTGGCTGGCGAGCCTCGCCAACCAGATGGACCTGTCGCTCGACGATGCGATGCAGAGGTACGTAACCAACCCGCCCTGACCCCGGGATGGGCCGCTGCCCGGTCAGGCCCTGCGGCGGATCAGTTCCTCGGCGATCTGGATTGCGTTCAGAGCGGCGCCCTTGCGCAGGTTGTCGCATGACAGGAACAACGCCAGGCCGTGTTCGACGGTCTCGTCACGGCGTATCCGGCCCACGATGGTCGGGTCCACTCCGGCCGCATCGAGCGGGGTCGGCACGTCGGCCAGGGACACGCCGGGTGCGTCGGCAAGCAGTTCGACAGCCCTCTCAGGGCTGAGCGACCTCTCGAAGCGGGCATTGACGGCAAGCGAATGCCCGGTGAACACCGGAACCCGGACACAGGTTCCCGAAACCTCGAGGTCGGGAACCTCGAGGATCTTGCGGCTCTCGTTGCGTAGCTTCTGTTCCTCGTCGGTTTCGCCCCGGCCGTCGTCGACAAACGAGCCGGCATGTGGCAGGACGTTGAATGCGATGGTGTCAGGGAAGGAGTCGTGTGCCGGGAACGACACGGCCCTGCCGTCGTGGGTCAGAGAGGCGGCGTTCCCGATCACGGCCTTGACCTGTCCTGACAGTTCCTCTACGCCGGACAGGCCGGCACCCGATACAGCCTGGTAGGTGCTCACCACCAGGGCTCTGAGGCCTGCTTCGGCGTGAAGGGGTGCCAGAACCGGCATGGCCGCCATGGTCGTGCAGTTCGGGTTGGCGACGATTCCCATGGGAATGTCGTCGAGCGCGTGGGCGTTCACCTCGGGGACCACAAGGGGCACAGCTGGGTCCATTCGCCAGCCGGACGAGTTGTCAATGACCGTCACGCCGGCTGCTGCCATCTTCGGTGCGTACTCGAGCGAAGCCGTCTTTCCGGCGCTGACGAGCGCCAGGTCGATTCCCGACCAGTCGGCTGTGGCGGTGTCCTCGACCACGATCTGGTGGTCCTTCCAGGCAATGGTGCTGCCAGCCGACCTGGCTGAGGCGAAGAAGCGAAGGTCGCCCACGGACATCCCGCGCTCGTCGAGAAGGGTGCGCATTACGCCACCCACCTGCCCTGTTGCTCCGACCAGCGCGATGTTCACGGCAGGAAGGCTACCGCTGACAGGTCGGCGTGGGCCTGACGATTCCGGGGGCGGTCATCAGATCGGTCAGGTTCGACGCCACGTGCACGCGTCTACCGCCCTGTGGAGAACAGGTCTGCGAAGGTGTCCATGAGGGGATAGCCCGTGCCGCAGGACTGCCTGACAAACGCTGAGAGACGTTGGGCCGAACGATCCAACGCCTCGGCGTTGGCCATCGGGGACTCGAACATGACCGTGAACAGCTCGCCCCGCAACTCGTCGAGGGTGACGCTGTCGGGATCGAGCCTGTCGAGCACGGTGCCGACGTCTGAGTACACGCTCCGGAGCAGGCCCACGTCGACAGCCATTCCGAGGGGTGCGTTCCGGGCAGTCCAGACCAACAGGTCAGCTGACACGGACAGCAGCGCGTGGAGGTTGCGTGCCTCGTTCCCGGGACCGTCGGCCAACAGGCCCTCGATCTGAACCGTCAACTGCCCGGTTTCGGTTGCCAGGTCGGCGCAGAACTCCGCCGAGGCCTCGGGCAGGTCCGTGAACCGTTCCTCCTCTTCGACCGCGGTGACAACCGGGACCGTTTCGACGACCGTCGCGTGGGTGGAGGCGGGTGCGTTCGGTCGGGACGTGGTCGTGGTCGTGGTCGACAATGTCGGGGGCGTCGCAACCACCGGGTCGTCTGTCACCGCCACCTCTGCACAGGCCGAGGCCACCAGGACCACGGCCGCCAGGATGACTCCGGGAACCTTCACGATCCCATCACCGGACCATCTGTGATCAGGCTGCGAGAGGGCTGCCGGTGACGCCGGCAATCAGGTCGAACAGCGCCGAGCCCGCCTGCCCGCAACGGGAGACCACGTGTTCCCTGAGCCGCTCCGAGGCGGCATCCAGGTCGGCACCGTCGGTGGCCACCTCGGCCTGGACCCGGGCCATGGCGGCGAAGATCGCAGCCAACACCTCGTCCTCGGTGGACTGGCCGTCTATCTCCGCGAGTGCCTCAGCCATGATGTCGGCGATCCGGCTTGTGGCATCTCTCACCTGGACGGCATCGGCCCTCTGGGCGGCCGGAACCTCGTCTGCGAGCCACACGAAGATGTCGTCTGACATCGCAAGCAGGTCGACCAGAACCGACGGGTCGGTGAGGTCCCCACCGCTGACGTCCACCTCGACCACGGCGGTCATCATCACGGCCACCTGATCAGCCAGGCCGAAACAGAACTCGGGGAGGTCTGAGCCTGATGCGGCAACCACTGCCTCGAGGCGGCAGCGCATGAGGTTCCCCATGATCGGGGTCCTTGCCAGGAGAACCGTCATTTCCCGGTCCTCAAGGCCCACTCCGAAGGGATCCTCAAGCTGCGCCTCGAGCACGGGCACCAGATCTCCGGAGGTAACGCCGTCCAGCAGGCATTCGACGTCGAGAACCGGTTGGCCGGGGTCGACGGCGAACGCCTCAACCATTCCCTGGCCTACCAGGCTCAGGACCAGGTCGCATGCCTCGAGGGCGGCAACGGTCAACTCGGCCTGTTCGGGCAGGGGTCCGAGGGCCGACAGGGCGAGCACCTCATCGGGATCGAGCGATGCGAGCAGGTGGTCCGCCACACACCCGAGGTCGGCGTCACGGAGGTCTCCGAGAACCGAGTCGGAGTCGGCCGCTCCGGTCATGAACCGTTCCCGGACATCGCCCGAGGCGGCGGTGGTGGTCGTGTGGGCAGCGGTAGTGGATGTGGCCTGTGCTGTCGTCGCTGTCGCAGCCCCCTGGTCCTCATCGGACAAGGGCTGGTCGGCTCCACAGGCTGGGGCGAATGCAGCCAGGGCCAACAGGACCGCCACCATCCTGGCTCCGAACTTCACCGAAGTGGACATACCGGGCAGGGTACGGGTGATCAACCCGGGCCCGACGGCGGCCTGCGAAGTCGGTGTGGTCCGGGCCGGGTTGTCAGTTGCAGGAGAGGCCGAAGTTCTCGTGCAGTGCCTTGACGGCGTCCTCGGCACGGTCCCCGGAGACGACACAGCTGACCCTGATGGCCGAGGTGGAGATCATCTGGATGTTGACCCCGCATTCGGCAAGGGTCTCAAACATGGTCGCCGCAACCCCGGGGTTGGTCCTCATGCCTGCACCGACCACGCTGACCCTGGCGATGGCAGAATCGCTCGTCACGCCGCCGGCCCCGATCTCGGTTGCAAGGGATCCAGCGGTAGACATCGCCCTGTCCAGGTCATCGTGGGGCACCGTGAAGGAGATGTCGGTGACCCCTTCGGTTGAGACGTTCTGGACGATCATGTCGACGTTTATTCCCGACCCGGCCAATTCACGGAACACCCGCGCGGCGATGCCGGGCTGATCGGGCACGCCGCTGATCGTCATCTTCGCCTCGGACGTGTCGTAGGTGACCGCCGAGACAATTGCCTGCTCCATGTCGGGTTCCTCCTCATCGACCCAGGTTCCCTCCTGCCAGGTGAACGCAGACCGGACGTGCAGGCGCACCCCGTGGGTGCGCGCATACTCGACCGACCGCATCGCCGGCTTGGGACAACCTGTGGCCGTCATCTCCAACAACTCATCAAACGAGATCCGATCCATCCGCTTCGCCGTCGGGACGACACGCGGGTCGGTGGTGAACACTCCGGTTACGTCCGTGTAGAGCTCGCAGGCGTCCGCGTCGAGGGCGTGTGCCAGGGCAACAGCTGTGGTGTCGGACCCACCACGACCCAGGAAGGTCACGTCGTTGTCGGTTGACACACCCTGAGATCCACCGACTACCGGGATCCGTCCTGCATCAAGGGCTGCCCTGACGCGTTCCGGACGGACCTCGAGGATCTTGGCGTTCCGGTGCTCGGTGTCGGTGAGGAAGCCCGCCTGGCTGCCGGTGAAGGAGTCAGCCGGGATACCCAGGTCGTGGAGGGCCATGCACATGAGTGCCATGGCCTTTCGCTCTCCGGCGGTGATGAGCATGTCCATCTCACGGCCGGGGTGGGTGGACGAAACATCGTCGGCCAGGCGCAGAAGGCTGTCGGTCTCCTTGCCCATTGCTGAAACGACGAGCACCACCTGGTTGCCCTGTCTGACGGTCCTGGCAACGTGGTCGGCGACGGCACGGATGCGGTCGGGGTCGCCGACCGCCGTTCCACCAAATTTCTGTACCAGCGTTGCCACGGGATACAACGCTACCTGCGACACCCCGCCCGGCCGTGGGCCATTTGCAGTCTCGACCAGACCCGTGGTCATCTGCGGGTCCTGACGGGACCTCCCGTTGTTAGGGTGCCGATCCATGGTAGACAAGATCCGTCGTCCCGCAGGCCCGTCAGCGGCTGAGCGTTTCTCGACAAGAACACGCCTGCTTGCAGGCCTCCTCGCCTTTGTGATGCTGGGAAGCCTGGTGACGGTCACCGTCATGGGCTTCGTGCATGACGGCGAGGACAGCGGAGGCACCACCGAGGCCGGCACGGCTCAGGTGACCCCTGCCGCGCCGACCGTCGTTGCCACCGAATGCCCTCCACACGACAAGACCGCGGGCCGGGTTCTCCTGTTCGAACACCAGCCACCGTTCTGCCTGGATGCGTCGTCCACCTATACAGCCGTGTTTGACACGACCGAGGGCGAGATCAAGGTGGTTCTCGACACGGTCAGAACGCCGAACACAGCCAACAACTTCGTCGTGCTCGCCAACTACGGCTACTACGACGACACCCTCCTGTTCCGCCTGGACCCGACCATCGCAATCATCCAGGGTGGTGCACCACACACCAACGACTGGTCCGACAGGGGTCCCGGATACACGATCGCCGACGAGGGTGGCCTGTTCCAGCAGTCAGGTAGCGGGATGCTGGGACCATTCACCTATGAACCGGGACAGCTCATAATGGCCCGATCAGCCGGCCCCAACAGCTCCGGAGCCCAGTTCTTCTTCTCATCAGGTCCTGAGGTTGCGCGGCTCGACAACCAGGGCAGCTACATCGTGTTCGGCCGTACCGATACCGCCGGCCTCTCCGTACTGGAGCAGATCATGGGCCTCTACGAGCTGGATCCCAGCTCTCCATACGGTGGCGGACCCACACGCGATGTCACGGTCCGATCCGTGAGAATCGTCGCCACCGACGGGTAGCTCCCCAGCCTGATCCGAGCCGGAGACCTCATGCCAATCGAGCCTCCGGAGAGCGCCTGGGTGTTCCCACCGGCCGGCACGGCTGACGAGCACGGCGTCGTCGGTATCGGAGCCGATGTGGACCCGGGGACCCTGTTGAGTGCATACCGCTCGGGGATGTTCCCAATGCCCCTGGAATCGGGTGGTCCAATGGCCTGGTGGTCACCGGATCCACGTGGCGTCCTGCTCCCGGCCGACCTGGTAGTCAGCAGGTCGCTTCGCAGCTCGTGCCGACGCTACGAGATACGTGTCGACACTGCCTTTGCCGAGGTGGTGGAGGGGTGTGCCGACCCTTCGAGGGACCGTAGCTGGATTGACAACCGGATCATCGAGGCCTACCAGCAACTGCATGTCCTGGGCTGGGCCCATTCGGTCGAGGCGTGGGACGGGGACGGCCTTGCCGGCGGCCTCTACGGTGTGTGCGTCGGAGGCCTTTTTGCCGGCGAGTCGATGTTCCACCAGAGGACCGACGCTTCAAAGGCGGCACTGGTGGGGCTTGTGGGAATCCTCGGTGATGGCCCGGACAGGCTGATCGACGTGCAGTGGTGCACCGAACACCTTGCTGGCCTGGGCGCCATCGAGATCGACAGGGACGAGTACCTGGAGCGCCTACCCGGGTTGCTGGGTGTGCGGGGACCGATCTGGCCCCCTCAGCGCTGCTGACCAGGTTTCAGCGGCTGGTTCGGCGAGGCGGTTCCGTGTGCCTGTCGAGCCACCACCTGCCGGAGAACCTCCACACGGGGGTGGAGGTCTCTGCCGGTGCGGGTGGGTCCGGCAGGAGTTCCCCCAAGGCGATGCGTATGGCCTCCAATTCGGCAGGAGACGCACCGGGTGCAACGATTTCCATGTCTTCAGGCGTCTGGGTCGGGGCCATCGCTAGAGAGGTACGTTTCCGTGTTTGCGTCGGGGAAGTTCCTCGTGCTTGGTGGTCAACATCTCGAGCCCGGCAATCAGCCTTGAACGGGTGTCGGCGGGGTCTATCACGTCGTCGACGTAGCCTCGTTCGGCCGCAACGTACGGGTTGGCGAACCTTTCCATGTACTCGTCGACGAGTTCCTCACGTCGGGCGGCCGGGTCGGCTGACTGCTCCAGTTCCCGGCGGTGGAGGATCTCGACGGCACCCTGTGGCCCCATCACGGCAAGTTCGGCCGATGGCCAGGCCAACGACAGGTCTGAGCCGACGGACTTGGAGTCCATGACCACGTAGGCGCCACCGTAGGCCTTGCGGGTGATTACCTGGATGCGTGGAACGGTGGCCTCGCAGTAGGCGTAGAGCAGTTTGGCGCCGTGTCGGATGATGCCTCCGTGCTCCTGATCGACCCCGGGTAGAAAACCCGGTACGTCGACGAACGTGATCAGGGGAATGTTGAAGGCGTCGCAGGTTCGCACGAACCGGGCCGCCTTCTCGGAGGCCATCATGTCGAGTACGCCTGCGAAGCGCATCGGCTGGTTGCCCACTACGCCGACGCTGCGTCCGTTCAGGCGCCCGTACCCGCAGACGATGTTCTGTGCCCACGAATCGTGGTATTCGAGGAACTCACCGTTGTCGAGCACCACCTCGATCACCGTGCGCATTTCGTAGGGGAGGTTGGGGCTGTCGGGCATCAGGTCGTTCAGTTCGGGACAACTCCGGTCGGCATCATCCTGGGGGATGACGACCGGTGCCGACTCGAGGTTGTTGGACGGCAGGTAGGAGAGCAGGACCTTCACCTCGTCAAGGACCTGCTTTTCGTCGTCGCAGACGAACGACGCCACACCGGACTTGGTGGAATGGCTTCCGGCTCCACCGAGTTCCTCGAGCGTCACCTCTTCGCCGGTGACGGTCCGCACGACATCGGGGCCGGTGATGAACATGTGCGACTTCTCCCTGACCATGAAGATGAAGTCGGTCATTGCCGGGCTGTACACGGCTCCACCGGCGCACGGCCCGAGGATGACGCTGATCTGGGGGATCACGCCCGATGCCTGGACGTTGCGCCAGAAGATGCCGCCGTAGCCGTCGAGGCTGACGACACCCTCCTGGATTCGTGCACCGGCGCCATCGTTGAGGCCGATCATCGGTGCACCGACTGAGGTTGCGAGGTCCATGACCTTGTGGAGCTTCTCGGCGAACACCTCACCGAGGGCGCCCCCGAAGACCGTGAAGTCCTGGGAGAAGATGAATACCTTGCGACCGTCGACCGTGCCCCATCCGGTAATCACCCCGTCGGTGTAGGGGCGTTCCTCGATGCCGCTTTCGTGGGCCCTGTGTCGCACGAGCATGTCGAGCTCGTGGAATGAGCCGTCGTCGAGGAAGTAGTCGATCCGTTCGCGGGCGAGCATCTTGCCCTTGTCGTGCTGCCTCTTGGCCGCTCGTTCGGATCCTGCGTGCAGTGCTTCCCTACGACGCTCGTTGAGGTCGTCGAGGCGTTCGCCCATCGTGTGCTCGGCCATGGTGGCCACAGGGTACAGAACGGATCCGGCGGCGCCGAAACTGTGTGTCAGTTGCGGGTCTCGGCGAGCTTTCGTGCACGTGCCGCCAGGCGGGGTGCGTCGAGGTGTGTGCACATCGTGACGAGGTGATCGAGCGGGCCGGTCCAGTGCAGTTCATCGACATCGGCCATTACCGGTGCTCTGAGGTCCAGCGTGGCGAGGCGGCGGTAGAGGAGGGCGTCGGAGCGGTGTTCGACAAGTGTTCCCGCCAGGCGTTCGGCTCCCCTCACCTTGATGTCCCAGTCGTCGTGGCTGTCAGGTATGTGGTCTATGTGTCCGTACCTGGACAGCACCGTTGCCGAGGATCGGGCACCCCATCCGGCGATCCCGGGGATCCCGTCTGCGGAGTCGCCGACGAGGGCCAGCCAGTCGGGGATGGACGGTGGCGTGACACCGAATTTGTCCACGACACCGTCCCAGTCGTAGACGATCTCGCGGCGGCGGTCGAACTGCACGATGCGTGCATCGGCTGAGACGCACTGGGCGAGGTCCTTGTCGGGTGTGCAGATGAGCACGCGCTCAACCCTCTGGTCTGCGGCGGCCCGCGCTGCGGCTGCTCCCATGGCGTCGTCGGCCTCGTGTTCGACCATCGGGAACACGGTGAATCCGGCTGCGTCGAGGAGCGCCTCGAACAATGCGAACTGGGCAAAGAGTTCCGGCGGGGTGCCCTCACCTGTCTTGTAGCCGTCAAAGAGGCGGTTCCGGAATGAGTCGATGACACGGTCGGTGGCGACTCCCACGTGTGTGGCGCCGGCTTCGAGGAGGCGGATCATCGATCCCAGCGCTCCGCGGGCGGCGGCTACCTCGACCCCCTCGTCGGTCACATGTGATGGAACCGCGAAGTGGTGGCGAAACAGTTCGTAGGTTCCGTCTACGAGGTGGACCTCCATGGATGCTGCCCGGTCAGGCTGGATCCTCGACCAGTTCGATCAGGGTGCCGAACGATCCCCTGGGGTGCACGAAGGCGACGGTGGTACCCCGGGAGCCGGGCCTGGGCTCCTCGTCGATGGCCCTGCCGCCTGCTGCTATGACCGAGGCGAGGGCGGCTGCGCAGCTGTCGACGCGGTATCCGATGTGGTGGATGCCCTCTCCACGCCTTTCCAGAAAGACCGCTATCGGTGAATCAGATCGAGTCGGCGTGGTCAGCTGGATGAACGAACCACCAACCTCCAGCAGGGCCTCCTCGACGCCGTCGCCGTCGACGACCTCGCGGTGGTTCACCTCGGCCCCGAATGCCCTCTGGTGGTAGTCGATGGCAGCGTCCAGGTCGTGGACGGCAATGGCCACATGGTCTATCCGGGTCAGGAGCATGAGGCCGTCTCCCTGCAGGTTTTTTCTGATTGTCCCCGACTTGTCATAACCTTGTCACTGTTGTAATGTAATCGCAACACGTTGGGATATCCCCTCCACCCAACCCGGAAGCGCTCCCTGACACGGCCGATGTTGTCCGCAACGGCCCCGGGGGGCGTTTCCGCGTTCTGACCCGGATCGGGTTATCCACAGCCCGGTCATCGGTGACCGTTCCCCTCGTCAGGCCCACCGGCAAGATGCCGCCTGCCCTCCAGGGCCCTCCCGAGGGTCAACTCGTCGGCGTACTCGAGATCTCCACCGACCGGAAGACCACTGGCGATCCTGGTCACATCCACACCGAGGGGCCCGATCAGACGAGCCAGGTACATCGCGGTCGCCTCGCCCTCGATGTTCGGGTTGGTGGCCAGAATCACCTCGGTGACCGACTCCTCGTCGATGCGCCCGAGCAGTTCGGCAACCCTGAGTTGATCTGGGCCAACCCCGTCGATCGGGCTGATGGCACCCCCGAGTACGTGGTACCGACCACGGAACCCGCCGGTCCGCTCAAGGGCCACGATGTCACGAGGCTCCTCGACGACGCAGAGCATGCCGGCCTCACGCCGCGCGTCGGAGCAGATGGGGCAGAGAGGATCCTCGCTGATGTTGAAACACTGCTCACAGAAGCGGATGCGCTCCTTCATCTCGCCGATCGCCTCGGCAAGGCGCAGGGCGTCCTCGGTGGGTGACTTCAGCATGTGGAACGCCAGCCTCTGGGCCGACTTGGGGCCGATGCCGGGCAGCCGACCGAGTTCGTCGATCACCTTCTGGACGGCGTCGGCGTACACGGGTGTCAGACCCCCACCTCGGGCAGGCGACGGGCCCCGACACCGGTCATGCCGGATCCACCAGTGACGCACCCGGAAACGCCTCAGTCAACTTCTCTACCGCTGACCCGTCGGACTCGTCAGCATCGACGAGCTCATCAGGATCGACCACCTCGTCTGTGACGTCGGTCGAGCTGCTCGCCACTGGCTCTGCCGGAGAGGCCTTTCTGCCGGGCGCAACCTTCGTGTCGTCAACGGTCAGGGTCACCGGTACGGGCACCCCGAACCTTGCAGCCAGCACCGACTCGACCTCGGAAACCAACTCGGCACACCGACGGCGGTGGGGCTCGTTCGGCAGGGCCATAACCGCTGATCCGTCCCGGACTGCCACGAACCGGGCAGCCGAGAACCTGGCGCGGACCTTCTTGGAGAGCATGCCGCTGAGGTCCTCATCCCAGGCCGCAACAAGATCATCGCTGGTGGGAAGATCGACCTGTGATGCGGGCTGAGCTGCACCGGGGGACTCCGTCGGGGATGCTTCGGACGACTCTCGAGAGGTCGACCCGGGGGGTGACGACGGAAGCGGCGGCTGGGAGGTGCCTGCCTGGGCCAGGGTCGCCCGGGCCGCAGCCACGGGGCCCGCCGCACGGGGTACAGGTGGCTGGGGTGGAGGAGCCGCTGTCGCTGCCCTCGGTGGGCCGGCATCTGCCAGGGCCTTCTCCAACTTGTCGATACGCCTTGTCAGGGCGTCGACAACTGTCTGGTCGGCACCGCCGGAAGAGGCAGGTGAGGTCAACCGGACCAGCGCTACCTCCAGATCGACCCGCGGATCAGGAGCACGACGCATGGCCACCAGGGCAGAACCGAGGGTCTCGAGGGCACCGGTGATCGTTGGCGGGGTCACCTGTTCGGCAAAGGACCGGGCACGCTCCCGATCGGCGTCGGCCAACTGTTCGGGTGGAACGCCCATTGCGACGAGGAAGGCCTCTCGCAGGGCTGCCAGCAACGCTTCACCGAGCACACGGGGCTCGCGTCCCCGAGCGATGCCTTCGGCCAGAGCCCCGAGGGCTGCTCCGGCATCGGCTGTGGCGAGCGCTGTGAGCAGGTTGGCAACTGTGGTGTCGTCGGTGGTCACCCCTCCGGCTACGACCCTGTCCAGCGCAGAAAGGGCATCTCGTGCCGAACCGCGGGCAGACCGGACGGCGTGGGCCATGCCCTCGTCGTCGACGTCCAGGCCGGCGTCGGCCACAACGTCGGCCACCAGCGATCCGAGGGTCTCGGCCGAGAGGAGGTTCAGCTCAAGGTGCTGTGCCCGGCTGCGGATTGTCTCGACGACCTTGTGCGGCTCTGTGGTGGCCAGCACGAAGACGACATGGTCGGGTGGCTCCTCGAGCGTCTTGAGGAGGGCGTTCTCGGCGCCGGATGTGAGCATGTGCACCTCGTCAAGCAGGTACACCTTGGTCCGGCCGGGCGTTCCGAGGGCCACCTTTCCCAGCAGGTCGCGCATGTCGTCGACCTTGTTGTTTGATGCCGCATCCAGTTCATGCAGGTCAAAGGAGGTGCCGGCATCTACCGCCAGGCAGGGCTCACACTCGCAACAGGGCTCGCCATCGACGGGAGCCAGACAGTTGAGGGCCTTCGCGAGAATGCGGGCAGCGGTTGTCTTGCCTGTACCACGTGGGCCGCTGAGCAGGTAGGCGTGCTGTACACGATCGTCGCGCACAGCGTTGCGAAGTGCGGCGACGACGTGCTCCTGGCCCCTGATCTCGCCGAAGCGACGGGGTCGGAAGCGACGGTAGAGAGACGTGTACTCCATGCCCTGCCGAGCCTACAGCCGGGTCGCGACACGATCAGTTGGCGAGCGGCGGAGGGAGTGGGATTCGAACCCACGGTGACTGTAACGCCACACACGCTTTCCAAGCGTGCCGAATCGGCCGCTCTCGCATCCCTCCCGGGCCCACCACCGGGTGGGTTCCGGCTCACAAGGGTATCGTTGCTCCGCACCCGTTCTGGAGTGTGGCGGTCGGGTCCTGTGCGACCGGGGCCCGTGAACCGGGTCAGGGCCGGAAGGCAGCAGCCCTCAGCGGAACCCCCGGGGTGCCGCAGACCACCTGGCCGCCACTCTCGAGGACGGGTGTCGCGCTCAGGGGGGTCTATCGTCGGCGCCATGGACCCGCATCCGAAGGAACCGGCCGCGCTCTCAGACGACGACCTGATGGCATTGGCACTGGCAGAGGCCCGGCAGGCCAGCGAGCACGGCGAGATACCGGTAGGAGCAGTCGTGGTGGCCGGCGGACGGATCGTGGCCAGCCGTCACAACGAGAGGGAGGCCACAGGTGACCCGACGGCGCATGCAGAGGTGCTGGCCCTGCGTGATGCCGCAGCCGAGTTGGGATCGTGGCGTCTCGACGAGGCGACCCTCGTCGTAACCCTGGAGCCATGCCCCCTCTGTGCCGGTGCGGCATGGGCGTCACGGGTCGACAGGGTGGTCTGGGGTGCCCCCAACCCCGACGCAGGTTCGTTGGGATCGCTGTACCACCTGGGTTCCGATCCCCGGCTGAACCACGAGTTCCACGTCACAACCGGTGTCCGCGGAGAGGAATGCGCCGCGCTCCTTACTGACTTCTTCAGCCGACGTCGAGGTTGACCGCCACCCACCGGTTGGCCCACCTCCGGGCCCTCGTTAGCCTCGCAGGTGGAAGGTTGCCAGAGCGGACGAATGGGGCGGCCTCGAAAGCCGTTGTGGCCTCCGGGTCACCGTGGGTTCGAATCCCACACCTTCCGCCATCTGCCTGCCGTCGGCAGACCACCGGGGCTCAGCCGCCGTGGCGGTACGCGGTCGCCGTGGGCTTGACCGGGCGTGCGAACCAGAGGGGCCTGCGCAGACCGTCGGGCCCCGGGCCCGGACGGACATTGGCCATCCACTCCTCGAACACGGCGTGGGACGCGTTGGTGTCGACCACCACGTCGCCGTAGGCATCGCCATCCTGTGCGGGTCCCACGGTCACCCGTTGCAGCCAGCAGTGCATGCCGCTCACCGGATCGGGCTGGACGGGGAAGGTCAGGTTCTGATGGACACCCGTGTCGGACCACCAGATACGTCCGGTGTCGGGGTCGTCGCTCTCGTAGGACTCGTGACCGTGTTCTCGACGGAGCCGCCACCGGCCGTCATCGTCGCGGTCGATCGATGCCTTGCCGGCTCCCCATGAGCGGGCCTTGTCCTCATCGAGGCGCCACCTGCCCATGTGGTGGCTCGCCGCCACCACCCCGGGCCTGATTCCCTCGGTTCTCCACGCTCCTATGACGAAATGCCCGATCCGGGTGGTGATACGGACCAGGCCGTTGTCGTCGATACCCAGTTTCTCGGCATCTTCCGGATGGAGCCAGAGAGGGTGTCGGTGGCTGATCTCGTTGAGCCACTTGCTGTTGGTGGATCTGGTGTGGATGAGTGTCGGGATGCGGAAGGTGGGTACGAGGATGCGCTCGCCAGAGGCGAAGTCCAGGTCCTCCCAGTGAACCTGGCTCCTGATGAAGGTCGGCATGGTGTACTCGGGCCAACCCCAGTCCTTCATGGTCTCGGAGTAGAACTCCAGCTTCTTGGACGGTGTCGGGAAGCCGAACCTGGCCTCGCCGTCGATCTCAACCGCCGGCGAGCCATCGCCGATGAACGGCATGTGACCCTTGATGTCCTCGAGGGAGTCATGTGAGCCGGCTGTTCCGGGTCGGCGGTAGACACCCTCCACATCAAGGGTCGCTCCGGCCAGGTCTGCCTCGTCGACGGGCCTTTCGTGGACCTCGTACTGGTCGCCCGGGATGGCGAACGCACCCTTGCGCCGCATGTACTCGAGGGCGCTGATGCCCTCCTCGGCGGCTGCCTTGGGCAGGCCGGGGACCGAGTTCTCGAACAGCATCGTGTAGTACTCATCGAGTGGAAGAGGCCTTCCGGGCTCATCGCGGCTCTCGAACTGCCTGCGGATTCCCAGCGAGCCGTCGGGGTCGATGCGCCATGACAGGTCGATCCAGAACTCCTGTTCCTCCCACACCTCTCCGGGATTGGCCTCGTGGGTCCGGTCGACACGCTGGCTCTCAATCTCGGCGTGGCGGCGCAGCACGGGCTGACGGAACCCGAGCCACCGGCCCGAATGGGTCTCGAAGCTGGATACATCGTGGCGCTCCGAGGAGATACCCATTGGGAGCACGTAGTCGGCGAACCACGCCGATTCGTTCCAGGTCGGGGTGAGGGCTACGTGGCAACCGACCTTCTCGGGGTCCTGGAGGACCTCGAGCCAGGTGAACCCGTCGGGGTTGGTCCACAGCGGGTTGTACACCCTCGTGAAGTAGGTGTCGATGTAGCCGCGCCCTGATTTCAGGAAGTGGGGCAACAGGATGGACATCTCGTGGTGGGCCAGTGGGAACTCGTCAGGCCACGACAACTCGTTCCACCGACCCTGTGGTTCGGGGTGGATCGGGGTGACGGGTATGAACTTGTTCCAGCCGTTGGCGTTGGTTCCGCCAACGGTGCCGACGCTGCCGGTGAGCACGTTCAGGAACTGGAGGCACCTCGACACCTGCCAGCCACCCAGGTTTCCTGCCGATGCCGCCCGCCATGTGTGCGAGGAGAATCCTCCGAGGCCCTCACCGACGATGCCGGCTACTTCGCGGATGACGTCCTCGTCGATGCCGCAGACCCGTGCCGCCTCTTCCGGCGTGTATTCGGCGTACTGGTCGAGCAGCGCAGCCTCGACATTTTCGAACACCGGTTCCAGGTCGGGGCGGGTGGCGGTGAGGAAGGTCTCCCAGTTGACCCATCGCCGGAAGAACCCGCGGTCCCAGGTGCCGGCCTCGAGGAGCAGTCGGGCGATGGCCAGTAGCAGGAAGGCCTCGGTGCCGGGCCATGCCGAGAGCCAGTGGTCGGCCTGTGATGCCGTGTTTGAGAGGCGTGGGTCGATACAGATGACCTTGGCCCCGGCCTCGCGGCCCTCCATGATCCGCTGGGCGTGCGGGTTGAAGTAGTGGCCGGCCTCGAGATGGGACGAGATGAGGAATATCACCTTGGCATTGGCGAAGTCGGCTGACGGCCGGTCGAACCCCATCCATGTGGCGTAGCCGACCCGGGCTCCGCTGGAACAGATGTTGGTGTGGCTGTTGTGGCCGTCGATTCCCCACGAGTGCAGGACCCGCTCCATGTAGGAGTCGTCGCCCATTCGACCCACGTGGTACATGACCTCGTTGTGGCGGTCCTGACGGAAGGCGTCACCTATCCGGGTGCCGATCTCGTCGAGTGCCTGGTCCCAGGAGATGCGTTCCCAGAGGCCGTCGCCACGGTCGCCGACACGCTTCATCGGGTAGAGGATTCGTTCGGGATCATCTACCTGGTTGATTGTGGCCGGGCCCTTGGCGCAGTTGCGCCCCCGGCTGGCAGGGTGCACGGGGTTGCCCTCGAACTTGGCGACCTTCCCCGTGTCCTTGTCGACGTATGCCAGCAGGCCGCAGGTGGCTTCGCAGTTGAAGCAGGTGGTCGGAACCAGGCGGAACCTGCGCCTGACCTTTTCGGGCCATGCCCGGGCATCGAGGGCCACGTGGTCGTCCCACTCGCCTTCGGGGGGGTAGGCGGTCAGCACGCTTGTCCTCCGGGCTCGTTCATGACAGCGGAACCGACTGCCCGGCGCGTACGTACGCATCCTCGTAGGCGAACATGCCCGCCAGCGCTGAGAGTCCTGCCATGGCGGTGGGCGTGGCGGAGTCGGTGGGCAGGGATGAGGCAACGAGCAGACACGGGATCGCCAGGCCGGCGACCAGCCAGATCCGGTACTTCTGACCCTGTTCCCCGCGGGTCAGTTCGGCCAGCGCCATGGTCACGTGCCTCGAATGGACACCGCGTGTTTCGGCCGCTACCAGGACACCGTTGAGGACGAGCGCTGCGACGAAGACCCACCTGACGGCCGTCGACTCGGGAACCGTCATGAACAGGTCGAGCACCGAGTACGCAGCACCTCCGGCTACGACCGCCTGGGTGAGCAGGACCGGGAGCAGCAGGGGTTCCTGCCAGAAGTCGCGGCCCTCACACTGTCCGAACAGGAACGCCGTATACCCGGCAGTTCCGAGGGCCAGGGCGGCCGTCGGTACGACGAGGACGGGTAGCACCCCGCCGGCACCGGCGAGGCCCGCCACCCACCAGGCCGCAAGGGTCGCTGAAAAACCGGCAAGGACGTATGCGCCCTTGACCAGCCACGACGACCAGTTGCCCCTGGTGATCAGGTAGTGGAACCGGCCCGGCTGTTTGAGATGGCAGACCAGGAGGATGCCTGTGGCTGCGAGGAACACTCCTGCGATCATTGGTGGGACCACGCCGACCGCCGCCTGGTTGTCGCCGTGGCCCATTAGGACCATCAGGACGGCCATGAGCATCACACCCGCTGCGACGGCCTTGGTGACCAGGTAGCCCGACACCATCGAGCCCCAGGTCACGGGGTGCCGGGTGGTGTAGACGGTTCGGCCCATTTCCTGGCCGTCGTCACGCCCGGGTGCCGCCGCCAGCGACACCGGGGTGGGCGATGGATGGGAGTCAAGCGTGTCGGACCAGATCATGCCGTCGGACCGGATGGACGATGCCAGCGGGTCGAGGGAGGTGGGGTCGGCGTTCTTGTAGATGGTCGCAGGGTTCGTGTTCTGGTCCGGGGCCCGGACTGATCCGGTGCCGGTCGAGTGCAGGAGTGAGATCTCGGATTCAGGGTCGTCGAGGTCGCCGACCCTGATGGCCTGTGTGGGGCACACGATCACGCACGCCGGTGCGAGGCCCTCGGTCACCCGGTGGTTGCAGAAATTGCACTTGTGGGCCGTGGATGTGGCCGGGTTGATGTAGATGGCGTCGTAGGGGCATGCGTTCATGCAGCCCTTGCATCCGATGCAGTTGGCATCGTTGAAGTCGACCACGCCGTTGTCGGCCCGGTAGAGGGCCGAGGTGGGACAGATGTCCATGCAGGGTGCGTCCTGGCAGTGGTTGCAGCGCATTACCGAGAACGACCGGTCGGTGTCGGGGAAGGAGCCGGTCTCCACGTACTTGACCCAGGTGCGGTTCACCCCGAGGGGAACGTCGTGTTCGCTCTTGCATGCCACGGTGCAGGCGTGGCAGCCGATGCAGGTGCCTGAGTCCAGCACGAATCCGAGTCGGGTCACCGGTCCTGTCCGGCCTTCGTCTCTCAGACCGTGACGCTGCGCAGGGCGTGGATGCCGGCGCAGAGCAGGTCGAGCAGGTGGTCGAAGGTGTCGTCGAGGTCGAGGGGATGCGGGTGGCCGTCGCCGGACTCGAGGTGGGCGAAGCCGTGGAAGGCACTGCGCAGGGAGCGGGCCACGTGCACCTTCTCGTCGTCGTCGAGGTCGAAGGCGGCGAGTGCCTGTGCCAGCACGTGCACGACACGTTCGACTGCGGCCTCAAGTTCCGGGTCGCCTGCGCACGGGTATCGGTCGGTTGCCGCGTACTGGCCAGGGTGGTCCCTGACGACAGTGCGCCAGGCGGCTCCCATCGCGCGCACGGCATCGTCTCCGGCAAGGCCCACTGCTGCGTCGGCGAGGCGGCCGGCGATGATCTCGCGGCCCCTCAGGCCGAGGGCCCTGACAAGGGAGTCGTAGCCGTCGACATGGCGATAGAGGGCAGGTTGGCGCACACCCAGTTCGACGGCGACCCGCGTGAGGGTGAGGGCCTCGAACCCCTCGGTGTCGACAAGGTTGGCCGCACATTCGACAACCTGTGCCGTATCGAGGGTCTGGCGTTGCATGGGTTCACATTAGCGTTAGGTTCATTCGCGGCCAAGTTATGGTCTGATAACTTTTCGTGAATGCGCGCTGACAACGCTGTCCCTGCTGAAGAGGGCTAGTCACACAGGGCCTGAATACCCGCGACCACCGCGACATCGACGACCTCGTCGACCGTGCAACCTCGCGACAGGTCGTGGAGAACGCCATTGAGGCCCTGGAGAAGGGGACCGACTGCCCTGGCAGCGCCCATCCGCTCCGCGATCTTGTAGGCGATGTTCCCCGAGTCGAGGGTCGGAAAGACGAACACGTTTGCCCGGCCGGCTATCTCTGAGTCGGGGGCCTTTGCTGCGGCAACCTCGGGGGCCCAGGCGGCGTCGAACTGCAGTTCACCGTCAACGGCAAGGCCCGGAGCCAGGCCTGCAGCCAGCCGGGTCGCCGCCCGAACCTTGTCGACGCTCTCCCCGTCGGCGCTACCCATCGTCGAGTAGGAGAGCATCGCCACCCGGGCCTGCTCTCCGGTCAGCTGCTCGAAGGTGTCGGCACTCGATACCGCTATGGACGCCAGCTGCGCAGCGTCAGGATCCGGGACCACCCCACAATCGGCGAACACGACTGCATGCCCACTGGGGAGGACCATGAGCATGCTGCTGCTCACAAGGGACACCCCCGGGGCAACCCCGATCACCCTGAGGCCGGCACGCAGGACATCGGCAGTCGGCCTGGTTGCACCGGCGACGGCCGCATCGGCCAGGCCGGCCCTGACCAGGACGGCCGCGGCTACAACCGGGTCGTCAGGATCCAGGCCGGCGGAGCGTGCAGCGGCGACCACCGGAGCCAGCATCGGATCATCGCGGTCCACAACGGGTTCGACCACCACTGCCAGACCCTCGTCCGCCAAGCGACCCGCGGCCTCGTCAGCCCTGGGGTCCCCCAGGTCGGCCAGCACCACCCTCGCCGGTGATTCGGCGGCCCGTGAATACCAGGTGTTGGCCAGACCCGTCATGGAACGAGTTGTAGCAGAGGATTCAGCCCTTGCCCCGCCACGGGATGAGCTTGGCCTCGAGAAAGCGCATCACCAGGCACATTGCGACACCGATCACGCCGATGATGATGATGGCCACGACCACGATGTCCATCCTGAAGAACTTGCTGGCAGCGAAGATCGTGGCGCCAAGCCCGGTGGTGGTACCGGTCAACTCGGCGGCCACGAGGGTCCCCCAGCAGATGCCGAGTGCCACCCTGACACCGGTGAAGATGTCTGGCAGGGCGTTGGGTAGGACCACGTACCGGAGAATCTGCCACTTGTTGGCACCCAGGGAGTAGGCGGCATGAACCTTGGACCCCTTGACTCCGAGTACGCCCGCCCTGGCGGCGATGATCATGATCCAGATGGCGGCGAAGAACAGCAGGTTCACCTTCGAGGACTCGCCGATTCCGAACCACACGATGAAGAGCGGCAGGAGCGCAAGGGGTGGCACCGGCCGGAGCAGTTCCACGATCGGATCAAGGAAACCGCGTAGCCGGTTGGAGAGGCCCATGGCGAATCCGATTGGTACCCCCAGGGCCACTCCGTAGACGAGCCCCTTGATCACCCGGTTGAGGCTGGCGTAGGTGTGCTCCCAGAGGCTCACCCGCCTGTAGCCGTCACTCCAGAACTCGATGAAGGCGTCGAACGTCTGGCACTGTGACGGAAATGTCCTGTCGTTTACGAGGGGCTCCTCGCCCATCTTGATCAGGTACCAGACCACCATCAGGGTAATCAGGGAGGTGACACTCCATGGTGCCGAGGAGTTCCTCGACGAGGACCTTGGTATCGGACTTCTTCTTCCGGTTCATTCGCGGTCCGAAGGCCACGTTCTGAGCGACGCTCTGCCATTCGAAGAGCGCCCCCTGCTGGAACACCATCCCGCATTCCTGGCCCGGGCCGTCGATCGGATCTCCACCCAGGGTCACCGACCCGGATGTCGGCGCCAGGAACCCGGCGAGGATGTTCAAGAGCGTGGTCTTGCCACAGCCCGACGGGCCGAGGAGGGTGAGCAGGCGGCCTGCCTCCAGGTCGAAGGAGACATCGTGCAGAGCATGGACCGCACCGCCCCTGGGCAGTTCGTAGATCATGCCCACCTTGTCGACTGACAGGTCCTTCACGACGTTCCCTTCATGTCGCCTACTGCCTCCCGCGGATAGTACGCGCCGGTCAGGATCCGTTCCTGCCGACGGTCACAGTGGCCCGGCCCAACCGGGCCGGGCCACCACTCAGACCGACTACCTGACCCGCTGCAGGAAGCTGGTGTTGACAAAGGCGTCGTAGCTGTCGAGCGCCTCGGGGATCTCTCCCTGTTCGACGAAGAAGTCCATCTGGTCCTTCATGACCTGCTGGACGGTTCCACCCAGCCACGCATCAGACAACTGAGTTGCCCGGTCCGGGAATGAAAAGGCATTCTTTCGTTCACCGGTTTCCGCCCAGCCAGGTGTCGACCCGGGTGAGTACCCGGTCGACTCTTTCTGACAGGTCGTCGATCACCTCGGTGTCGGCGACGAGGGGTGGGGAGATCGTGAGGCCCGTGTATCCGCGGTCGTCGGGGCGGATTGTCATCTTCTCTTCACGGACGAAGCTTCCGAGAACGCCTCCTTGAAGGCCGGCCCGCTGGCTGCTGCTCAGGTCCAGTGCAGAGTCGCGGTCGGCACATATGTCGATCGCATAGAAGAAGCCGGTTCCCCGTACCCCGCGCACACACGGGTGGCCGGCTGCGAGGTCGTTGAGGCGGTCGGCAAAGTAGCCCTCGGTGTCGAGAACATGCTGCATGAGGTCGTCGGCCCGCATTGCCGACATGTTGGCGACCGCCACGGCGGTAGCCACAGGGTGCCCACCAAAGGTGGAGCCGTGCACGTAGGAGCCCATTTCGGAGTCGAAAACCTCATCGACCAGTGTCCCCCGGACAACCAGGCCCCCGAGTGGCTGGTACGCAGAGGTAACCCCCTTGGCGAAGGTGATCATGTCGGGCACCACGCCGAAGCGCTCGCTGGCGAACCAGTGTCCAAAGCGGCCGAATGAACAGATCACCTCGTCGGCGCACAGGAGGACGCCGTACCGGTCGCATATTCGACGCAGTTCCGGCCAGTACCCATCCGGTGGCACGAGGGCGCCGCCGCCGTTCTGAACGGGTTCGGCTATGACCATGGCGACCGTTTCCGGTCCTTCGGCCACGATCATGTCCTCGATGGCCTTCACGCACGAGAGGTCAGCTGCAACCGTGCCCTGAGGTGAGGTGCACTGGTGGGTGTTGGCGACGTGGCGAACACCGTCCCAGAGCATGGGGAGATAGGGGTCTCGGAACTTGGGGATGCCTGTGACGGCGAGGGCACCGAGGGTGGTGCCGTGGTAGGCCCAGTTCCGTGCGATCACCTTGTACCGGTCGTCGTCTCCGCGGGCCAGGTGGTAGCTGCGTGCGAACTTGAGTGCCGACTCGACGGCCTCTGAACCGGAGCTCACGAAGAACACCTCGCTCAGGTCACCGGGTGCCACCTCGGCGATCATCGTGGCAGCCTCTATCGCCGGTGGGTGTGCCGTGCCCCAGTTGGTCGAGTAGGCGAGGGTCTCCATCTGCTTTGCGGCTGCTGAGGCCAGGTCGGTCCGGCCGTGGCCGATGTTCACGCAGAAGAGGCCCGCCAAGCCGTCCAGGTGCCGGTTTCCGTCGGAGTCCCACAGGTAGCAGCCGTCACCCCGTTCGATGATCGGCAGGGCTCCGTCGCGCCAGACCGCCCCCCTGGTGAAGTGGGGCAGCAGGTGGCGTTGGGCCATGTCGCGTTGTCGACTCATTTCCCCCCTGGATCCGTCTTCCGTGCCGGTCGGCACGGGCCTACACTCCTGCGACCAGAGCGATACCACGGTCACTTCCCCGGAGGGGGGTAACTGGCGTCACTCGCGTTATAGGCTGTAACATAATCGCTAAGTTTGCTAACCGCAAGGGGTCACTGCTTCACCCCGATCCCGCCCACCAAAGAGAAACCGGGTCCCGATGGCGAAGGTCGTTCCCCCACGTGCACAGGTCGTAGTCGTAGGAGGCGGAATCGTCGGTGCAAGCGTCGCCTACCACCTGACAGAAATGGGCTGGACCGACGTCCTGGTCCTGGAACGGCACACCCTCACCAGCGGCACGACCTGGCATGCTGCCGGCCTTGTGGGCCGGCTGCGGGCAACCCACAACATGACCCGGCTCGCCGCATACACGGCCGAGCTCTACGACCGGCTCGAAAACGAGATGGGGCACCCCACCGGCTTCCGGCCGGTTGGATCCGTGAGCGTCGCTGACAACCCCGGGCGCATGGAGGAACTGGTCCGTGGTGCCGGCATGGCCAGAAGCTTCGGGGTCGACGTCGAGGTGGTGGACGTCGACCAGCTCGTCGAACGCTGGCCCCTCATGGACCCCACAGGGGTGTTGGGCGGGGTATGGATCCCGGGGGACGCGCAGGCCTCGCCGGTCGACACGACCATGGCCCTCGCCGCGGTTGCCAGGGAGCGAGGTGCGACGGTAATCGAGGGCGTGTCCGTGGAGGGAATCCGAACCCTGGATGGCCGGGCCACCGGCGTAGACACCGACCAGGGTCCGGTCGACGCCGAATACGTGGTGACCTGCTCGGGCATGTGGTCCCACGAGCTGGGCAGGCTCACAGGCGTGAACATCCCGCTCCACGCCTGTGAGCACTTCTACCTGGTAACAGAGCCGATCCCTGACCTCCCGTCCGGCCTCCCCACCCTCCGCGACACCGACAACTGCATCTACGTGAAAGAGGACGCAGGACGCCTCCTCGTTGGGGCCTTCGAGCCGATTGCCAAGCCGTTCGGTGCAGGAGGCCTACCGACTGACCGGCCGTTCATGCAATTGGACGAGGACTGGGACCACCTGGCACCGGTCTACGAAAGGGCCTGCCAACGGGTCCCCATCCTGGGCGAGATCGGAATCCGCCTCTTCTTCAACGGTCCCGAGGCGTTCACCCCCGACGACCGCTACCTGCTCGGCGAGACCCCGGAACTAGCCAACCACTTCGTCGCCACCGGCTTCAACTCTGTCGGAATCCAGTCCGCCGGTGGAGCCGGGAAGGTCCTCGCCGACTGGATCGTCAACGGCCATCCGCCGATGGACCTCTGGGATGTCGACATCAGGCGGATGCAGCCCTTCCAGACAAACCGCCGCTACCTGCACGACCGCTCCGTCGAGGCCCTGGGGCTCCTGTATGCGATGCACTGGCCGTTCCGGCAGGTTGAAACGGCACGCGGGGTTCGTCGCTCACCTTTCCACGACCGCCTTGCCGACCTGGGTGCATGCCACGGCGAGGCAGGAGGATGGGAGCGACCCAACTGGTTCGCTCCGGCCGGCGTGGAACCTGTATACGAATACTCCTACGGCCGACAGAACTGGTTCGATCACTCGGCTGTTGAACACCGCGCCTGCAGGGAGGGGGTTGCCATGTTCGACCAGTCGTCACTCGCCAAGTTCCTGATCCAGGGACCCGACGCGGCGGCCGTGCTGAACCGCATCTCCTCAGCCGATATCGACGTGGAACCGGGCACGTCGGTGTACACCACATGGCTTAACGAGCGTGGTGGCATTGAAGCGGACCTCACGGTGAACCGTCTGGACGATGAGAGGTTCCTCGTGGTCACCGCCTTTTCAACACAGGTCCGTGATGCCGACTGGATCAGCCGGAACACACCCGACGGGGCCAGGCTCACCCTGTCAGACGTGACCTCGGGCTACTCCGTGCTCGGAGTCTTCGGACCTGACGCCCGTGCAGTGCTGAGCCCCCTCACCGACACCGATCTGGACAGCGAGTCGTTTCCGTTCGGGACAATCCAGGAGATCGACCTTGCCTACGCCAGGGTCACGGCGGTAAGACGCACCTACATGGGTGAGTTGGGCTGGGAGTTGTACATACCGACCGAGTTCTCGCTCGGGGTGTTCGACCAGGTATGGGAGACAGGACAACCCGTCGGACTGGTACCAGCAGGCATGCACGCCATGAACTCGCTGCGGATGGAGAAGGCCTACCGCCACTGGGGCGACGACATTGCCGACGAGGACACCCCGCTCGAGGCCGGCCTCTCGTGGGGTGTTGACTGGGACAAGCCCGGTGGGTTCATCGGGCGCGAGGCTCTGCTGGCCCAGAGGGACGAGGGCCCGACGAGACGGCTGGTGCAGTTCCGGCTCAATGACCCCGAACCACTCCTGTACCACGACGAACCGATCCTGCGGAACGGCGTTCTTGTCGGCCGGATCACCTCTGGGATGTACGGCCACACGGTCGGTGCCGCCCTCGGGATGGGCTACGTGTCCCACGAACGCGGCACTCCCCGGGACGAGGTCATCGGAGCCGACTTCGCTGTCGACGTCAACGGCACCATGGTGCCGGCCACGGCGTCATACCGACCGTTCTACGACCCCGGAGGTGAGCGGATCAGGGCCTGATCAAGCCTCTTCGGCAGGCCACGGAGCGGCCAGAACGCGTTCGAGCATGCCTGTGAGCATCGCAATCTCCTCTACCTCCAACCCAGCGAAGAGGGCCTGCTCCTGCCGGTGCTGACCCGCATAGGCGTCGCGGACCAGATCGCTCCCCCTGGCTGTCAGCGACACGGTCACAAGGCGCCGGTCAGTGCGCTCACGTGACCTGGCGACCATGCCGTCACGCTCAAGGGTGTTGACCGCGCTCGAGACCGAGGCCCGAGACAGGCCCGACAGGTGTGCAATCCGATAGGACTCCATGCTCCCGCAGACCCAGACCGTGAAGAGAACGCGAAACCCGGCCCAGGTCAGGCCGGCCGGCCTGTGCACAGCTGACTCGACGCGCCGAACGAACCTGGTGGCCGTACGCGACAGTGCAAAGGAGAGGCGAAACAACTCAAGGTCGACCCCCTCGACCTCGGCGCCGACGCGCCCCGCGGCCAGTTCACCAAACCGGTCCATATCAGCCTCCATCAGGCCGACCCTCAGTCGACGGCTGCTGCGAAGCCTGCCTCGTCACCCAGGTAGGCGGCAATCACGGCGGGGTCGCGCTGGACCTCTGCCGGCGGACCGGTCGCGATCATCTCACCGAAGTCCAGCACCATCACACGATCGGCTATGTCCATCACGAGGCCCATGTCGTGCTCGACGAGGATCATCGAGATACCCATTTCACAGCGGATGTCGAGGATGAACCGTGCCATGTCCTCGGTCTCCTCCAGGTTCATTCCCGCAACCGGCTCGTCGAGCAGCAGCAACTCGGGCTGCATCGCCAGGGCACGCCCCAACTCAACTCGCTTCTGGAATCCGTAGGGCAACAGTGCCACCGGGTGCTTACGCCACTCCTCAATTTCGAGGAAGTCGATGATGTCCTCGACCGCCAGGCGGTGCTCCATCTCCTCGCGTCGAGCCGCGCCGAACCACAGCGAGCCGGCCAGCCACGACCGTTCCATTCTCACGTGGCGCCCCAGGAGGATGTTTTCGAGGACCGTCATGTGCGGGAACAGCTCGATGTTCTGGAATGTCCGTGCTATGCCCAACTCGGCGACCCGGTCCGGGCGGAATCCCATGATGCTCTCACCCTTCCAGCTGATGTCACCCTGCTGAGGGCGGTACACCTGGCTGATCGAGTTGAATATCGAGGTCTTGCCGGCACCGTTGGGCCCGATAATCGAAAACAGTTCACCGTCGGCCACGTCGAAGGACACGTCGGTGATTGCCTTGACGCCCTTGAACGAGAGGCTGATGTCGTCGACCTGCAGGACAGGTGCAGATTCGCTCATGACAACCACCGCTTACGTCGCTTGTAGTGCTTGATGTCCCTGAATGACTTGCGTTCGCCCTCGTCTCCGTGGAGGCCGAGGTAGAACTCCTGTACGTCCTCGTCGCCCAGGAGCTTGGAGGCCGGTCCGTCCATCACGACCTTTCCGGTCTCCATGATGTAGCCGTAGTCGGCGATTGACAGCGCCATGACAGCGTTCTGCTCGATCAGGAGAACGCTGGTACCGGCCTTGTTGATGTCGACGATGATGTCGCGGATCTGGGCCACCAACTTGGGTGCCAGCCCCAGCGACGGCTCATCCAGGATCAGGAGCTTGGGGTTGACCATCAGGGCACGGCCGATGGCAAGCATCTGCTGTTCGCCTCCGGACAGGTAGCCGGCGGTGGCCTTCCGACGATCAGCCAGGACCGGGAACATGGTCATGACACGCTCGTGGGCCTCGGCTATCGAGGCCCGGTCGGTGTTCGTAATGCCACCGGTAATCAGGTTCTCGTCGACCGTCAACTCGGCGAACACCCGCCTACCCTCCAGTACCTGGGTGAGCCCGGACCGCACGATCGCGGACGGTTCCCTACCGTCGATGCGCTCGCCGTCAAAGGTGACCGAACCCTTGGTGATCTCACCGTCGTGAACATCGAGCAGGCCCGAGATGGCCCGGGTTGTTGTGGTCTTGCCGGCGCCGTTGGCACCAAGCAGGGCCACGATCTGACCGTCGCCAACCTCGATGGACAGGCCTCGCAGGACCAGGACCACCTCGTTGTAGACAACCTCGAGGTTTGCGACTTCGAGCATGGAATCGTTTCTTGTTGGTTGGTTTGTTCAGGTCGATGGTCCGAGGGGGGTGGCTTCTCAGCCACCCCCCTCGTGCCATCAGTTATGTGTTGTGGTCAGGGGGTCATCCTGCGACGAAGCAGGCGCCCTCATA
>CEPS01001781.1_pt1 | contig 30576 bp, 24 predicted proteins | sample 530401 | NCBI WGS metagenome assembly CEPS01 (sample SAMEA2620035, study PRJEB7988) | marine metagenome | biome: marine biome (ENVO:00000447); feature: mesopelagic zone (ENVO:00000213) & marine oxygen minimum zone (ENVO:01000065); material: "saline water (ENVO:00002010), including plankton... | reverse complement strand
CGATATACTGGGCGTCAGTCTGCCGCGGCAAGTCGCCGCCGCGGGAGTTGTTCTTGAAGCGCGAAGCGGTGTCGTGACTCTGCAGCCGGCCGGCGCCGTAGGGGGTGTTGAATTCACGGTAGTGTCAGAGAGTGCGGTGTCAGCGGTGAACCATGAGAGTGTTTCTGTTCAACTGAACTGTGTCGGCAAGCGGACACGGGTTGCGGTCTATAGCGAAGATGCCCGTCCCCTGTCTGAGGCAGATTTGCTCACTGTGGCGGGCCAGTTCTCCATCAAGGATCTGCGTGCGGTGGACAGGTCCGGCAATGAAATCACTGCTGACATCGTGAACATTCCTTCTCACTTTGTCTTGCACAATCCCTATCCCAACCCCTTTAACCCCACCACCACTATCCGGTACGATCTCCCCGAAGCAGGGCGAGTATCTCTGATCATCTATGATATCCTCGGGCGTAAAGTGGCAGTAGCAGTGGACAGTTGGCAGGAGGCAGGGGCGCACGAGGTGGTGTGGTCAGCGGCGGATATTCCTTCGGGGATTTATTTTGTGAGGATGGCGAGCGGCGCTTTCAGTCGGGTGAGGAAGGTGGTGGTGTTGAGGTGAGGTTCAGAGGGAAGGGGTTGGGCGATATTGTATTCCGCTGTGGGTGCCATACTACCAGCACTGATTTTGCAGAAGTCGGAAACTTTTATCGCGTTTATACATTGAAGCGATAGATTGATTGGAGGTATCATGAAAAGAGTATTATCAGTTTTCTTGATTGTATTAATTGGTGTGACTGCTGGGGCGGGTCAATCTCGATCGGCAAAACAGTTCAGCGACACCTTTGCACAGGTTGTGGAAAAAGTGAATCCGGCGGTGGTCACTATTACCAGTGAGAAGATCATAAAGTGGGAAGACCGGCGCTTTCGGCATCCGTTTGAAGAATATTTTGGCGAAGATTTCTTTAAGGACTACTTCGATTTGCCTGAAGGAGAAAGCCGAAACAGAGTTCTCGGGTCTGGCGTTATTGTGGATGCAGGCAAAGGATACATTCTTACCAATAACCATGTGGTTGAAGGTGCTGACGAGATTAATATCTTGCTGATTGATGAGCGCGAATTCAGCGCCGAAGTCATCGGGACAGATCCCCAGAGTGATGTAGCGGTTCTAAAGATTGACACCAATGATCTTGTGCAAGCAGAGATGGGTGATTCGGACGAACTTCGGGTAGGCGAATGGATCCTGGCTATCGGCAGCCCCTTTTCACGCAATCTCAGTCATACCGTTACAGCGGGAATCGTCAGTGCCAAAGGGCGTAGTCGCGTGCTGGGCGGTATCGACTATCAGGATTTCATCCAGACCGACGCCGCCATCAATCCCGGCAACAGCGGCGGTGCGTTAGTTAATCTGGATGGTGAACTCGTCGGCATCAATACTGCAATTGCTACTGGAGGTTTCTCTCGCGGCAATGTCGGCGTTGGATTCGCCATCCCCATCAATCTTGCCAAGAACATTATGGATGATCTCGTGGCGGAAGGTCGCGTCATCCGCTCATGGCTCGGTGTTTTTATTCAAGATGTGGACGACGGGATAGCAAAAGCATTTGAACTCTCTGATCGCCAGGGCGCTGTAGTGACTGAGGTCGTTGAGGACAGTCCCGCTGATGAGGCCGGAATTAAAGTCAAGGATGTTATTGTTATAGTTGACGGCACTAAGATCAGGGACTCTTCGCATCTGAAAAACGTCATCTCTTCATCAAGTCCTGGAACGCGCAGCGAAGTGGAGGTTATCCGTCGAAAGCGGCAGCGCACCATCCGTGTTGATTTGGCTGAGCTACCTCAAGAGGGCGCCGTATTTGCTTCACGGGAGAGCGCAACGCCCCAACTGGGAATGGATGTGCAAGATGTCTCTGAGGCGCTGGCTAGACGTTTTCAGCTTGACGAAGACGAATCTGGCGCTGTTGTTGTAGAAGTTCTTCCCAATAGTGTTGCTGCCAGAGCCGGGATTCAGAGAGGCGACCTTATAAAACGAGTGGGAGACGAAGAAGTCGACTCTGCAAGGGACTTTCGTAAGGCGGTTAGCGATGTGGAAAAAGGTGCTATTCTGTTTCTCGTTAAGCGTCGCGGCGGATCGCTCTTTATACCTGTTGAAAATATGTAGCTACTGTTGCCTGCTGGCTCGACCTGAGGGAGTCCTCAACGGCCCCCTTTTTTTATTGCAGGAAATTTAAAGCACTTACGCTCTCGGATCATTTACCGACGATCAAATGTTTTGTATTTGACGGGCTATGGCGGTAGTTTTTTCAGCTAAAAAACAGCTGAAAAATGATGCTTGGTAAACTTTTCTTACTTCTCAGTATCGTCTTTTTCGCCATGTGGCTGCTGACGACCTACGGACAGACTATCCCGATTCTGGGTAAACTGGGTCATCTGCCCGGTGATATCCGCGTGGAACGCAACGGACTGTCTCTCTATCTACCTATCGGTTCATCCATTGTGATAAGTATTGTGCTGACAGTCGTCCTGCGTCTTTTAAGCAAAATATGATCTATGCTGGAAAAAGTTAATCCAAAAGTCGATTTTATAGCTCTTGAGCATGAAATGCTCGATTACTGGAAAAAAAATGATGTCTTCCAAAAACTGGTAGCGGCGAATAACGGCAAGGAGAAATGGTCCTTCATTGATGGTCCTATTACAGCCAATAATCCTATGGGTGTTCACCATGCTTGGGGGCGCACTTACAAAGACGTCTTCCAGCGATACCATGCCATGAAAGGGTACGATCTGCGCTATCAGAATGGCTTCGACTGCCAGGGACTCTGGGTGGAAGTGGAAGTCGAGAAGGAGATGAATTTCAAGAGTAAAAAGGATATTGAACAATATGGCATCGCTGCCTTTGTGAATAAGTGCAAAGAGCGAGTATTACGCTACTCTGCTGTGCAGACTCAGCAGTCGGTCCGCTTGGGCTATTGGATGCAATGGAACGATATCGAACAGTTAAACTGGTTGGCCGATCGTCTCATAGAAAATCCGGAAGAGACTGTTACGATTGACGGTCCGGAAGGGCCGGTTACCGACACGGTTGAGAATATTGTGGGAAGACTGGGCATGCCTGAACTGGGCGGTAGTTACTACACTTTTTCCCATGAGAACAATTATATGATCTGGCGTGCACTGAAGACGTGCCACGAGAACGGCTGGCTTTATCGCGGTGCTGATTCCATGCCGTGGTGTCCGCGATGTGCAACCGGAATCAGCCAGCACGAAATCGTCACAGACGGTTATGCCGAAATCACCCACCGCAGTGTCACTCTGAAGTTTCCTCTCAGAGAGATGCCGGGGGAAGCGCTTCTTATCTGGACTACGACGCCGTGGACGCTCACCAGCAACGTGGCTGCTGCAGTTGGTCCCGAGCTGGATTATGTCAAGGTAAAAATGAAGGAGTCAGGCGAGATTCTCTATCTAAGCAAGGACGCCACAGCTATTCTGGGCAGCGATCATGAGGTGCTGCAGGAACTCAAGGGGAGCGAGATGGTCGGATGGACGTATGACGGACCTTTTGATGAGTTGCCTGCTCAGCAGAATCCGGGCGGGTGGACAGAAATGAAAGGTGTTATCGAGAACATTACTGTCAGTGCGAGCGAAGCGCACCGCGTCATTCCGTGGGATGAGGTAGGCGCTGAAGAGGGGACAGGGATTGTGCATATTGCACCCGGCGCCGGTGCTGAAGACTTCAGCCTGGGGAAAGAACACGGTCTGCCTGTCATCGCGCCGTTGGATGACGAAGGTTATGTTGTGGACGGTTTCGGATGGCTTACGCAAATGTCGGTGTCTGAAGTGTCTCAACCTATCTTTGATAATCTGAATGAGAAAGGTGTTCTCTACAACGTAGAGGAATACATCCACCGCTATCCCACCTGCTGGCGGTGTAAGACAGAACTGGTTTTTCGCCTTGTTGATGAGTGGTTTATCAGCATGGACGAGTTGCGCCCGCTCATGATGGAGATTACGCGTCAGATTCGCTGGATCCCCGGTTTCGGTATGGACCGGGAGCTTGACTGGCTAAAGAATATGCACGATTGGATGATCTCAAAAAAGCGCTACTGGGGTTTGGCACTGCCCATCTGGGAATGTGACTCGTGTGATCATTGGACAGTTGTTGGAGATGAAGTTGAATTAAAGGAAAAAGCGGTAGCCGGTTACGAGGAGTTTGCAGGACACACGCCACATCGTCCCTGGATCGATTCGGTGAAACTCGGTTGTGAGAAATGCGATAGTGAAATGACACGGGTGCCTGATGTAGGTAATCCGTGGCTGGATGCGGGCATCGTCAGTTTCAGCACGCTTCGTTACCGGCAGGATCCGGACTACTGGAATAAGTGGTATCCGGCAGACTGGATCAGCGAAAGTTTTCCCGGTCAATTCAGAAACTGGTTTTACAGTATGCTGGTGATGGGTGCGATTATAGATAAGAGCCCTTCATTCATGAACAATTTTGGCTACGCTACCCTCTGGGCCGAAGATGGCCGTCCGATGCATAAAAGCTGGGGTAATTCTATCGAGTTCAACGAAGCCGCCGATAAAATGGGTGTGGACGTCATGCGGTGGATCTATTGTCTCCAGAATCCTGAGCAGAATCTGCTCTTTGGTTACGGCCCCGCAAAAGAAATTCGGCGGCGGCTAATCACCCTCTGGAATGTCTATTCATTCTTTGTCACTTATGCCAGTTTAGATGATTTCTATCCCGCGAAAGTGGAGGTTTCTGATGATGATTATACTCAGCTGGACAAGTGGATTACTTCCAGGATAAATCAGCTGATGCTGGTAGCTGAAGAGTCTTACGGCAGCTTCAGAATCGAGCGCTTCATGCGCAAAGTGGACAGGTTTCTTGACGATCTCTCAAATTGGTATGTCAGGCGCAATCGCCGCCGCTTCTGGAAGGGAGAGCACGATGGCGATAAGAATGCAGCGTATCTCACATTGTACAACGTTCTTCACGACCTGATCCGCTTGCTGGCACCTATCATTCCATTTGTGACGGAAAGGATTTATCAAAACATTGTTCGCAATCTTCATGAGAGTGCTCCCGAGAGTGTTCATCTGTGTGATTATCCTGTTGCTGATCCCTCTAAGATTGATGAAGCTCTAGTGAGTGAAGTTGATGCCGTAATAAAAATCGTAGAAATGGGGCGTCACGCACGCAACAAGGCCAATCTGAAAATCAGACAGCCGCTGGCTAAACTGGAGTATGCCACCCCGGATAAGACCTTCTCCGCAGCCGTCTTACAAAACAAGGATCAGATCCTGGAGGAACTCAACGTGAAAGCTGTTAAAGAGGTTTCGTCTACGAAAGAGCTGATCTCTTACTGTCTCGAGCCGAATCTCGCTCTTTTGGGTCAGAAGTACGGCAAGAAGGTTGAGCATATCAGGCAGCTGCTTGACGGTGCGGAATACGATGAGGTCGTTGCCGCCGTTCGCGCTGAGAGAGAGGTAACCTTTTCTGATGACGGTGACACATTCGCTCTATTGCCCGAAGAGATACTCATTAAAGAGGTTCCGCTGGATAACAAATCAGTCGTTAGCGATCTTAACTTGACAGTCGGCATCTCTACGGAACTTACCGAAGACCTAATCCAGGAAGGTCTAGTGAGGGATATGATTCGCCAGGTGCAGAACATGCGCAAGGAAGCGGACTTCAACGTGGAAGACCGAATATTAGTGACCTATCAGATGGGTGAAGAAATAGGATCAGCTCTGGAGGCGTATCAGGCTTACTTCTGCCAGGAGGTTCTGGCAGTTGATCTGAAGGGAGGTGCGGTAACTGGAGAATTCAGTAAAGATGTGGAAGTTCGGGGGGAAACAGTTACATTTGGTATTTCAAGAGTGTTATCAAATTAAAGAGTGAGGAACAAATGGCTAGGAAAAAGCTGACAAAAAAGAAGTTAGAAATTTTCGAAAAGATTATTATTGAAAAGCAGGATCAGGCTCTTGCCGAGATGGGGTACATCAAGGATCGTTCTATTGATGCTCAGGCGAATTTGGATTCCACCGCACGTGATTCTAACTATGCCTACCATATGGCCGATGTAGGGACAGACTCACATGAACGTGAAAAATCTTTTCTCTGGTATACGCGCGAAAACAACTTCATCCGTTATCTGGATGAAGCTCTTGAGCGCATAAAGGAAGGAACCTTCGGATTCTGTTCAGTCTGCAATGAACCTATAGCTGAAGAGAGACTTAAGGAAGTCCCCCATACCCAACATTGTGTAAGCTGTAAGAATAAGAGCAACAATTAGATTCTTGAGCCCACTTATCTATTCCCTGGCGGTTGTTATCGCCGACCAGGCGACTAAGTATATTGCCCGTATACAGTTGAGTCATCATGATTCTATTTCTGTACTCGGCAATTTTTTCCGGCTGACCTATGTGGAGAACTCAGGTATCGCTTTCGGCATAAACTTTGAGGGAGGAAGTGTTTTGTTTACCGTTCTCCACTCCATTGCGACTGTTGTAGTTTTTGGTTATCTATGGGCCTCCCGCGAAAAGGGATTTCCATTCAGGTTTTCATTGGCTCTGATCCTTGGCGGCGCGGTGGGCAATCTCACTGACCGATTCATTTTTGGCAAAGTGGTCGACTTCTTTCACTTCAGCATTGGGCAATATTCCTGGCCTGTTTTCAACGTTGCCGACTCCTCTGTTACTGTCGGAATGATTCTTTTTCTCTATATTTCCATCTTTCGTTCCGGCGAGAGCCAAGTCGCTGCCTGAGATGCCTTTGATGAATATCACCGTCGACGCTGCCGATATCCGTATTGACAAGTATCTTGCCGAAGAGATCGAGATTCTCTCCCGGACAAAAGTAAAAGATTATATCACGAAGGATAATGTTCTTGTTGACGGCTCTTCGGTGAAACCGAGCTACCTCCTCCGGGGCGGCGAGACGATCCAGCTTGAGATTGAAGAAGAGGGGCCACCCGGCCTGGAAGCTGAGAATATTCCGCTCAATATTGTTCATGAAGATAACGATATTATTGTTCTCAATAAACCAGCGGGACTGGTAGTGCACCCCGGTGCCGGCAACCGATCCGGGACGCTGGTGAACGGGCTCATTTATCACTTCAGCCACCTCTCTTCACTGTCGGGCGCTTTGCGGCCGGGCATTGTACACCGCCTGGACAAGAATACTTCCGGCATTATGGTAGTTGCGAAAACGGATTTGTCCCATATACGATTAGCGCGCCAGTTCGCTGATCGAAAGGTGAATAAGAAGTATCTGGCGCTCGTGTGGGGGGTTCCCGAAAAGGATGAAGGTACAGTTGATGCACCCATTGGCCGCAACCCCCGGAATCGTCAGAAATTCGGTGTGGTAGAAGCTGGTCGGCGTGCAGTAACGAGATATAGAGTGGTTGAGGAATTCGATCATTTGTCGCTGGTGGAACTTCACCCTGAAACAGGCAGAACGCACCAGCTGAGAGTGCACCTGGCATTCATGGGGCACCCCGTATTTGCTGATGAAGTCTACAGCGGCGGACTATCAACAGTTAGGGGATTTCTGAAGGAGACCCAGAGGTCACTGAAGTCTTTATACAGCCTTATCGAGCGACAGGCACTGCATGCGCTGAGTCTCTCATTTACTCACCCCTCCACGGATGAACTGGTGGAATTCGTTGCGCCGCTACCTGATGATTTACATAATGTCTTGAGTGAACTGGAGCCGGAATATGAGTGAATCAATGACCGACCTCATCGATAGCTACCTGATCCATCTGGAGAAGGAGCGAAGCTACTCACAGAATTCCATCAAAGCGTACGGAACAGACTTGGCTCAATTCAGCCGCTTTATGATTGAATACAGCGGTAAAACGGCTCCGGGAGTCTCTTCAGTGGATAAAACAACGGTGAAGCATTACCTCGATTTTCTGGTGAAAAAGGATCTTGTGAAGAGAACGGTGGCGAGGAAGCTGGCGTCACTGAAATCCTTCTTCAAGTATCTTGTGCAGACTGACAGACTTGGAACAAATCCGGCGGCGTCTGTAAGGGGGCCGAAACAGCCGCAGAAGCTGCCCAAGTTTCTGGACAAGAGGATCGTAGAGAAGCTTATGGAGATTCCCGGAACAGAGACGTGGGAGGAGCTTAGAGATAAGGCTATCCTTGAACTTTTTTACTCTACCGGCATTCGCCTGGGTGAGCTAGTCGGGATGAAGATAGGTGATTTTGATACAAGAGACAACTTAGTGAAGGTTCGAGGCAAGGGAAATAAGGAGAGGCTCGTACCGCTGGGTAGTACAGCTTCTGAGTCCATTCAGGCTTATCTGAAAGAGAGGGTGGCGGCCGAGGGGGATTACGGCAGCAGTGATCCTCTTTTCATCTCCAACCGGCTTACGGCAATTGCTCCGCGAACAGTCCAGAACCGTCTGAAGCGATGGTTCGATCAGATTGCTGAAGGGACGAAATTCACTCCTCATATGCTACGCCACACCTTTGCCACACATCTTCTCGATAGTGGTGCTGATATCAGGGCGGTGAAAGAGCTACTTGGGCACTCCAGTCTCTCTTCAACCCAGATATACACGCATCTGAAAGTTGAGAAGATGAAGAAAGCTTTCGATCAGGCGCATCCGCATGCTAGCTGAGGTTTCATCATGGATTTGAGTTATCTGGGATTGGATTCGGTTGGTGAAGTGCGGCGCAATACCCCTCCGGAGATTCTGGTGGAGATGGCGATCACTCGCGGAGAGGGGAAGATCGGCATGAATGGGGCGTTGATGGTGGATACAGGAAAGTATACAGGCCGTTCACCAAACGATCGATTTATCGTTGAAGAGCCGTCCAGTTCATCCAATGTCTGGTGGGGGCCGGTGAATATGCCAGTTTCCGAGGAAGTGTTCAATACTCTTTTCGCGAAAGTAATCGACTTCTATAATATTAACGAGGACGGTGAGGGGATTCTTCTGTTCGACGGTTTTGCCGGTTCCGATCCGGACACAACAATGCCGGTACGTTTCATTGCCAAGAAGTCGTGGCAAGCTATCTTTGTCAACAATATGTTTATTCGCCCTACCGCTGATCAGTTGAGCCACTTCCGGCCCGAGTTCACTGTGATTAACGCTTCACCGGTGATAGATGAAGCGTGGCAGGAACACGGTCTCCATTCAGAGACGTTTATTATTTTCAATCTCGAGAGGGGCATTGCCATAATAGGCGGCTCCGAGTACGGCGGCGAGATGAAGAAAGGGATATTCTCCATCATGAACTACTATCTGCCGCTCAAGGGGATTCTGACGATGCACTGTGCCGCTAATGTGGATATGGACGGTCAAAACTGTGCCCTCTTCTTCGGACTGTCCGGTACGGGGAAAACTACCCTCTCTACTGATCCGAACCGCCTTCTGGTGGGGGATGACGAGCATGGATGGTCAGACAGCGGGATTTTCAATCTCGAGGGAGGATGCTACGCCAAAGCCATCAACCTGACGCAGGAAGCTGAACCAGGCATTTGGGGCGCTATTAAGCAAGGTGCCCTTCTTGAGAATGTTGTTTTTGATGAAGATTCGCTTCAGGTCGATTTTTCTGACGGGAGCAAGACAGAAAATACAAGGATCTGTTATCCCATCGATCATATCGAAGCCTCTGTTTACGTCAGGGAGGGGACCAGCATCGTAGGTCATCCCAGGAATATTCTTTTTCTTTCGTGTGATGCGTACGGTGTTCTGCCGCCAGTTTCACGGCTTACACCTGAGCAGGCAATGTATCATTTCATCAGCGGCTATACAGCGAAAGTTGCCGGGACAGAAAGAGGCATTACCGATCCTCAGGCAACGTTTTCTCCCTGTTTTGGCGGCCCTTTCCTGACCCTTCCGCCGCTGGACTACGCAAAACTGCTGAAGGAGAAAATGGAGGTTCACGATACCAAGGTATACCTCATCAATACGGGCTGGAGTGGCGGATCGGCAACCTCAGGAGCTAAACGAATGCCGCTAGCCTCTACCCGTGCAATGGTAACTTCCATTTTGACTGGAAGCATCGAGGCGTCAAAATTTATTACTGAGCCGGTCTTCGGTCTGTCCGTGCCGACTTCCATCGAAGGCGTCGATCCCACCATTCTGATGCCCAGAGAAACTTGGAGTGATGGTGAGGCCTATGATCAAACGGCGGCCGGATTAACAGCTAAATTCAGGAAAAACTTTAAGAAATACGCTGTGGAAAAACCTGATCTCGAAATGGCTGGTCCTTTAGTCACAGATGTAGAATAGATTACATGAGTCTGGAACAATTAGCGAAGTGCAGAAGTAAGAGAAGTAAGCGATGCGAGTGGGGCATACACAGTCCGATCTTTTCTCTCTCCGAAATAGCCCTTTAAACCTAAACTGTCTGGAAAATCGATAAGGAGAAATTATGAATATAGAATTTACCTCTCGGAATTTTAATACAACTGAACAGGTAAGAGAATACGCATTGAAGAGGCTGTCTAAAATTGACAGGTATGTGAGCAAACCCATTGCCTGTCGGGTAACTTTTGTGAGTGATAATAGCGACCGCAGGGTCGAGATAGGCCTCTCTGTGCCCGGAAAAAAACTCTTTGTGAAGGAATCATCTGGTGATATGATGAAGTCTATCGATGGAGCTGTTGATAAAATGATAAGCCGGATTGTGAAGTTTAAAGAGACGAGATATAGTCACATTTAATCCAAGTTAACTGCTCAACCTGAAACTATCTTACGAGTATAGAGTTAGGTATATTCAAGTCCAATTTGTGAAAATATTATGAAAGTCATCATTCCAGTTGCAGGACTCGGTTCACGGTTACTCCCACATACGAAGAGAAGGCAGAAGTGTCTTCTGCCGGTGGCGGGCAAGCCGGTTCTTGATCACATAATTGATCCTTTCGTGGCCCAGGACTTCGATGAAATTGTGCTGGTAACTGGTCATCTGGAGGATCAACTGAGAGATTACGTTAACAGATTTGATGCTGAGTTTACTTTCGTTCGTCAGAAAAAAGCACTCGGCCTGGGACATGCCATTTTCCAAGGGCTCAAAGAAGAGGATAGTCCCGTTATGATACAACTGGGAGACGTTATCTACGATATCGACTTTACCCGCTTCTGTTCATCTGGGAAGCATAAGATCGCCGTGGATGAAGTGCCGGATCCCGAACGTTTCGGAATCGTCGAGATTGAGAATGAAATCATCAAGAGAGTACTTGAGAAACCCGAGAATCCACCTACAAATCTTGCCATCGTCGGGTTATATTACCTGGAATCTCAGAAACCACTCTGGCAGGCGATTAAACACCTCATGGACCACAACATCACCACAAAAGGGGAGATACAACTTGCAGATGCCTTTCAGATGATGATTGAATCTGGCGAGATAATTGCTTACGAAAAAGTCTCCAGTTGGTTTGACTGTGGTGTGCCTGAGACATTTTTGTCAACGAATCGAGCCCTCCTTTCTCCGGGTAACAGTGAGGTGGAAGGATCGCAAATAATCGAGCCAGTCAGCATGGGGGAGGACTGTACTATAGTCAATTCCACGGTAGGCCCATATGTGACACTGATGAATGGTTCTCAGATAATCAATTCCGAAATCAGCGACGCCATCGTCCTCTGGAACGGCAAGGTGGAGAATACCGTTGTTCGACACGCAATAGTACCGGAGGGATAACTCTTCTGAAGAAGGACAATTGTATTGATTTTGCCGAGGTAACGGGAGTAAGTTCGTGGTCGCTATATTCTGGATAAAGGAAAGGAAATATTGATGAAATCGAGATTATTTACGTCTGAATCGGTCACAGAAGGTCACCCGGACAAAATGTGTGACCAGATTTCAGATGCTATATTAGATGATATTATAGGCCAAGATCCCGATGCGAGGGTGGCTTGTGAAACTTTGACTACTACCGGTCTGGTCCTTGTGGCCGGAGAAATCAGTACGAATTGCTATTCTGACATACCGAAGGTTATCCGTAAGACGCTTGAGGATATCGGCTATACGAACCCGGAATATGGATTGGATTATCAGGATTGTTCTGTCCTGACCTCCATCCATGAACAGAGTGAAAATATCGCTGTTGGCGTTGACGAATCAGATGAACATGAACAGGGAGCCGGCGATCAGGGTCTCATGTTCGGCTATGCCTGTAATGAGACAGATGTACTCATGCCTCTTCCAATTCATCTGGCGCATAGGGTGGCCAGAAGGCTGGCGGATGTTCGTAAGGATGGAACCCTCCCTTGGGTCAGGCCCGATGGGAAATCTCAGGTTTCTGTCCGCTACGAGGATTCCAGACCTGTAGGTGTTGAGAAAATTGTGGTCGCCATTCAGCATGATCCTGATGTGAGTAATGATGTTATACACAGCGCAATTCGAGAAAAAGTGATCAAACCTGTCTGTGGAGACTGGTATCAGGATGATACGGACTGCTTCATCAATTCAACAGGTATTTTTGAAAAAGGTGGGCCGGAAGCAGACACTGGTGTTACAGGAAGAAAGATCATCGTTGACACTTATGGCGGCTACGGCCGGCATGGTGGCGGTGCTTTTTCGGGCAAAGATCCATCCAAAGTAGATCGATCGGCTTCTTACATGGCGCGCTACATCGCGAAGAATATTGTTGCGGCTGAGCTGGCTGAAAGGTGCGAGATTCAATTGGCGTACACTATCGGGCGCGCTGAACCTGTCTCAGTTTATGTCGATTCCTTCGGGACAGGCAAATTGTCAGATGACAAGCTGGAGAAAATCGTGAATGATAACTTTCCATTGACTCCAAAGGAGATTATCAGCTATCTTGATCTCAAGCAGCCGATCTACAAAGCGACGGCGGCTTACGGACATTTCGGACGGGAAGAGAAGTCATTCACGTGGGAAAAAACTGACAAGGCTGAAGAATTAAGGCAATATATGAACGGAGGGAACTGACAGGTGACGGATCATCACATTAAGGAGATAGAACTGGCAGCGGAAGGGAAACGTTTGATTCTGTGGGCGGACAGGGATATGCCGGTCCTTACATCCATCAGGGAAAGGTTCAACGATGAACAACCGCTGAAGGGCATCCGTCTCTCAGCTTGCCTTCACATTACAGCTGAAACAGCGAACCTTGCCAGAACACTTCAAGCCGGCGGTGCAGAGGTTGTCCTTTGCGCGTCTAATCCACTCTCCACCCAGGATGAGGTTGCCGCTTCACTGGTCAAGGATTTTGGAGTTAGCACCTACGCCATCAACGGAGAGAACAATGATATCTATTACGATCATATTCGAGCGGCCCTTGACCACAAACCTCATATTACCCTGGATGACGGTGCTGATCTCGTCAGTATGTTGCACTCAGACTATCAGGATGAAGTGTCTAACGTAAAATGCAGCATGGAAGAAACCACTACCGGCGTGATCCGACTAAGAGCTATGGAGAAGTCCGGTGCCCTCAAGATACCTGTCGTCGCGGTTAATGATGCGGATTCGAAACATCTATTTGATAATAGATACGGCACCGGTCAGTCTACAGTAGAAGGGATTGTCCGCGCGACGGGCGTGCTTCTGGCAGGAAAGACATTCGTGGTGGGTGGTTATGGTATGTGCGGTCGTGGACTTGCCTCGAGGGCGAGAGGCATGGGCGCACACGTGATTGTTACAGAAGTCGATCCGCTACGGGGGCTGGAGGCGGCGATGGACGGATACACAGTTATGCGTATGTTACAAGCAGCAGCCATTGGTGATATCTTCTGTACCGTCACCGGTAATACCACAGTACTTGATGTCAGCCACTTTGAGAAGATGAAGGACGGGACGGTTGTTGCAAACTCAGGACATTTCAACGTCGAAATCGATATTGATGCGCTTGAAATGCTGGCAAGTGAAGTAAAGAAAGATGTCAAAGAATTCGTTGATGAATATGTGATGGCCGATGGCAGAAGGATATATCTTTTGGGAGAGGGCAGGCTGATCAACCTTGTGGCTGCTGAGGGGCATCCGGCTTCGGTGATGGATATGAGTTTTTCTGTGCAGGCGTTAATGGCGGAATACACTGTCCGAAATGATCTTCCGGTGTCAGTTCACGCTGTGCCGCGAGAAATTGATGAATTGGTTGCAGGTTTGAAACTCAAGGCGATGGGTATCAAGATCGATGCCCTCTCCAACGAACAAAAAGAATACCTCGATTCTTGGGAAAGCGGGACGTAAGTCCCAACCATCTCGCCTATGAAGCGAGTAGTCTCTATATTCTTGATCGTACTGTCTTGGTTCCATCTAGGCTGCGATTTCCAGAATCCGGCGGATTTCAAAATGCCGACCTGGAACTGGAATCTTACCCTCCCGCTCATCCAAAACAAGTACCCCCTCGCCGATATCGTGAACGACTCGACAATTCAGACAGCCGGTGATTCACTTTTCATCCAGTTCAATGGCGATTTGCCGAAGGATTCGGTCAACGAAGACTTTCTTAAGATTCCTCTAAATCTCACGCAGGAGGCTTCTACTGAAATAACGCCGCCGAATATTTCCGAAGTATTCCCAGGTGTTACCGTCTCAATGACACTTCCCATACCCGTAGGAGAATTTCTGAATGGTAATGTTGTTAACATTGCAGATTCTCCCAATATGGTATCTATTCCGTCGTCTTCAGAACAGCAGATTATGGGTGCGTCGTGGAATTTTGTGGCGAGCACTATCGAATCCGCACTGGGTGATACTACAATTGAGATTAACCTGTTTAGTTTCGATGATGTTTTCGGCCAGATCGAGATCATCGAATCGATACAAGGTGTTCTGGTGGGAGGCGCCGCTGAAGACAACAGGTTCAGCTCCAGTTTTGAGAACACCGATTTTCCTGCAACAATTCCCATTGACAGCAGTTGGTCAATAGTCATCAGTGGAACCGATACACTTGCATCCCATAAAAATCCTGACATCTCCTCTGGCGAGACAGATGCGGATACTACTTCTCTGGTGCAAAAGATGCTGGGGGAGTTGCTTGAAATCAAGACTGGATTCAAGCTCACAAGGGTTGCGGATACCGATACAGTGACCATTCCGGCAAACACCAGCCTGGATATGTCTGTGACGATGAGCATGACAATCACCGATATTAAAGAAGCAGTTGTCGTTTTTAAGGAAACTTCTCTCGTCCCGCCACTCGATCCCATCGCCTTTAGCAGCTCCAGCACCAGTTCCGAAGATTGCCAGGTCAGGGGGATATACAGCGGTGTGTTCGATAGCCCTACTTCTTCTTCGGTTAACTCTATTGGTTATGTTGACGTTAAGAATACGTTTCCTTTTAATATCAATTTCAGCATGAAGCTTAAGAACTTCATTAGCACCACCAACGACACACTCCAGTTCAGTGAAATACTTTCTTCAGATGGTACTTCCGTGTCTGATAACCAGAAGCTTGACGGGTGGACATTCAAGAATCCTACCGATCCCACTAAACCCGTGGAGGAGATAGACGTTCAGATTAGCGCGAATTCCGTGGCAGGTACCGATACGATCAGGATAGACGGTACGGAAGAAGAGTGGGGTTTTGACTTTGCCATGAATGTTCTTCCACTCTATTTTTCGACATTGGAGGCGGACTTAGACTGTCCCTTTCCCACACAAGAACAGGAAATCGCTGGTGTGCCTCAGGGCTTCACCGGCATGTCGTTCGACGAGGTGATACTTCAGTTCACGATGTTCAACGAGATTCGTCTTCCGATTACACTCGATCTGGACATGGTCGGCATCTCAAGCATGGGGGACTCTGTAAATGTGGCGGTCAGTTCCAAGCTTGCCAATCCTGTCTCCGTTACTGACACAGCCAAGACGATCATTCAGTTGAGTAGTGTCGGTACTAAGGTTGAGCTTTACGACAGTGTGAGTGATACTCTTCCAGACAGCAGTTATACCTCGTTAGCTGGCATTGAAGATAACACGATTGTTGATCTTCTAGCGCTCAACCCGTCGGATTTTATTGTTAATGCCACGGCGGGCATCGACGGCCGGGGCGCCATCGATGTGAACAAGGCTATCTGGGGTAACTATGAATTGATTGCTCCCTTCAAAGTCAGGATAGAACCCATAACCTTCATTCCACAGAAAGCGACAGACTTTGCGGAGATTTCGCACGCAACCAGAAGTATGCTCAGGTCGTCTCTGAAGGCGACAACACTAGTCACACATGTGAAGAACGGTCTGCCGACAGGCGGGGTGATATCGATACTTTTTTCCAACCGCAATCTGTTTCCACTCGATAGGGATGCGAGCACTCTGAGTTTCTTTGCTGACAGCTTGAAAACGACCGCGGCAAAGTTTATCTCAGGCGATACGGAAAGTTTTACTTCTTTCGGTTTCGGTTCCGATAAGACTCGACTTGCTAACATCTATCAGAATATGGATTCATTGCGTGTGGTTACATCATGTTATGATCTGAATATGGTGGCAGGAGACATTAATGTTTTCGATGTACTGCCTGACACGTCCGATTGTAAGGATAATACAGCCTACCTGGTGGCGAGCTTTGCTGATACCACGGAGCGAGTTATATCTTATGTTGATACATTCTTTCAGGTTCTTCTGCCGACGCCAGAGAGCTTTTTTGGTGATACAGCTACTGTAGGTATTCCTGGTGCGGTTGAGCAAGCGGGAGATACCATATTCTACAGCGAACTGGACTCTAACAACATTTTTCATCTGACAGATATAGGTTCCCATTTTGTCAATAATCGAACCCATTTTTTCGGTAGCGGCGGTGAGGCGGTTTTCTTCACTATGAAGGATACGCTGGAAATAGAGGCTATGGTCTCCTTCACACTTGAGAGCACAGGACTTCTTGAAGAGGCAGAGGATGAGATTGTGATTACATATCCCAACGGGGGGGAAACTTTTTCTATAGGTGATACTGTCACCATCAAATGGCGTTCACTGGGCAGTGTCAAGAATTCGTCAGTGGAAGTTTTCTCAGCTACGGATACATCCGCGGGCGGTCCGTCTGAATGGACATCAATTTCCGGCGGTTCGATCACGAATGTGGACTCGCTAGATTGGATTCCCAGCGTGGCTTCTGATGTCATCATATTCAGGGTCTGCAACGAAGGTGAAACTGTTTGTGATGAGAGTGCGTCGTATTCGACGGTTGAGGCCAGCAGACTGGCTAATCAAAGTTCCGTGGCCAAGCGCAGTAAGAACGGCATCCAGAGTGGTAAGATCCGATGACGGTTTTGTTGGTCAAAAAAATAGAGAAGTATTCCGTCGCGCTGGCTATCGTGGGTATGTTTTCTGGCGTTCTTGAAGCCCAAGTGAAGACCGATCCGAGGAGCGTGTCTATGGGAGGCGCTACCACAACTGTGGCGGATGGAATTTATGCCGTTGGCATCAATCCGGCGAACCTCTCCATGCAGATAGGCAAACCATTTATGTGGCAGTTGAGTACGCTGAATATAGGTTTTGTGAACAACTGGCTCTCTTTAGAGAACTTCATGGCGTTGAGCGGAGTAAACATGGAAGCTCAGAATCAGAGGGCTAAGAAAGTGATTTATGATGAAATTGGCGATGGTCTCCGCTTATTCCGAGATCTCCATCTTGGCATACCCCTTGTCAACTATGCCTCAGGGAATATGGCAATTACGAACGATATCGTCTATGTGTCTGATTTCACATTCCCCAAGGATATGTTCAGACTCTTTCTAGACGGCAATCCGCCTTATGAAGCGCTGGACATGTCTATGAAATATGAAACGCTCGCTCTACTGGAATCGGCATTCAGTTTTGCAGTTCCATTCGAGAAATTTTCGCTAGGCTTTACCGCAAAGTACTTAAGCGGCCTTATCTATCTCGGTCTCGTTTCGGATTCGACATACTATAATGTTACGACCGAGCCTTCAGGATTCATCTTTGATGGCCAGTTTTATCTGAGACAAGGACGCGACGGAAGCGGCATCGGTGCCGATATCGGCTTTCTAACGAACGATGTCAACGGCTGGCGTTTTGGTATGTCGATCATTAATCTCCTGGGCAAGATCAAATGGACGAGCAGTGGCAGTGTGGATGAGGAGTCATGGTCGGTTGCTCCCTGGAATGAGATCAAGCCTGGCACAGCCAAAATCTGGACATTCAGTGATACTGTTTCGGCGAATACAATTCAGGACAGCCTGTTCCCATCGCCTGGAACTGAATCGAGCGGTATTGCCGGTGTTATGGGGAGGCTTCTTGAGGGGAAAGTAAGCTACGTTCCTGACACTACCGTCTTTACGTTGCGATATCCCGCCATGTTTCGTTTAGGCTTTTCGAAAAAATTTGATGAAGACTTGCTCATTGCCAGTGATCTTGTGGCCGGTTTCGACGATCGTTTAAATATCCGCAATCAGTGGATATGGTCTATCGGCCTCCAGTTCAGCAGGTTTAAGAGTATTCCGCTTCGTGTGGGATACACTTGGGGAGGGAGATCTTTTAATCAAACCGGTTTTGGCATAGGGCTGGAGAAGGGTCCTATTATGATGGACTTTGCTTTTGCCTTCAGGAACGGTCTATGGGTAAACAGCATGAAAGGACTCACTTTTTCAATGGCTTTTGCAATGACCAGTTTTAAGGGAAGAAAAGAGAAGACGGAGCCGAAAGCAGAAGAAGGTCCTTTACCTGAGCCCGAAGGTGAGCCCGAGACTGGAGTCAATAAAGTTCAATTCCGCAGCTACGCGAAGACGTCTGGCCCATCTTAGCTTCTATCACGATCGATCTGTAGACTTTACTTTCTAGAGAGAATGATCAGCAAGATACCGCCTGCCAGAAAGACTATATTCCCGATCCATGCCGACAGCATCGGTTCCAATATGCCTTTGTAACCGAGTGTCTGTCCAAATCTTATAAAGGCGTAATAGCCAAAAATAACGAATACACTCATGCCTGCCCCGAAGGCTATTCCGCCGTTCTGTTTCGAAGCAACAAGAGGAAACGCAAAAAGTACAACAATTAAGTTTGTGAGGGCAAAAGAGACCTTACCATAAAGATTGACCTCCCATCTCGTTGTGTCGACACCACTCTCGACCAGTTCCTCAATAAAAACCTTCAGTTGTGCATAGTTCTTTTCTTCTGGCGATATGGCCTCCCTCTCCAGGTCTTCGGGCGTAAAGTCGATGGTCAGAAGTGTGTCTTTTCGGGATAGCTGGACGTTGGACTCGAAGCCGTCAGGGTGGAAACTCCTGAGTGCATAAGTCTTCACGTGCCACCCTTCTTCCTTTTCATTCCACGACATTGAGTTGGCGTCAATCCTCTGTATTAGCCGACCGTCTTCCAGAAACTGCATGGCTACCCCCATAGCCTTCTTAAGCTTAGGCTGGTAACGATCGATTGCGATGTGAAATTGATCTGATTTCTGAAGAAAGATATTTCGCTTGCGGGTGTTATATCGTTTGCGGCGTGTTTTTATAACGTGCTCTTTTTCGATGACTTTCCTTTTCTGATTGCCAACGGTGACAACTTGATCATCGAAGAAGAATGAGAGAATACTGATGATTATGGAACAGATGATGAGAGGCGCAACTATCCGGTAAAGCGATACGCCGGCCGATTTCATAGCCGTCAGCTCATTACGCTTGGAGAGGAGACCGACGGTAAAGATAGTAGAAATCAGAACCGCCATGGGTAATGCTATGCTTATAAACCAGGGGGAGGCATAGATATAGTATGAAACGATAATGTTGATGGGTACCGCGGCATCAATAAAACGATCGAGATTTTCCACGGCATCAACAATCACGAATACAGCCCAGAAGCCGACGAGAGCTCCCACCAACATCAGGAGAAACTCCTTGATCATATAGAAATCTATCCGTTTCATGGCAAAACCAAATTAAGCAGGCAGTCGCCTTTTTCAGAATGAAAATTTACTTTTTTCGCCAGTGAAGCTCTTCTATATTGCGACTCTTCGTGAGTATCCCAATCAGAACAGTTTTTGTAATTTTGCTGGCCGTCACGGCTGTGGTGGTGGAGTTTGCCCTGCCGGACGATCTGTTAAATGATAACTTTTTCCCAGGCATCCTGTCGCTACTGCCTCCTCTGATTGCCATTGCGATGGCCCTCATTACCCGCGAAGTGATCATCTCTCTGTTTTGCGGTGTCTGGATTGGTGCTGTGCTGCTGCAGGATCTTCACCCCATCTCCGGTCTGGCAAGAACTCTTGACACCTATCTGGTGAATGCCATGGCGGACGAATCCCATGCCGCCATAATCCTTTTCAGCCTCGGCTTTGGCGGTATCATCGGTCTCGTCAGTGCCAACGGCGGTATGAAGGGAATTGTGGAAAGTATCTCACAATATGCCCGCACCGCCCGCAGCACACAATTGGCAACTATGGCAATGGGCGTCATGATCTTCTTTGATGATTACTCAAACACGCTTTTTGTCGGCAATATGATGCGCCCGTTTACTGACAGGCTTCGAGTGTCGCGGGAAAAGCTGTCGTATCTGGTAGACTCCACCGCCGCTCCGGTGGCTAGCCTGGCTATTATTAGTACATGGTCAGTCTTCCAGATGTCACTCCTGAACGATCCGTATGAGAAGTTCAATGTGACGGAGAGCCCTTACATTACTTTTATCCGGTCGGTTCCGTATTCCTTCTACTGTATCCTGGCCATCGTCCTCATGTTTCAGCTACTGTGGCGTAAGAGAGATTATGGCCCGATGCTGAAGGCAGAAGAAAGAGCAAGGAATGAGGGAAAGGTGATGGCTGACGGAGCACGGCCGTTGCAGAATACGGAACTTCAGACGGAAGCTCAAAAGGGAATGGCGGCAACTCACTGGTCGAATGCTCTTGTCCCCATCGTTGCCGTGGTTCTGATCACGCTCTTCGGTCTCGTCATCACCGGGATAGAAGGGGCTGAAGCGAAGCAGATGACTTTGACTGTGCGCAATGTTGTCGGGAATGCTAACTCCTATGCCAGTCTCATGTGGGGTGCTTTTATTGCCGGGCTTATCGGAATCGTGATGACAGTGGTTAAGAGGATCATGACTTTACGCGATGCCACCGAAGCTTGGATTAACGGAGCGCGGGCGATGCTGGTAGCATTCATGGTGCTTGTGTTGGCGTGGAGTCTCGGCAACATTTGCGAAGATGTTAAGACTGGCGAGTATCTGGCATCGGTCACGGAGTCGTTCCCGCGGGAACTCATCCCGGCGGTGACCTTTCTGGTGGCGGCGCTCATCAGTTTTTCCACCGGCACATCGTGGGGCACCATGTCGATTCTTATTCCCGTAATCGTACCTGTACTCCTGGCAGGCGAGGGTGTTAACGCCAACAACGTTGTGCAAGGCCCCATTTTCCTGTCCGCCTTTGCAGCGGTACTTTCAGGCGCTGTTTTTGGTGATCACTGCTCTCCCATATCAGACACCACCATCCTCTCTTCAATGGCGTCAGGATCAGATCATATCGACCATGTTCGAACACAGTTGCCGTACGCTCTAACTGGCGGCTTCATCGCCATCATTTTCGGCTTTGTGCTTGTCGGCTACGGTATCCCGTGGATTGTGAGTATCACTTTGGCGGTTGCGGCGACAGCGGTTGTGGTACAACTTCTCGGCAAACAGTTGCAGGTTTCCGGCTAACCCTTCTTTGTCAAATGGAGCCGCTTGATGCGGTTAGCGGTGGCAGAAAGGATTTTTACGCCAAATGAGCCGAAATCAAAAAATTCTCCGGCACGAGGTATTCTGCCAACTCTGGCAAGTAAAAAACCGGCGATAGTGTCGTAATTACCTTCAGGAATTCTGAAACCGTACTGCTGGTTCAGTTCGCTTATTTCAACCAGGCTGTCTACAACCAGACTCCCATCCGGACTCCGCGTCACCGTTCGTCCTTCCTCGTCAAATACATCTTCGAATTCACCGAAAATCTCCTCCACCAGATCCTCGTCAGTTACCAGGCCGGAGTTACGGCCGTCCGTTCTAGTGACGATGGCGATACTGGAATGGCGGCGCTTGAGTTCCTTAAGTGCTTCGCTGGCTGGCATATCTTCCTGGATGAAGAGTGGCCGTTTGGTGATGGATGCCAATGAATCTGGATTGACGAAGAGATCGTGAAGGAACACAATTCCCCGGATGTGGTCGAAGCTTTCTTCATAAACAGGCAGTTTGGACAGGCCTGTGTCTGACATGATTTGGGCTGCTTCTTCCAGGGATGAACTGCTCTGGATACCGACGATGTCTACTCTGGATGTCATGGCCCTTTTTACAGGCTGCGTGCCGAATTCGAATATCTTTGAGATAACTTCCAGTTCGTCTTCTTCAACCTCTTCGTAGACTTCCGCTTCGGAAAAAAGTAGTCTCAATTCTTCCTTCGTGAGCGACGGCTGCGACAGTAAACTGTTTTCGCGACTCAAAATCCTTGAATAGGCTTTTACCAGTCTGATGAATGGCGTAATGAGGATTTCCATAAATCGCATGAGCGGAGTTATTTCCACAGCAAGCGCGGTGGCATTTTCCCTGAAAAAGCTCTTGGGCAGGATTTCACCGAAGAGAAGTATAATGACGGCGATGAGAATCACTGTCCACCCTTGAGGCACACCGTAACTGATGAAAGTGATGGTAGCGTAGGAAGAGGTTACAACGTTAGCCAGATTCGTGCCGATGAGAACTGTAGTCAGGTAACGTTCTGGATCGGCCATTAGGCGGGACGTCTGGGCGGCTGCCTTGCGTCCCTGCTTCTGCCACACTTCAACTTGAATGGGGTTGGCCTGAATGAATGCTATTTCACTTCCAGAGAAAAAGGCCGAGAGGATAAGGCCAACCAGAGCCAGAACAGGTTCGATCACGGTCTAAAGTTACAGTATATTTCCTCATCACACAGTCTGTTTACACGTGTTACCTGTTTTATCAATGATAAACTTTCGCATCCTTCCCAACGCCTGCTTAACTTCAAGACAGTAAAAGTTTAGATTAAATTTCCTCTGCGATCATGTCTTCGCTGAACCGTAAATCACTTAACACCGAGCAGCAAAACATCGCCTCCATCGATATCGACCGTCGTACTGTGGCGGAGATTCTGGAGATAATTAACAGCGAAGATAAAAGTGTTGCTGAGGCGGTAGGAAAAGTCCTGTCCCAGGTTGAAAAGGTGGTGGAGTTGACTGTGAATGCCGTCAAAGGGGGAGGGCACGTTTTTTATATCGGGGCCGGCACCAGCGGTCGGCTGGGGGTACTTGATGCATCTGAATGTCCTCCAACTTTTTCAGCGCCCTCGGACATGTTTCAGGGGATAATTGCCGGTGGCGAAGCAGCGTTGAAAAAATCTATTGAAGGAGCCGAAGACAGGCCAAAAAATGCCGTGAAAGATCTTGAGCAAAAAGGATTGAGCAACAAAGATGTTATCATCGGTATCGCCAGCAGCAGCACCACACCGTATGTTGTACGTGCCTTGGAATACGGCAGGGAAGTAGGGTGTAAGACAGTGTTTTTAATCTGCAATCCGGCGCCTCTGGTTGCTGTAAAAGTGGACGTCCTCGTTGCCGTTGATGTGGGAAGTGAAGTGATTACCGGCTCCACGCGAATGAAATCCGGCACCGCTACCAAACTTATCCTCAATATGATATCCACCGCCACCATGGTGAGACTCGGAAAGGTCTACGGTAATCTGATGGTGGATTTGAAAGCCGTTAATGAAAAACTTGTTGATCGCGGAACACGCATCATTGCTCAGTTAACAGGCTTACCATACGATGAGGCCAAGGCCGCACTTGAAGATGCACACATGGAAGTAAAACCGGCCGTTGTCATGCATCACCGCGGTTGCAGCTTTGATGAAGCCGGGGAACTTCTGGCGGAGCACGACGACTTCTTGGGACGGACATTGGAAATGGATGATTAACAATTCTCAACTGACATTCACGGAGCAGGAATAAGTTACAAACCGTGCGATCTTTAATAGCAACAGTTAACCATCTGTCGGATTATGAATAGTATTGTCAGATTAGAGAAAAAGTCTCCACTTAGGATGGTGGGTCTCATGTCTGGCACATCTATGGATGGATTGGATATCTGCGTATCTGATATCGACTTTGGAGAAGATTCAGTAGCCTTTTTAGCTATTGATTCAGCCTGTATTCAATTCCCTTCTGATTTAAAGATGAATATTCGGCAAGTGCTAGAGGGCACTACCGAAGAGGTGACAAAGACGCACTACAGTTTAGGACGCTTCTATGCCGAGTCTACCAGTGACTTTCTAACGAGTGCAGGGATCGGCGAAATCGATGCAGTGGCCGTGCATGGTCAGACAGTTCATCATATCAGCGGCGAAGCGACCTTGCAGATTGGAGAACCCTCTTTCCTCGCTGAAGTTTTGAACAAGCCGGTAATTTCCGATTTTCGTGCACGAGATATTTCGGTTGGCGGTACGGGAGCACCTCTAATGCCGATTGTAGACAAGTGGCTCTTTCAGAAAGAGGACGCGACTGTTCTCTGTCTCAACCTGGGTGGCGTGGCGAACATTACCGCTCTACCAGCAAGATCTTCTGGTGAAGACATTATCGGTTTTGATACCGGGCCCGGTATGGCCCTTCTTGATGAGGCCATGATGCTTTGCGCACAACAACCTTTTGATGAGCACGGTTCTCTGGCGGCAGAGGGTACTGCGGATGAAAGCCTCGTTGAGGAGTGGCTGAATGATAAATTCATAATGCAAGATCCGCCAAAATCGACCGGCAGGGACTACTTTGGCAAGGAATGGCTGAGACTGAATGTGGCCGGAATTGCCGATTGGAAGCTGAATGATCTTCTGGCAACATTATCTCTTTTTACGGCGAGATCTGTGGTGCTAAATTGTCGGCGATTTTCGACTCTTGAAAAAACATTAAACGTGATTGTGAGTGGCGGCGGAGTTCATCATAAAACCGTTATGAAACTGTTAACGCAGCAATTTTCTCCTGTTGAAGTTACCTCTTCGGTACACTTTAATGTTGATCCCGATGTGAAGGAGGCGCTGGGATTTGCCATCCTGGGTGCAGCCTATCTGAAGAGTGTGCCGGGAAACCTCCCTTCTGTCACCGGAGCCAGTCATCCGGTAGTGCTCGGTAAATTAACCCTGTAAGGAGATTTGATGAAGTTTAATCCCTACGTTTTTCGTGAGTACGATGTGCGAGGGACTGTGGCTGAGGACTTCCCACCAGAATTTGTTCACGATTTGGGGCGGGCGTTCGGAACTTTTGTTCAGCGGAAAGGGGCCAGGGAAATTTCCCTCAGCGGGGATATACGTCTCACTACGCCTGCGCTGAAGGCAGACTTCAAGGCTGGTGTTCTCGATACAGGAGTTGACGTCATTGATATCGGCATACTCCCGACACCTGTCAATTACTATAGCATGTGGAAGCTGAATGTGGCTGGTGCCGTCCAGATTACAGGCAGTCACAATCCGCCGGAAATGAACGGATTCAAGATGTCCTTTGATAAAGGTGCGGTTTACGGTAGTCAAATCCTTGAATTACGGGATCTGATGGAGCGTCAGGATTTTGAGAAAGGAGAAGGGACCGAAGTCGCTTACCGTATCCTTGACGACTATATGGAGATGGTGTTAGGCAAGATCACGCTGGAGCGGGATATGAAGATCACCATGGATTGCGGCAATGCGGCGGCATGTCTGGCAGCACCGAATATATTCCGTGAGATTGGTGTCGACCTGACCGAACTCTATTGTGATGTTGACGGCACATTTCCAAACCACCATCCCGATCCGACTGTCAAAAAGAATCTGAGTGATCTGATTGCCCTCACACAGGGCGGAGACTTCCATGCTGCAGTGGCTTACGACGGTGATGCAGATCGTCTGGGAGTTTTAGATGAGAATGGCGGTGTTGTCTGGGCGGATCAGATCATGGCACTGCTTCTGCCGGAGATAATCGAGGCGGGAGATGAAATACTTTTTGATGTGAAATGTTCGCAGGCGCTGGAAGAGGAGATAGTCCGTCTCGGCGGCAAACCTGTCATCTGGAAGACGGGACATTCCCTCATTAAGCAGAAGATGAAGGAACTGGGGTGCAAATTCGGTGGTGAGATGAGCGGCCATCTTTTCTTTGCTGATGACTATTTCGGCTACGATGATGCCATCTATGTTTCGGCCCGCGTTGTGCAGATGCTTTCGCGCCAGCAAAGAGAACTCTCTGAACTTGTGGCACAACTGCCGCAATATTACTCTACACCGGAGTTGCGTCTCGACTGCATCAGTGATGAAGAGAAGTTCAGGATTGCTAAGGAGGCTAGTGACTACTTCAAGGCCAATTATGACTGTCTCGATGTGGATGGCGTCAGGATCCGATTTGGTGACGGATGGGGATTGGTTCGTGCTTCGAATACTCAACCGGTGATCGTCTGCCGTTTTGAGGCCGGATCAGTTGAGAGGAGAGACGAGATTAGATCCCTTGTCTTCAGTAGAATCGGAGAGATGGGAGACATCTCGATTCCGACAGATGTCTGACTCCTTTCAGGACATTCTCTCAACCTCCCGGGAGCGGATAGACAGAGAACTTCTGGCTCTCGTCAAGAGTCATGAACCGACCTATCTGTATGAGCCGGTGAGATATGTTTTTAAGGGTCGTGGCAAACGGTTGCGTCCTATTCTCTTGTTAACGGTTGCCGATATGTTCGATATTTCTGAAGATGATGCAATGCCGGCGGCGTTAGCGGTTGAAATCTTGCACAATTTTTCCCTTGTACACGATGACATAATGGATCAGGATGATTTGCGCCATGGACAAAAAACAGTCTACAGAGAGTGGGATGAATCGACGGCCATCCTGGCGGGAGACGCCATTTTTGCTCTCGCTTTTGATGTCCTGTCGCGGATCAGAATCAATCCACTCATGTGCATCCAGGCGCTGAGTGGTGCGACTCTCCAATTGTGTGAAGGACAAGCTCTGGACAAAACTTTTGAGTCACGAGATTCTGTCAGTCTTGATGAGTATTTGAATATGGTTAAACTGAAGACAGGGACCCTTCTTTCATTGTGCTGCCGTATGGGTGCAATTCTGGGAGATGGTAATGAACAGAGCGGGAGTAATCTGGCGGAGTTCGGCATTCTTCTCGGACAAGCTTTTCAGATTCAGGACGATGTTCTGGAGATCTACTCGGATTCGCAAAATATGGGTAAGAGTCTCGGCAGCGATGTGACCATCATGAAAAAAACCTATCTCACCTGCAGTGCCATGGAAACGGATCCTGATGGGTGGCGTAAGATGCTAACTTCCATGGGAGGAAGAGATCTGGAAGACGACCTGTTGCCGGCGTTGCGGAACTATTTCGAGGAGATTGGAGTTCGAGATGCGGCGGCTGAAGAGGTTGCACGCCTGAGCGCACTATCCAAATCTAATCTGGACGCGTTTTCCGAAAAGGGTCGAGCAAATCTCAATGAATTCGCTGATATGGTAATGACGAGGAAGAGATAAGTAATGACTGATCTTGGCAAGGCGATGCAAGACTACGATCCTTTGGGCATGTTCGAGAATATTTACAGGTTCCCCGAGCAGATGGAGGAAGCGATCAAAATCGGTGCTGAAGTAAATCTTTCCGGTGATTACTCGAGTATCCAATCGGTGGTGTTTTGTGGTATGGGAGGCTCTGCTATCGGTGGCGATATTGTTGCAGCACTTGTTTCCAGCAGCATGAATACTTCGCTCTCCGTAATTCGAAATTACACGCTTCCCGCCTGGGTTGGAGAAGAGACACTAGTCATCTGTGTCAGCTACTCAGGCAATACGGAGGAGACTCTAGCGTGTTTTGATGAAGCGAAGAGTAGAGGAGCTATCATAGCCGGAATTAGCTCAGGAGGAGAGTTAAGTAAGAGGTTGAAACAGATGGATGCCGATCTTATCGCTATTCCGGACGGCCATCCGCCAAGAGCATCACTGGGTTATCTCGCCATTCCCGGTCTCTTTCTTCTCGAAAAATCTGGATTGTTGGACTATTCGGTAGAGGAAGATCTGCTGAAAACCGCGGCACATCTGAAGAGTTGGAGAGATAGTTTCGGTGAAAAGGGGGCCGATAATCAAACTCTTAAGGTAGCTGAGACTATTTACAATTCGATTCCGGTTATCTACGGTGAGGCATGTGGTACGGGTGCAGTCGCTTTACGCTGGCGCGGCCAGCTGGCTGAAAACGGGAAGATGGTATCTTTCCATCATGTACTGCCGGAAATGAATCACAACGAAATTGTCGGATACCAGAATAACCCGGAACTCCTCAAACGGCTCGGCGTAATCTGGTTAATAGACAAAGATCATCACGAAAGAACGTTGAAGAGACAGCAGCTGACCCGCAATATTCTGGGTGATAACGTGCGATACCAACTTGAAATCGTTAGCGAAGGAGATTCACTATTTGAGAGATTCTTCTATCTCATCTATTTTGGCGACTGGGTAAGTTTTTGGGTGGCCATGCTTCATAAGACCGATCCTTCGCCAGTTGAGAAAATTGATCGGTTGAAACGGTCTCTATCCGTGTGAAATGGAGTTGCAATCTGACAATAAGAGCACTATATTAGATGGGACTTAAGGCGTGACCCTATGATACCAGTAGAAGTAACTAAGATATCATTTTATCCTCCCAGCAAAGGTTATGCTGTTGTGCTGCAGGAGATTGGTGGACAGGGCAGAAAACTTCCGGTGATTGTCGGTTCATTTGAAGCTCAGGCTATCGCCCTCGCAATGGAAAACGTGGAGACTCCCAGACCGATGACTCATGATCTGATCAGTACTATACTTGAAGAGATTGAGATAGATGTCTCGGAGGTCATTATTACCAGTCTAACTGATGGAACTTTCTTTGCCGAATTGAGGGTTATGGCTAACGGTGCCGGGGAGAGGAAGATTGATTCAAGACCCAGCGATGCCATTGCCATAGCTCTCCGTCTCGGTTCTACAATCCTTGTAGAAGAGAACGTCATGACTGAGGCTGGGCTGCGAGATGATGTTGAATCAGAATTCAGTTTTGAAGAGCAGCCTCACGGTTTTGACTTATCTAAGAAATCCCTGGAAGACGAACTGAGAAGAGCTATTGATGAAGAGGAATATGAAAAGGCTGCCGAACTGAGGGATGAAATAATTAAACTCAGCAAGAAGTAACGCGTCAGGGAATTAATATATCCAGAGCAATTTGGGCCGCTTCCTGTTCAGCGGCCTTTTTTGTTACACCGCTTGCCGAAGGAAATTCTCTGTCTTCCACTTTCACCGCTACCTCGAATACTTTTTCGTGTTCTGGTCCTTCTATGTTTGTCACTGCAAACTTGGGTGTACCGAGTTGGTTTCCTTGGCAATATTCTATCAGAAGTCCTTTGTAGTTGATGTTTCTCCACGCTTCGTGCCGATGACTCCAGATGGTTCGCTCGATCAATTTTTCGCAAGGATTAATTCCACCGTCAAGATGTATGGCACCGATAATAGCCTCATAAACGTTAGCTAGTTGCTTCTGGGACACCTTTTCCTGTGCCAGATTAACGGATGATGCCGCTGAAATGTATGTCAACAGATTCAGCAAGCTTCCCATATCGGCAAGAAATGATTTCTGGACAAGCGCCGATCGCTTTTTCGTTAAAATGCCTTCACTGGCTTCAGGAAATTCATGAAAGAGTTTCTCTGATATGACGTGGTCGATAACAGCATCGCCAAGGAATTCCAATCGCTCATAATTCGTTGCATAGTCCGACGCCATCGACTTATGTGTTATCGCCTGGATGAGTAGATTGGTGTCAGAAAAGAAGTAACTAAGTTGTTCCTGAAGTTTAATCAGCTGACCATTCTTATTGGCAAGTTGATTGAAAAATCGTTTGACAGGCTGAAAAATCACTACTTCTCCCACCGTTTAAGAATCAACACAGCGTTATGTCCCCCGAAACCAAAGGTATTTGACATGGCCACATTAACTTCCTTCGTGACAATCTTGTTCGGCGCGTAGTTCAAGTCACAATCTGGATCTGGTGTTTCATAATTAATAGTTGGGGGAATGGTTCCGGTGCGGATAGTCTGAAGGCACGCAATTGCTTCGATACCACCGCTTGCACCGAGGAGATGTCCAGTCATGGATTTGGTTGAACTTACCGTCAGTGTATCAGCGTGGTCACCAAAAACAGCTCTGATGGCAGTGGTTTCGTTTTTATCGTTATACTGGGTAGATGTGCCATGCGCATTAATATAGTCAACAGCTTTGGCTTCGATTCCTGCATCAGCTATAGCGTGCTTCATGGCGCGGATAGCGCCTTCGCCCCCGGGTGCCGGTTGTGTAATGTGATAGGCGTCGGCTGTTGCGCCGTAGCCAACTGCTTCGCCATAGATCTCGGCTTCTCTTGACTGTGCGTGTTCGGCTTCTTCCAGCACGATTAGTCCGGCACCTTCACCCATCACGAAGCCATCCCTGTCAGCATCGAATGGGCGGGAGGATTTTTGCGGCTCGTCATTGCGTCGGGAGAGAGCCTTCATATTGGCGAATCCTGCATAGGCGATGGAGGTGATTGGTGCCTCGGTTCCACCGGAAATTATGACATCGGCATCACCGTGCTGGATCAGTCTCATTGCGTCGCCGATAGCGTTGGAGGCGGTGGCACAAGCTGAGACAACACTATAGTTCGGACCTTTCAACCCCCATCTTATTGAGACGTGTCCT
>CEPS01035634.1_pt1 | contig 31740 bp, 29 predicted proteins | sample 530401 | NCBI WGS metagenome assembly CEPS01 (sample SAMEA2620035, study PRJEB7988) | marine metagenome | biome: marine biome (ENVO:00000447); feature: mesopelagic zone (ENVO:00000213) & marine oxygen minimum zone (ENVO:01000065); material: "saline water (ENVO:00002010), including plankton... | reverse complement strand
GATGGGACTCATGGCAAGGTAGGATTTTCCGGAAAGCTTGAAAAATACAGGTCAAAAGATAAAAGAAATAAGTTTAAGGGAGATAAAGTAACTATTTTAGATAATTCCGGAGTTTGTGCTCATGCTGGCTATTGTGATGGTAATTTGCCAAAAGTGTTTTGGACTTTTGAAAATGAGAAACGGATACCCCATCCCGATAATGCATCCAAAGGAGAGATAATAAAAACTATTAAAAAATGCCCATCAGGAGCTTTGAGTTATAAGCTAAATGGCGAAGTATATGACGAAATAAAACGCGAACCAAGCATTTTTGTGAGCAAAAATGGACCTTTATATATTGCAGGTTATCCAGAGCTAAAAGATGAAATAGGCTCAAAACCTGATTCAAGGGAGCATTACACATTATGCAGGTGCGGCGGTTCTAAGAACAAGCCGTTTTGTGATGGAACACATCGGTATATTAAGTTTAAAGATGATGAGAATTAATTTAATTTGTAGCACGATTTATCATTAATTGGCTCTTTACTAACAAATAAGATATTATCCTTAACTTTTGTTTCGTAAACAGGCAAACAATAATTCTCTTTTCCCATAAATTTTCCATCTTTTAGATTGTATGCCCAATAATGCCATGGACACTCAACAGTTCCATATTCCACTTTTCCTTTATGTATGGGGCCTTTTTGATGGCAACATACGTTTGAAACTGCTATAAATTTTCCTTCATTTTTAAAAACTGCAACTGGTTTTTTGTTTATATAGAATTTTTTTCCTTTGTTTTCTTTAAAGTCATTGATTTTCGCCATTCCAATATATTTTTTATTATTAATTATAATTTCTTTATTGATGGATCTTATTTTTGAGTAAATTTTTTTGTCTTCTATAATTTTACTAATCCAACCAGCCGCATGAGAACCTAAGACTAAAGCAACAGAAGCATAAAATACTACTTTAAGAAATAGTGCTGCTGCTGTTAGCGCTCCTAAAAGCACATGCAATACCAGTGAAATATAAATAACCCATATTAAAACATGCAGTTGTTTCCATCCAAAGACATATGTTCTCATTATTTTCTTAATAATGCTGTACGGCGCAACTATAACCCAGAAAATCAGAAAAAATAGTATAGCTATTGAATGATAAAATAAGTTTGGATCATTAAATTCTTTTAATATATTATAAAAATAATAATAAATAAATGCATAAGTAATCATCAATGCCGCATGGATTATTTTCCAGTCGCTTGCCTTAACTTTTTTTTGCATGTAATCCCAAGAAGTTATTGCCATCCATAACATAATGAAGAAAGGAGTAAGTCCATAGAAAGTGAATGGTGAGGCAAAAGCATTCTTAAGGGAAAAATCAAAATATAATGGCATAATTATAGCAGCATGAAATGCTCCTAACAAAAAAACAACAACTCCTAAATGCCTTCTATAATAATATATTTTCAAGATTTTATCAGAAAATCTAGACCATGGACCAATTAATAAAGCAAGATTTATGAGAATAAATGCAAGTATAGCGGATGTTCTTAAAGTTAAAGTAGCTTGGTCAAGATTTCCGAATATTAATCTTGAAGCTATAAAAACTGCTAGTAAAGATAAAATAAGGTAAACATCATATTTCTCATATTTATTTCTTGTTCTCCAATATACAACCAAATAAATTACCAATAATCCGATTAAAGAATAAAATGCATTTTCCCTTATAAATTCAATAAAAAATACCGATAAGAGAAATAATACTGCTAAAAAAAGAATAAGAAAAATGAAGTTTGTTTTTTTTATCATATTAGATAAAAAGACCTATCACATCATACTTTTATAAATATTTCTGTTAAACTTTACTGCTACTTCCTTCTCTTCCAATTAGCAGTACTGCTTGGTCTTAATTTCTCAGCTCCTTTGCCTTTGTTGCTCCTTAATCCCCTGGATTTTCTTCCTGTTGATGTTAGGCCTCTAAAAACTCTGCCTTTATGCTGTGGCCTGGAAATCCAGTTTAATTTTTTATCTGAAAGAATTTGAGGGTGTGCCTTGTCAACTAAAATAACCTCATACCAATAATATTTCCCATCCTCTCCGGCATAATAGCTGTTAAGAACCTCGCAATTAACGTATTTCTTTACTGCTCTCTCTTCTGCAATAGTTTGATAAGATTTATTCACTATTTTTTTCCTTCCAAAATGCTTACTTCTCCTACCTTGCCTTATTTGCGGCCTTTGCCTTCCGCCCCTGATAAGGCGCTGTCTTACAATTAGAATTCCTTGTTTTGCTCTATAGCCGAGTGATCTTGCACGATCAAGCCTTGTTGGCCTGTCTATTCTTACAGTAACAGGCTCTCTTCTCCACTCAAAAATTCGCTGTTTTTGAACAGCTCTCAGATCTCCTTTTGGTTTCTTCCAAAACTCTCTAATATGCTTATACATTCCCATTTTTGCCTCCATTAATTATTATTTAAAGCGAGATTCAGGTAAGCAACTACCCACATTTCTCAAGACTAAGAAAAAGGCTTTTGTTTATAAACGTTATTGTTTATAGGATTAGTTACTAAAAAACAGTAAACTATATATATTTCAATAGAAAACAAAAACTAAAATGACAGTAGACAGCCAGAATATGATGAAAGTGATTAAGGACTTTCCTAAACAGTGCAGGGAAGCTTTAGAGCTTGCAAAAGGCATTTCTATTCCTGAAGAGATAAAAAATATTATTATTACCGGCATGGGCGGCTCTGCAATGGGTGGAGATTTGCTAAAAATCTACTTACACAATTCTAAAATTCCTGTTTATGTCAACCGGGATTACAAGATGCCGAATTTTGTCAATGAAGAGAGTTTGGTATTTGCTGTTTCTTATTCCGGAAATACAGAAGAAACTCTATCTTCATTTAATGATGCAAAAGAAAAGAATGCAAAAATCATTGCCATCACTTCAGGAGGTAAATTAGCAGATAAATGCGATAAAGTGATTAAAGTTCCTCAGGGATTGCAGCCAAGGGCAGCTTTAGGATATTTATTCTTTCCAATGCTTGGAGTTCTTCATAACACCGGCATCATAAGCGTAAAAAACTCTGAGCTTAATGAAATGCTTGAAATGCTAAAAGACGCTGATAAGTTTAGTGAAACTGGAAATACTTTATCCAAGAAGCTAAAAGGAAAAATTCCGATAATCTATGCTTCTGAAGCATTAGGTGCAATTGCCTTTAGATGGAAAACCCAGATAAACGAAAACGCAAAGGTTCCTGCTTTCTACAATGTTTTTTCAGAGATGAACCACAATGAAATTGCAGGATATAAAGGAATGGACAGGGCATACACAGCAGTCATTATCAGGGATAAAAACGACAATGACAGGATAAAGAAAAGAATGGATGTCTGCAAGGAAATAATGGAAGAACGTGTTGATGTCGAAGAAGTTTATACAGAAGGCGAAGGATTATTGGCAAGAATGTTCTCAATAGTTTACTTGGGAGATTTTGTCTCTTACTACATGGCAATACGGGCCCACACAGACCCAAGCCCAGTTGAGATAATCGAGGGAATGAAAAGGAAGTTGGTTGAATAAATAAAAATTATAATTTCAGTTCTCTTTTAATTTTAGACAAGTTTTTTCTAAAAATTTATAACCTCTAAATGATTTCTACTTAATGTGGGAAAATGCTCTTAAAATCAATCAAACTAAACAACATCAGAAGCTATCTTAACGAAAAGATAGATTTTCCTTCAGGATCACTTCTTCTTTCAGGAGACATAGGCTCTGGCAAATCAACAATTCTATTGGCAATAGAATTTGCATTATTCGGCTCTAAGCCTTCTGAACTTCCTGCATCCTCTTTATTAAGGCATGGCCAAAAAGAAGGCTATGTTGAGCTAAATTTAGAATTGGAAAATAAAAATATTTTCATAAAAAGAAACCTAAAAAGGGGAAAAAATGCAATTAAACAGGAAATAGGCTACATAATAACTAACGATGTAAAAAAAGAACTAAGCCCTGTTGAGATGAAAGCAGATATTTTTGACTTGCTTGGCTATCCTAAAGACTTGGTTTCAAAGGGAAAAGACCTTATCTACCGCTATACTGTTTACACTCCTCAGGAAGAGATGAAAAAAATTTTGATGGAAGACAAAGACGCACGATTAAATACCTTAAGGAAAGTATTCAACATTGACAAATACAAAAGGATAAGGGAAAATTCCTTAATATTTATTAGAGGAATAAAAGAAAAAAGGAAGGAAATCGAGGGCTTTACATCAGATTTAGGGGAAAAAGAAAAGGAAAAAGAAAATTTTAAAAAAGAAATTTCGGATTTAAATGAAAAATTAAAAACTATTGAGCCAAAAGTAAAGGATGCAAAAACAATAGTAGAGAAAAAAAGGCAGGATATATCTAAATACGAAGAAAAAATAAAAATTTTAGTTAAATTAAAAAATGATTTCTCGATTTTAGAGATAGACCTGAAAAACCTATTAACCCAAAGGGAAAATAACAACAATGGCATTGAAAAGCTCATCAGTCAAATCAAAGCTGTTGAAAAAGAGCTAAGCGAAGAAAAGGCTGATGATGGAAAAAAGATAAAAGAAAAAATAGAAGATACAGAAAAAAATATCCTGAATTTAAATGAAAATATCAAAATTATAAGTCAAAAATTAAGCGAATCAAGAATTTTAAAAACAAAGTCAGATGAAATAATCAGCAAGATTTCTAAGATTGAAAAATGCCCATTGTGCCTTCAAAATGTTGCGCACGAGCATAAGAATTCTATTCAGGAAAGGGAAAATAAAATTATAGCAGAAGCCGAAGAAACACTTAAAATTTATTCTGAAAAAGAAAATGAAACTAACACAAAACTAAAAGAAATTGAAAAGGAAAAAGAAATTTTAAGAAAAGCAGAAAGCAGGATTGAATTGATAAAATTAAAAATCAAGAATTTAGAAGATAAAAAAAATGAGGGGATAAAACTGGAAAAATTAAATGATGATATCAAAAAAAATATTGGAGAGATAAACGTAAAAAAAGCCGATATCAGCAAAAAAATAGAGGAAATGAAAAATATTGAAAATGAATACAAAGACGCAAAAATCAGCCTCGATTCAGCATTAACAGAAGAAAAAAAGATTGAGATTGAAAAAAAAGGATTGGAAACAAAAAATGATTCTTTAACTAAACAATTAGCATCTTTACAAGAAGAAATACTGAAAAAGCAGTCTGCAAAAGAAAAATTAAATTACTTAATTGAACTAAATAACTGGCTGGAAAATTATTTCATGGGACTTATGGGCACAATGGAAAAGCATATTATGCTGCAAGTCCATAGGGAATTTAATGAGCTGTTCAAGACTTGGTTTAATATGATGATAGAAGACGAATCAATATCTGTAAGGCTGGATGATGAATTCACTCCCATTATGGACCAGAACGGCTATGAAACTCAAATAGAAAACCTGAGCGGAGGAGAAAAGACTTCTGTAGCATTATCATATAGATTAGCTTTAAATAAGGTAATAAATGATGTTGTTTCAAGCATAAAAACCAAAGAAATACTGATGCTTGATGAGCCTACTGATGGATTTTCATCTGAACAATTAGACAAGATAAGAGAAGTTCTCGATCAGTTAAAGATGAAACAGGTCATAATTGTAAGCCACGAGACAAAAATAGAGAGCTTTGTGGACAATATCGTAAGAATCCAGAAGGATGAGCATGTTAGTAGTGTGGTTTAATTCTATAGTGGCGGAACTAAATAATTGAGCAAATTATTCCGCCACTATATTCGAGAACACAAACTACTCTAATCAATTATTTGTGTTCTCCGCTATGCCATAAAAAAGCTTATATATACAATAAAATAATCAAACTTATGCCTCTAATAGAATCGTTTTCAGGAATAAGGGGAATTTATGATGATGGAATGGATGAGGCTGTTGCCTTGAAATATGCTTATTCTTACCTCTCTTTATTAAAGAAAAAATACAAAAGCGTAAAAATAGTGATTGGCACTGATACAAGGCCTTCTAAGGATATTTTAAAAAATGCTGTTATAGAAGCGCTGGATTGTGATATTATAGATATTGGCATAGCATCAACTCCTATGGTTGAGTTTGCAGTAAGGCATTTTAAGGCAAATGGCGGCATTGTAATAACAGCATCCCATAATGAGCCTTACTGGAATGGCTTTAAGTTTCTTGATAATAACGGCGCTGTCTTAGGGCCAAAAGACATGGACAAAGTCATTTCACAATACAATAAAATAAAAAAATTAAGCGACAAAGGCTTCTTCACCAAAATATATAAACATAATTCAGATGATATAAAAATCAAGAAAGTCCATAAAAGATATGATGAAGCAAATAAATCCTATTCAGATTATGCCCTAAGCTTTTTATCAAAAAAAGACATTGATAAGATAAAAAATTCAAAATTAAAAATAATAATTGACCCAAATGGCGGTACGGGAACAATAACAAAAAAAATTCTAGAAAAATTAAATGTTAAGGTTATGGGAATTAACATGGAGCATGGAATTTTTAACAGGGCTGTTGAGCCGAATGAATCTTCTTTAATTTACCTTTCAAATATGGTAAGGGATAGGAATTATGATATTGCAGCAGGTTTTGACTGCGATGCTGACCGTGTAGAAATAGTAACAGAAAAAGGCATTGTTTCCGGAAACCAGGTTCTTGCATTGATTGCAGATGAAATTCTAAAAAACTCAAAAAATAAGGCCATTGTAGTGAATGATGCAACATCATTATCAGTAAAAGAAATTGCCGAAAAACATAATGCAAAATATGTTGAAACGCAGGTTGGAGAAGTAAATGTTGTTGACAATATGTATAGATTAAAAGCCCCTATTGGGGGTGAAGGAAGCAGCTCCGGAGTTATTATCCCTCCTTCAAGATGCAGAGACGGTATTTTAACATTATTGTTTTTATTGAAAATAATCGCAGATAAAGGAAAAAGTATTGAAGAGCTGGCAAAAGAGCTGCCTGAATTTTATAATGTGAAAAGAAAAATCGAATTGAATCCAAAAAAAATACAAAATATAAGAAAAAAGCTTCAAAATCATTATAACAAACAAGGCTATAAGATAAAAGCAGATGAATCCGGCAGCCTGAAGATATTTTTAGAAGATTCATTTGTCTGGTTCAGGGCATCAAAAACAGAATCCAATATCCTGAGAATAATCACAGATGCCCCAGATAAAAAACAGGCAGAAAAACTGGCTGAAGAAACGTTAAATTTAATAAAGGCAAAGTAATATTTCCATTAAAATGCCGGAAAACAATTTATGCAAGAAATGCAAGGTTGAAATGAAGCTTTTAAGGGAAGAAAATATTCTAGATACCAAATACAAGATTCTCAAATGCGAAAAGTGCAAGCGTCAAATTGCAAGAGCGCAAAGTTAGGATTATTCAGGATTTCTAATCCACCATCTCAAAACATTTATAACTTAAAAGCAATTCTCAAAAAAAATGGAAACTATTTACGTACAGACGCATGGATGCAGCGCAAATGTAGTAGATTCTGAATCCATGATGGGATTGTTAGTTGAATCTGGGTTTAAGCTGGCCGATGAAATAGAGTATTCTGACATTATCATACTCAATATCTGCACTGTTAAAGGCTCTCATGTAGCTCTAAAGGAAATAAAGAACTTTACTAAACATTTTCCTGAAAAAAAACTGATTGTTGCAGGGTGTATTACAAAGCCTTTAGTCGCATCAATAAGAAAAATAAGCCAGGAAGCAGCTTTGGTCAATACCCATAATATACACAGAATTGTGGAAATTGTTGAGGAACTATTGCATGGAAATATTATGGAAGCATTAACAATAGAAAATACCATCAAGGCTGATTTGCCGGGAATCAGGACAAACAATGTCATTGGAATAGTGCCGATAGCATCAGGCTGCTCAGATAGATGCGCTTATTGCTCTGTCAAATTGATCAAAGGAAACATTTTCAGCTACCCTGAAAGCAGTATAATCAATGCTGTAAAAAAAAATGTTAAAGATGGATGCAAGGAAATATGGATTACAAGCCAGGATAGCGGTGCATATGGCTTAGATAATGGAAAAAGAGGACTTCCAAAACTGCTTGACGAAATTTTAGAGGAAGTGCAGGGAAATTACAAGATAAGGCTAGGGATGATAAATCCAGGCCATGTAAAATACATTGCTGATGACATAATACAAATTTTCCAGGACGACAGGATGTTTAAATTTTTGCACATTCCTGTTGAAGCTGGCAATAACGAAGTCCTTGGGAAGATGAACAGGAAATACAATGTCCATGAATTCAAGGAGATGATTGAAAAATTTAAGAGATATGTCAAGGGCATTACAATCGCAACTGATATAATTGTTGGATTTCCCACAGAAACAGAACTGCAATTTCAAGATTCTCTGCACTTAATCCAGGAAATAAAGCCTGATGTTATTAACATCTCAAGGTTCTCTTCAAGACCGAACACAAAAGCAGAACGCATGAAGCAAGTATCAAGCAACATAAAAAAAGAAAGAAGCAAAGCATTAACAGACCTTTTTTTAACTATAGCATTAAAGCAAAACAAAAAATGGATTGGCTGGAAAGGAAAAATACTGATTGATGAAATAGGAAAAGACAATACATGGATAGGGAGAAATTTTGCCTACAAGCCGGTAATAGTAAAAGGAAATTATAAATTAGGAGACAATATTGATGTAGAGATAAAAGATGTGACTGCTCATGATTTAAGAGTAAATATTCCGGCTGAGAAAATAGAAATTAGTTCAAAAATATAGAATCTCAAAATTAAAAATTATTAACGCCCAGAGCCTTGTTTGTCATTTCTATGCTTTTTTTGCCGTCTGTAAAGCCTGTTGCAGCTCTTATTGCATCTATGTTTTCCAGAACAACGTCAGACTCTGAGTGGATTGCCTGCAGATAAAATAATTTTTTGTCTTTCATGCCAACACCTTCTTCCCACACGCATATTTCAGGCATATCCCCCCTTAATCTTCCAATTTCCTTTGCAAATTCCATCACCTCTGCAGTAGACCTTACTCTTTCTGCATTTCTAACCACTCTTATCCTGGTAGTGTTCCTGAAAATATCTAAAATCTCATCAGCAGTTGCCTCTTTTTTTAAATCCGCAGTTATGCTGTGCATATGCATGAGGGTTGTCGGAACAGTCATGGCTGTTGTGAAAATATTTACATCAGGCAAAACAGTCCTGACATCCGGGCCGTGATGAGAAGGCAGCTCTAAAACAGGAATAATTGCATTTATAGGCCCATGATAGATATCCCATGGATCAGCAGCTCTCCTAACCAGAGTTGCATGCACGCTCTCAACTCCATACTTTTCATTTATTGGGTACAAAGTCCTGCATAAGCCAGTAGTATTGCAGCTTACAACCCTGATATAATCTTTATTCAAAGCCTCATCATAATTGCACTGCGCCACAAAGCTTACATCCGCAACATCCGGACCTTCACCGCCCTGGAAAATTGCCTTTACATTGTTTGGCACGTAATGCTTTTCCTTATTCTCCAATCCTATTTTTTTAGGTGTGCAGTCAACTATAACATCTGCCTTTTCCAGCAGATTATTGACAGTCCCGTCAGGCTTGATCCCGTTCTTGATGAAATCTCCCTCACCATTCATTGCAAATATCTTTAATCCCTTTGTCTTTGCAACTTCTGTTTTATAGCTGTAAGAATGCGCAGTAACCCCTACTAGTTCCATGTCTTTCTGCAAAGCTATGGCATCTGCAACTCTTCTTCCTATTGTACCATAACCCACTAAACCGTCTTTTATTGTCATTTTAGTTTATTTTATTTTTCATTAATTTTTATTTTTTATGGTTATTATTTATTTTCTATTTTGGGTTTTTTATTTTTATTGGTTATTTTTTTATTGGGATTTTTTTAATTGGGTTTTTTTATATCACTTCCCTTCATATATCTTAAAGGCTTCATCAACACTTTTGCCTTCAATAGTCAATGCAAAAACAGCATTTGCCATCCTCACTGCCTCATCCAATGCTTTTTGATGAATGTTTCTTCCTGTTGCGTTGCCGACTGCTCCTGAAACATGCAGCTGGTTCCAGGTATCCTGCAAAAATGATTTTGGGTCTTTTGAGCTCCCTCCAGATGTTATCACTCCAGTCCTGCCTGCTGCTCCAATAGCTTCCTTAAAGATTTCCTCTGATTTTTTCCCTTCTTCTTTTGGATAATTAACCTTGACAAAATCTGTTCCTAAGCAGGCTCCAACTCCTGCAGCGCCTGCAACCATATGCCCTGTCAGCTCATCATGCTTGCTCCCGACAGCTTTGCCTCTTGGGTACATCCACAGAACTACTATCAAACCATGCTTATGGGCTTTATTAACAACTTGAGCTGCTTCTCTCATCATTACGCCTTCAAATTCACTTCCAGAATAGATAGTATAACCTACACCTAAAATATTAAGCCCTGAATTCTTTTTCATCTCTACAACATCATCAACTGTCCAGATTATCTCGCTTAAAGGATCTTTTTGCTCATTTCCGACTAGATGAGTTTTAGAATTTAACTTTACTAGGTATGGAGCTTTTTTATAATCCAGCCCGTATTTAGATATTAATCCAAACTGAGCAGCCAATACTCCAACTTTGGCCTTGCCTGCAATCTTAAAAAGATGCTCAGGGTCATTGCAATCAGCTGGAATTGGTCCCAGCTTTGTGCTGCCATAGAAGTCATCATTAAGATGCTCTATCTTCTGGTCGCCTGCAAACAGCATCAATCTCCCGGTATTATGAGTTATTGCCAGAAAATTTTTTGTATATTCATCTTTCATATTTCCCGGAACATCTGCCGGAACAAGAACATCATTTTTGCTTAAAGTCTTCATTTTCCACCCCATCGGTTATTTTTTAAGTATCTTTTTTAAAAGTTTTTGTTTGTTTTTTTATTTTTTATAGTTATTATTTATTTTTATATTTTGGAATTATTTATTTTATTTTTTATCTTCTTTTTAATTTGTTTTTGATATTGTTTTGTTTTTTTATAATTTTAATGTTTTTTGTTGGGTATTTTTTTATTTGAAATTTTTTTATTGTTTTTTAAACATTATGATGTGCTTCAACAAACCTGATTGTACTGGTTTTTGACCTCATGACAATTGAATGTGTTATTGCACCTTTGCTTGTAAACCTTACCCCTTTAAGAATCTCGCCATTAGTAACTCCAGTTGCAGCAAACATAGCCTGATTCCCTTTGATAAGATCCTCCATTGTCAATTTTTTATCCAAATCATCCAAAAATCCCATTTTCTTTGCCCTTTCTCTCTCTTCATCCTTCCTGAATTTCAATCTTCCCTGTATTTCTCCTCCAAGTGTCTTTAATGCTGCTGCAGCAATTACACCTTCAGGAGCCCCCCCAATTCCCATCAATATATCAATTCCTGACTCTTCGATTGCAGGCGCTATTGCCCCTGTTACATCTCCATCGCGTATAAGCCTGATTCTTGCGCCTGTTTTCCTGACATCCTCAATCAATTTTTTATGCCTGTCCCTGTCAAGAATTATCACAGCAACATCCTTAACATCTTTTTTAAGCTTCTTTGCAACAGCCTTTATATTTTCTGCAGGCGTTGCATCTATGTCTATATATCCTTTTGCCTTTGGCCCAACAGAAATTTTGTCCATATAAGTGTCAGGAGCCCTTAGCATATTGCCTGCAGGAGCAGCTGCCAAAACAGCAATAGCATTTGGACCTCCATGCGCGGTTATTGTGGTTCCTTCCAACGGATCAACAGCAATATCAATCTTCAATCCCTTTTTATTTCCGACTTTTTCACCAATAAAAAGCATAGGTGCATCATCTCTCTCTCCTTCGCCTATAACAATAGTGCCATCAATATCCATAGCATTCATCCTTTCCCTCATCTTAGAAACAGCCGCACTATCAGCTTCCTTTTCATCTCCTCTTCCCATCCACCTTGCAGAAGCTATAGCTGCGCCTTCAGTAACCCTTATGAATTCCAAAGCAAGATTTCTGTCCATACTCATGAAGTGAGAATATAGCCCCTATATAAACTTTTCTGTTATCATACTTTATCATACTAAAATAGAAAGGCTTATAAATAGATTAATAAACAGAACTTAGAAAAAGCACAAAAAATACAAAATCAAGATGAAAGAAAGAATCACAATCACCTTAGACAGCGACCTTATCGGGCAGATAGACAAAAGAATAGACGGATCCATAATAAAAAACAGGAGCCAGCAGATAGAAGACCTTCTTACAAAATCACTGGGCGCAGACAGGCCGGAAAAGGCAGTTATTCTTGTTGGAGGAAAAGGGATAAGATTAAGGCCGTTGACATATAAAATGCCAAAATGCATGCTTACAATTCAAGATAAAACAATAACAGAGCACCTGTTTGATTTGCTAAAAAAATACGGCATAAGAGACGTTATCTTAAGTGTAGGATACTTAAAAGAAAAAGTCAAAGACCATTTTGATGATGGAACAAAATTTGGAGTAAACATATCTTATTTGGAAGAAGATGACCCATTGGGAACTGCCGGGCCTTTGAAGCTTGCCAAAAACCTATTAAAGGAAAGCTTTATAGTGACAAATGGTGATGAGCTTAAAGACATCAATATACCCCGGATGTTTCGGCTGCATAAAAGAAAAGATGCGCTGGCAACAATTGCCCTTACAACTGTAACAGATCCCAGCCAGTATGGAGTTGCAAAGTTATCCGGATCAAGAATTTTAGAGTTTGTTGAAAAGCCAAAAGCAGAAGATGCTCCATCAAATTTAATTAATGCCGGATTTTATATTTTAGAGCCTGAAGTATTAGACATGATACCTGATGGCATTTCAATGCTTGAAAAAGATATCTTTCCAAAACTTGCAGAGCAGGGCAGATTAAGAGGCTTTCCGTTTGCAGGCCAGTGGTTTGACATCGGAAACATAGAAAGGTATGAATCTGCTAAAAAAAAATGGAGTGGAATAAACCCTTATGGTGAAAGCGAGTAAGCTGATAATTTTATTCCTTGTAGTGCTTATGGTAGTTTTTGCTGGCTGCAATGCTAAAGAAACAGAAATGCAGCAGGAATATAATAAATGCACATCTGTATGCTCTTCCACATTAGAGGATGATTTTGTCACGCTGGACTTATGCATGGAAGAATGCAAAAAAGAATTTCCTAAAGAAGGATAATTTCAGAAAAAATCATTTATATTGATAAACAAACAGCCCTCTCCTTCCGGCTTTTGATGGTGATGCCTTATTAATCTTATATTTAATGATATTGCTCTGCCTCAGCTTCTGCAGGCTTGTCCCAACAGACCCATAAGAGGCATTAAGCTTATCAGTTATCTGCCTGGAAGTAAACCACTTATTCCTGTACTTCTTAAGAAATGTATACACCTGTTCCTGCCCCATTCTAATAACATAAAGTAGGGGGTTTAAATAGTTTGCTTAATTTGAAGGGTTAAATAAGAATTTTATTTTTTAATTTCAGAAAACATGCATTTAGAACTAAAAACCAATAAGTTTAAAATAGATAATGATGAACAATTTCTAAAGAAAAATTAATTTAAAATGCTATCTACAATTTTCAAAGCATACGATGTAAGAGGAATTTACCCTACTGAAATAAATGATGAAACTACATACAAAATAGGCAAGGCTTTTGTCTCATTCTTAAAATGCAAAGAAGTCATTGTTGGGTATGACATGCGAATTTCTTCCCCAAAACTTTCCAAAGCGTTTATTAACGGGGTTAATGATTCCGGCGCAGATGCAATTGATATTGGCATGGTAAGCACAGATGCTTTATATTTTGCCTCAGGATTTTTAAAAAGGCCAGGAGTAATGCTGACAGCATCCCACAACCCAAAAGAATACAACGGAATCAAGTTCTGCAAAGAAAATGCAGTCCCGATAAATGAAGATACTGGCTTAAACGAAATTAAAACAATAATTGAAAAAAACAATTACAAAAGTTCAGATAAAAAAGGAAAAATAACAAAAAAAGATATCATGGAAGATTATGCCAAACATACTCTTGAATTCATTGATCTTAATAAAATTAAAAAATTAAGGATTGCTGTTGATTCAGGAAATGGTATGGCAGGAAAAATTGTTCCACTGGCTTACAAAAACCTGCCTATAGAGATCATTCCGTTGTATTTTGAATTAGACGGCACTTTTCCCAACCATCCTGCAGACCCTTCAAGAAAAGAAAACTTAAAGCAGCTTCAAATTGCAGTAAAAGAGAAAAAATGCGATTTTGGCATGGCATTTGACGGAGATGCAGACCGTATTTTTTTCATAGATGAAAATGCCAATATCATAAACAGCTCTTTGATGTCATGCTTAATAATAAAAAATATCCTTGAAAAGCACAAAAATGAAAAGATAATATACAATCTTGTCTGCAGCAGAATAGTTCCGGATACAATAAAGAAATATGGTGGACAACCAATCAAGGAAAGGGTTGGCCATTCCTTTATCAAGCAAACAATGAAAAAAATCAATGCTATTTTTGGCTGCGAAAATTCTGCGCATTACTACTTCAGGGATAATTTTAATGCTGATTCTGGGTTGATTGCAAGCCTTATTGTTGCTGAAATTGTAAGTAAGGAAGATAAGAAGTTATCAGAACTGCTAAAGGAATTTCAGAAATATTCTACACTTGAAGAAACTAACTTTAAAGTTGATAACAAAAAATCAAAATTAAAAAAGATAGAGGAATTTTACAAGGGAAAAAATCCTAAAAAAATGTCTAAGTTAGATGGGCTTAGTGTTGAATTTGATGAGTGGTGGTTTAATGTTCGTCCTTCTAATACAGAGCCTTTGTTAAGGCTTAATTTGGAAGCTAATTCCAGAGATTTGATGGAAGAAAAAAGAAAGGAATTAGCTAGTATTACTGAACACAGCTAACAGTTGTGCGATGCCATATATTCCGAAACCTTTAAATAATCCATATACACAACTATGATATGGCACAAGCAAAGAAGTATAAAATTGCAACAATTGGTTCTCATTCTGCGCTGCAAATATTGAAAGGAGCGAAAGACGAAGGGTTTTCTACTATTGCTGTATGCAAAAAAGGTATGGAAAAGCCATATAAGATGTTTAATGTGGCTGATGAGATTATAACTGTAAAAAGCTATAAGGATTTCTCAAAAATTGAAAATAAATTAATTAAGCAAAATGCAATTGTGGTTCCGCATGCTTCCTTTGTTACTTATATGGGATTTGAGGAAGTTGAAAAGCTGAAAGTCCAGTATTATGGAAACAAAAAAATACTGAAGTGGGAGTCTGACAGGACATTAGAAAGGCAGTGGCTTAGGAATGCGGGTCTTAAGCTTCCAAAGATATTCAAAAAGCCCAAAGATATAGACAGGCCTGTCATTGTTAAATTTCACGGAGCTTTAGGGGGCAAAGGCTATTTTCTTGCAAAAAATGAGAAGGACTTTAACAAAAAGATAAAGCCATACAAAGGCAAGAAATATGTCATACAGGAATATATTTTAGGGGTTCCCTTATTTATCCATTACTTCCATTCTTCTCTGACCAATGAAACAGAAATAATGGGCTTTGACAAAAGGTATGAAAGCAATGTTGACAGTTTAGGAAGAATATCAGCAAAAGACCAGATGGCACTGCCAAATGTGGATCCCAGCTATGTTATTGTTGGCAATATACCCATAGTAGTTAGGGAATCTTTCCTTCCAAGATTGATCAAGATGGGAGAAAGTGTGGTTAAAGAATCAAAAAAACTTGCATATCCCGGACTGTTTGGGCCGTTCTGCCTCGAAACTGTCTTGACTCCTGAAGAAGACATCGTGGTTTTTGAAATATCCGCAAGAATAGTTGCAGGAACCAACCCATACGTAGAAGGAAGCCCATACACTGCCCTGAGATACAAAGATCCCATGTCGACCGGAAGAAGAATCGCAAGAGAGATTAAAAACGCTATTAAAGCAAATAATTTGAAGAAGGTTTTAGGTTGAGTTTATAATTTATTTGATGGATTATAAAATGCTAACATCGCACCATAATAAATTAGATATATTTTTATATGAAAAAACTGATAAATCAATAAAAAATAAAATTTGAGTTAAAATGCAAATAAAAACCAGAATCCCAAAAATACTTGAAGAGTACGATAAGAGCAATATAACTATCGGCACTCTCGGAGGCCATTCTGCATTAGACATATGCAGAGGAGCTAAGCTGCGTGGCTTTAGGACAGTTGCTGTCTGCGAGAAAGGCAGGGAAAAAACCTATGAAAAGTATTACAAAACAAGGGATGATAAAGGCATCATAGATGAGATAATTCTAGTTGATAAATTTAAGGATATTGTTAAAGTAGATGTCCAGAAAAAGCTTCTGGAGTTAAACACAATATTCATCCACAACAGGTATTTCTGGGTTTACTGTAATTTCAAGGAAATTGAAAATAAATTTTTAGTTCCGATGTTTGGTACAAGGGATATGCTTAAATTAGAGGAGAGGGATGTTCCAAAAAACCAGTATTATATCATGCAGAAAGCCGGCATAAGGATTCCTAAAATCTTCAAAAATGCCAAGCAAATTAATAAGCCAGTTATTGTTAAAGTTGCAGAAGCAAAAAGAGGATATGAAAGAGCATTCTTCTTTGCTGACAGCTATAAAACCTATAAGATAAAGTCAGAATCATTATTAAACAAAAAAACCATAACAAAAGAAGCATTAAAAAAGGCAGTAATAGAAGAATATGCAATCGGAGCCCATGTAAATTTGAATTATTTCTACAGCCCAATCGATGATGAATTAGAGCTGATGGGAACAGATACAAGAAGGCAGACAAATTTAGATGGTTTTTTAAGATTGCCTGCTACAGACCAGATAGAAGCCTTAAAATTCATCAAGCCGAAATTAATAGAAACCGGGCATTACGCTGTCACAGTAAAAGAATCATTGCTGGAAAAAATATTCAATTTAGGGGAAAAATTCGTTGCAGCAACAAAAAAACTCAACAAGCCAGGCATTATTGGCCCATTTGCCCTGCAAGGCGCAGTAGTTGCAGAAGAAGGCAAAGAAGACTTTGTTATCTTTGATGTCTCAATGAGAATCCCGGGAAGCCCTGGCACAATGTTTACCCCATATTCTGCTTACCTATACAAAAAACCAATCTCTTACGGGGAAAGGATTGCAATGGAAATCAAAAAAGCAGTTGATGGTGATAAACTGGATCTGATTTGTACATAAAACTCTTTTTCAAATACAAAAATTAAAATAATGGATGCTATTCTTTTGCTCTAAAATGGACACTTTAACGCAAGAAAGGCTTGAAAGAGAATTCAAAGTGACTAAAAAAGCCCTGGATGAGATAAAAATCAAAATAGAAAAAGACCATGAGCACCATAAGGCAGCCTTGAAATTCCTTGACACTGCAGAAAGATATTATAAAGATGCAATTTATTTCAGGAAAAAAGACGACAAGGCATCTGCATTTGGAGCCTTAAACTACGCTTTTGGCTGGCTTGATGCCGGAAAGTATATTGGGTTGTTTGAATGAAATCTAAAAATAATAATTATAAAAAAGAAAAATCAAAACCCAATTTAAAATTTAATGAGCAAAGTCAATTCCCAGGTCACTATTAAACCTTGATTCTTCCTGGACTCTTGTCTTCTCATCAACCTTTCCTATAATCCATGGGCTATGGACTCCTGTGATTATTGTCATTACAGTAATTTTGCCCTTCATCTCTTCCGAGACTCTTGCTCCCCAGATGACATTTGCATCAGGATCAAGGGTTTCTGTTACTAATTCTCCTACTTTGCTTACCTCATCCAGAGTCATGTCAGTACCGCCTTCAATGTGTATCAATGCCCCTGTTGCGCCTTTGTAATTTATATCCAGCAAAGGATTGCTTAAAGCGCCTTTAACTGCCTCCTCTACCTTGCTTGTTGTATCAGAAGCTCCAACACCTATTGCTGCAACGCCTCCGTTTGTCATGATTGTCTTGACATCTGCATAATCCAGATTAACTAAACTTGGAACTGCAATTGTCTCTACAATTCCTCTTATCATTGTCGCAATCAGCTCATTTGCAACTGCAAATGCCTGCTGTACTGGTAAATTACCAGCAATATTAACCAATCTGTTGTTATCAATAACAATAACTGTATCAGAAACCTGCCTTAATTGCTGCAGTCCAAATTCTGCTTTATCTATCCTTGCCCTTTCAATATTAAACGGCATTGTGACAGTTCCAATCACAATTGACCCCATTTCTTTTGCAACCTGCGCTATTACCGGAGCCGCTCCTGTTCCAGTGCCTCCTCCCATTCCGGCACATACAAAAACCATGTCTGTTCCTTTTAATGTATCCTTGATTTCCTGCATGCTTTCCTGGGCTGCTTCAGCCCCCTTGTTTGGAAATCCTCCGCAGCCTAAGCCTCTGGTTATATCTTTTCCTATCAAAAATTTTTTATCAGAACTTGAAATATCAAGGTGCTGCTTGTCTGTATTGCACGCAACTATTTCAGCTCCTTTAACGCCTTTTTTATAGAGCCATGATACCATGTTGGTGCCTGCTCCCCCTATACCAAGAACTTTTATGTTTGCCTGGCCTACTAAATCTTCATAATTAACTGGCTGGTGGTTTTTTATAGCTTCCTGCACAATGAAATCCAATTTTATCACCTCTGTTTTATAATATATAAATGGGTTTTAATTACTAAACAGAAGCCAGTATATAAATGTTATGTTTTTGTATACTAATATACTGTTATTGTAAAATATATAGGTTAGAGTCTAACTATGGTAAAAAGAGCATTTTTTGTAAAATTATTGTAAAATAACCCAATAAAATCAAAGAGTCATTTATAAACTCTAGGCTTCATAAAAACCTTATCTGCCTTTACAGCCAAGCCTTTCTCCTTTTTTATCATTTCTTCAGAATTTAATTTTGCAGTTCCCAAAGCAATCAGCTCATCTTTCAAGGTCATGATCGCAACTGTATCATCTTTACTTATTTTATCATTCAATTTGCTTATCCCTGGAATATTTAAGTCTGCGCCATGGCACAAAGTATCAACAGTTGTGTCAAAAACCCATATTTTCGGAAGATGTGAGATTGCATTTTCAACCGGCTGTATTATTTTCCTCAAAAACTTGTCATTATTTTCTTTTTCATAAAAATAATAAGCATCAACCAAGTCCTGTAAAGTGAATAAATTTTCTTCATTAAATGGTCCTGCTTTTGTCCTTCTAAGCTCCTGCATATGAGCTCCGATTTTCATATTTTTTCCAAGATCATGAATTAATTTCCTGATATAAGTTCCTGCTTCACATCCTACTTTAAACAAAACATCCTGCCCGTCTTTTTCTATAATCTCAAAATAATAAATTTTCCTAAAACGCGGCTGCCTTTTTACAGCGCTTTTTAATGGCGGAGTTTGCTTAATCTTCCCGGTAAAATATTTTTTTATAGTATCTTTTAGTTTTTCTATAGAAACATCATCATGCAGGTGCATTATCCCTACATACTCTTTTCCTGAAGTTAACAGCACTTGTACAATTCTTGTTGCGCTTCCAAGAGCAATAGGCAGTACTCCATGTACATTTGGATCAAGAGTTCCTGAATGCCCTGCTTTTTTTATATGGAGGATTTTCTGCACATAATCGCTTACCTGATGGGAAGTTGGACCTTGAGGCTTGTTAATATTCACAGCGCCATAATTGATTATTTCTTCTGTTTTCCTTTCTTCCGGCCTGCAGCCTAGCTTTTCATTGGTTTTAAATTCCTTTTTCACTAAAACTTTCCTCTTGATTTTTTCAAAAGGCAGTAATTGTTTCATAGAATAAAAGAATTATAATCATTTAATAAATCTATTGATTACTGGCTCTTTGGCGCAGTTGGCCTTTGCTCAACATTCTTTGGCTGAGGCGGCTGTTTTGGAGCATGTACTTTGGGCTGTTCTTTCCTTAATTCCTTAATCTCTTCTTTCTGGATTTCCTTTGCTTTCTCTGCCTTATCTTCTTTTGCTTCCTCAATTTTTTTCTCAGCTTCTCCTGCTTCTGTTTTCTTTTCTTCAGCTTTTGGAGCTGCTTTTTTTTGCTCCTCTTCTTTTTTCTTTTCTTCTGCTTTTTTCTTTTTATCCACTTCCTGCTGCTTTGCCATCTCTCTCTTGGCCTTTCCTGGCAGCTCAACAAGCTCTACTTTAACTGTACCTTTATCATCTTTGACTGCATTAACCTCGATATGATGAGGGGGATTCTTGATTCCATCCTTCCACAATAATTCATTTGCATATCTGCCGATAAGAACATTATCAGATTTCATGTGCTTTGAGACAAATTCCCTCAAAGCAGTAACTGCCTTTTTGGCCCTTCTCCATCTTGGAGCTTTCTGGAATTCCCTTCTCAAAGGAACATTATAATTCCTTTCCAGTACAGTTTTAGGTTTTTCTTCCTTCTTTGCCATTTTGTTAATTAGTATTATTATTTCTTAGTATTTTTTATTATCATTAATTTAGATTTTTATTATTATTTTTTATAATTTTTATTTGATAATCTTAATTTTTCATTATAATATTTTTATTGATTTTAATTTTCAATGCTGTTTTTTATTATTGTTGAGATTTTTAAATGAATTTTTTAATTGTAACTTTTTTATGCCTTTGTCTTTGTCCTTCTCCAGTTTCTTTTTGATTTTGTGTGCCTGCCCGGATGGACTTTCCTTGTTTTGCCGTATATTTTAGGGACTGACCAGAAAGGCGCCCATCTGGTTAATTTGCTTAATTTTGCCAGTCTTTTCTTTTTGCTTGTGTGCTTGTATCTTGACATGCTGAAAAATCCTCCTGATTTTTTGCACACCGAAAATGCTTTGCATTTTCCAGTGTTATACCTTCTTGATATTAAATTCTTTTTTTTCCGGAGTTAATTTCTTCAAAAATTCCTTTAATGCATTATCATCAATTTTGCTTATCTGGCCGGACTGGATTGCATTTGCCAGTATTGCCAGAACCTGGACAGCGCGCTCAGGAAATGCTGCTTTCAGATTCCCATACCTTTCCAATGCCTCTTTTGTAAATGCCTGTTTTACTATAATTTCCAGCTGCTGCACTTGCTGTTGAATCTGCGCCTTTTCCAGATCTTGCTGCTGTAATGCTCCAAGCTGCTGCCTTTTCAGCTCTTCCAGCTTTTTTTTCCTTATTTCGTCTAACTCAGACATTTTATTTTTTATTTGGATTTTTTTCCTGGGATTCTTTTGGAGCTTTTTGCTCTGGCTTTTTTTCCTGAGCCTCTTTTTTTGCTTCCTTTTTTACTTCCTTTGTTTCTTTTGAACTTGATTCCTTGTCTTTTGGCTTTTCCTTAGCTTCCTTCTTAGGCTCTTCAGGTTTTTTTTCGGGAACTTTAGATATCTTTGATGCTACATCATCCAGGAATTTTTTCCCTGCAGCTGTTATCATTCTGCCTTTATGAACTCCAACATTTCCTTTTTTAACAAAACCAGCTGTTTCAAGCTGCTGCAGAATCTTCCTTATTATATTGCCTGAGCTTTTAAAAAAGCTTTCCGGCTTAACCCCTCTGTTTTTTTTGCTTCCATACCTCGTTCTTAGCTTTGAAACTCCAATTGGACCGTACCTGTAAATTCTCCTAAGAACAGAAGCAGTCCTTGCATACCACCAGTCATCTTTTGAAGGGGGCCTTTGCTTGCTGACCCCTGTCTTGACAAAAGCTGCCCACGCAGTAGGCTTTATAGATTCAACTTTCTTTAATTCTTCAGAAGCATTATCTATCAGTTCTGAAGGATCGCAGTTATATATTGTTCCCATTTTTATCAGTCAGTTTATTTTCAATAATTTTATTATATATATTGCAATATTTAATTCGCTTTTTTACTAAAATATTATGTTTTTTCTTGCCTTGCGGCAATAGACTGGCTAAATTATATTAGCTTGATAATTAGGAAACATAGCTGGTTTATAAAGATTGTTGTTTAGAATGTTTGCATATCGGATATTTTATACAATTTAATTTCGACTATATTATCAAAAACATAAAAATTTATAAACCCCCTTTTACTATCTCTTTTTTTTAGTATGCTGCTGAAAAAAAACGCTAAACTTGTTCTTGAAGACGGCTCCATCTTTTACGGACACTCATTTGCTTCTGATATATCTGTTTCCGGAGAGGTTGTTTTCTCGACTGGAATGGTAGGCTATCCTGAGTCTTTGACAGACCCCAGCTACAAAGGCCAGATTTTATGCTTAACGTATCCTTTGATTGGAAACTACGGCATTCCTTCTAATGATACAGATAACCATGGATTATTAAAAAACTTTGAATCAGATAAAATCCATATACAGGGATTGGTAATTTCTGATTATTCTTCTGATTATTCGCACTGGAATGCAAAAAAATCCCTTGGAGAATGGCTTAAAGAGCATAACATACCTGGAATTTTTGATATTGACACAAGGGAATTAACTAAAAAATTAAGGGAAAAAGGGACTATGCTTGGAAAGATTGTGATTAATGATGAAGACGTTAAGTTATACGACCCGAATAAGATAGATTTGGTAAAAGAAGTTTCTATTAATAAGCCCTGCAAATATACCTGCAAAAACAATAATGCAGATACTAAAAACATAATACTCATTGATTGCGGCGCTAAATACAATATAATACGCTGTTTTCTTAAAAGAAATGTAAATGTTATCAGAGTTCCATATGATTATGATTTTTTCAATGAAAAATTTGACGGCATTCTGATAAGCAACGGTCCGGGAAATCCGAAAATGTGCAAAAAAACCATAGAAAACATAAAGAAAGCGATAAAACAGGAAATTCCTGTAATGGGGATCTGCCTGGGAAATCAATTGTTGGCATTAGCGGCAGGCGCAGACACTTACAAATTAAAATACGGCCACAGGAGCCAAAACCAGCCATGCTTAATGCAAGGAACAAAAAGATGCTTCATTACAACCCAGAACCATGGATTTGCAGTAAAAACAAATTCTTTACAGGAAGATTGGGAGCCTTGGTTTACAAACATCAACGATAATACAAACGAAGGCATTAAGCACAAGACAAAGCCCTTTATGAGTGTACAATTCCATCCCGAAGCAGCTGCAGGGCCTGTTGATACTGAGTTTTTATTTGATGAGTTTATTGAAAAATTAAAATGAAAAAACCAAAAAAAGTTTTAGTACTTGGATCTGGATCACTCAAAATAGGGGAAGCGGGGGAATTTGACTATAGTGGATCCCAGGCTCTTAAATGTCTTAGAGAACATGGCATTACAACAGTACTTGTAAATCCAAATATTGCAACTAATCAGACCAGTAAAGGCATGGCAGACAAGATCTATTTCCTTCCTATTACAACTTACTTTGTAGAAAAAGTAATAAAAAAAGAACATCCCGATAGTATAATGCTTGCATTTGGAGGCCAGACTGCCCTGAATTGCGGAGTAGAATTGCATGACAAGGGCATATTAAAAAAACACAATATAGAAGTTCTTGGAACTCAGGTACAGGTAATAAAAGACACTGAAGACAGGCACTTGTTTGTAAAAAAATTAGAAGAGATAGATGTTAAAGTGGCTAAAAGCAAAGCAGTGTCAAATATAGATGAAGGCATAAAAGTTGCAAAGGAAATCAAATTTCCGGTTATGGCACGCATTGCTTATGCTTTAGGAGGCAGAGGCTCAGGCATCGCTAATAATGAAAAAGAGCTGAAAGAGCTCTTGGCAAAAGGTTTTTCTTACTCAAACCAAATTCTGATTGAAAGGTTTCTAGGCGGCTGGAAAGAAATAGAGTATGAAGTTGTCCGCGATAAGTATGACAACTGCATCACTGTCTGCAATATGGAAAACTTTGACCCCATGGGAATACATACAGGAGAATCCATTGTAGTTGCTCCATCACAAACATTAACAAATTCCGAATACCATAAATTAAGGGAAATTGCAATCAGAGTGATTAGGCATCTTGGCATTGTTGGAGAGTGTAATATACAATACGCATTTGACCCTCACTCAGAAGATTATAGGGTAATAGAAGTTAATGCAAGATTAAGCAGAAGCTCTGCCCTGGCCTCAAAAGCAACCGGTTATCCACTAGCTTTCATTGCGGCAAAACTTGCTTTAGGATATTCTTTAACTGAAATCGATAATTCAATTACAAAAACAACAAAAGCCTGCTTTGAGCCTGCCCTTGATTACATCGTGATAAAGATACCAAGATGGGACCTTGAGAAATTCAGGAAAGTAAGCTTTCAGATAGGAAGCGAGATGAAATCTGTAGGAGAGGTAATGGCAATAGGAAGAAAATTTGAGGAAGTTTTGCAGAAGGCATTACGAATGCTTGGAATAGGATTGCATGGCCTTGTATGCCATACTCTAAAGTTAGACATGGATATTGATTACGAACTGAAAAATCCCACCGACAAAAGAGTGCTTGCAGTTGCTGAAGCGATTAAAAAAAATTATTCAATTGAAAAAATTTATTCTTTGTCCAAAATAGACAAATGGTTCCTGTATAAAATAAAAAATATCATTGACACTGAAAATGAGATTAAAAAATACAAGATAACCAGTATTCCAAAAGAATTGCTTAGACTGGCAAAACAGCAGGGCTTTTCTGATTTTCAGATCGCAAGGTTATTGTTCGGCAATAAGAATTATGAAAGCAATTTATTAAAAGTAAGGCAGCTAAGAAAAGAGCAGGATATTGTGCCTTACACAAAGCAGATTGATACTTTGGCAGCTGAGTATCCTGCAAAAACAAATTATCTTTACCTGACTTACAATGGCAGCAGGGATGATGTTATTTTTGACAATAAGAATGCTGTTATTGTATTAGGATCTGGCGCTTACAGGATAGGCTCCTCAGTAGAGTTTGACTGGTGCTGTGTCAACTCAGTGTTTGCTTTAAAAAATTTAAATTACAATACAATTATGATTAACTATAATCCGGAAACTGTAAGCACCGACTATGATATCTGCGACAGGCTTTATTTTGAGGAGATGACTTTTGAGCGTGTCTTGGATATCTATGAAAAAGAAAATCCTCAAGGCATCATAATATCCATGGGAGGCCAGATCCCCAATAATCTTGCAATGAGATTACATAATCAACAGGCTAAAGTGCTGGGAACAAGCCCGTTAAATATTGATAATGCAGAAAACAGGCATAAGTTCTCGAAGCTATGCGATAAATTAGGCATTGACCAGCCTCAATGGGCTGAATCCTCAACTATTGATTCAGCAAAAGAGTTTGCAAATCGCGTTAAATATCCTGTCTTGATAAGGCCGAGCTATGTGCTTTCCGGGGCAGCGATGGCTGTTGCTTTTGACGATGAAGACCTTAACAGGTATTTGAAAAAGGCTGCAGACGTTTCCAAAGAACATCCAGTTGTTATTACTAAATTCATAACAGGAGCAAAAGAGATCGAGATAGATGCAGTATCTTTTAATGGAGAAATTTCAATATATGCGATTTCAGAGCATGTTGAAAATGCAGGGGTCCATTCCGGAGATGCAACAATGGTTTTGCCTCCTCAGTTCACTTACATAGAGACAATAAGGAAGATTAAGGAAATTGCAAAAAAGATTTCGTCTGCATTAAGTATAACGGGGCCTTTTAACATGCAGTTCATTGCAAAAAGCAATGAAATCAAGGTAATTGAATGCAACCTTAGAAGCTCAAGAAGCTTTCCGTTTGCATCAAAAGTTACAAAACATAATTTTATTGACATAGCAACAAAATCCATGATGGGGGTCAATGAAGATAAAAAATACAACACCCTTGATTTGGATTATGTCGGCGTTAAAGCGCCTCAATTTTCTTTTTCCAGGCTGCATGGAGCTGATCCTGTTCTGGGTGTGGAAATGGCATCGACCGGTGAAGTTGCCTGCTTAGGCAACAATATAGATGAGGCTTTTTTAAAGTCATTATTAGCAGTAGGCTTTAAAATCCCGGATAAAAATATTTTATTGTCAACAGGCCCGATAAAGAGCAAGGCATATCTGCTCGAAAGCATGAAAATATTAAAGTCAATGAATTTTAACTTGTATGCAACAAAAGGAACATTTGATTTTTTAAAAAACAATGGTATAGAAACAAAAACACTGCACTGGCCCTCAGAAAAAAAAGAGCCGAGCATATTAACATACTTAAAAGAAAAGAAGATTGATTTAGTTATCAATATCCCAAAAAGCTTTGAAGATGAAGAATTAGAGAATGATTATTTGATAAGAAGAAGAGCAGTAGATTTCAACATACCATTATTGACAAACCCGCAGAACACTAAATTATTTATTGAATCAATTTCTAAATTAAAGATTGAGGATTTGGAGATTAAGGAATGGGAAGGGTATGATTGAGGAAAATTATACTCATACCCTATACAGCTTCCCCAATAAATCAGCCTTGGTTATTAATCCAATTAATTTTCCAGAATCCGATACTAAAACCATGGGATAATGCCTCAGCAAATTTGATATTATCTGGATTGATGCTTTTTTAGATACTGTTGGAGGGCTTTCCTCCATTATATCATCTACATTCTTGCTTTTTTTGCTCATTAAAGCGTCCAATAAAGTTGATTCTGATATCAGGCCGACTGACTTATGGTCATCTATTACCGGCATCTGGGAAATATTGAATTTCTTCATTTTGTCTATTGACTGCTTTATGTCTGAGCTTGAAGACACACTTACAATTTTCCTGTTCATAATCTCTTCTGCCTTAATCTCCTCTTTCTTTCCCAAATCGTTTAATGTCTCAAATATCTTCTTTGTTTTTGTAAAAGTAGGGTCTATTTTCCCGGACTCAATTTTAGCAATAAGGCTTTGGGATACATTTGCCCTTTTAGAAAGCTGTGTCTGGGTCAATCCTAGGTTTTTTCTTATTTTTTTGATCTCGCTTAATTCATACGGCATAATTTAAGGAATTATTTCATAGTATTTATTCCTTTCGGAATATTTCTGTCAATAATCTTTTTATAAATACCCAAAATAAAGTTATTATTAAGGGCTTAATAATATTAAAATGCTGATTTTTAATAATTAATTTTAATTCATAAAAAATATATATGGGTAATGTTAAAAAAAATAAAAAATCAGGAGGAAACTAATATGGCAAAAATAGAATTTTTTACATCAGAGAGTGTAACAGAGGGTCATCCGGACAAAATCTGCGACCAGATAAGCGATGCAATCCTTGATGAGATCTTGAAGCAGGACAAAAATTCAAGATGTGCAGCAGAAACACTGACAACTACTGGACTTATTGTTGTTGCAGGCGAAATAACTACAAAAGGCTATGTTGAGATCCAGGATATTGCAAGAAAAACATTAAAGGAAATCGGCTATACCAATCCTGATTTCGGCATTGATTGCGAGGATGCAGGAGTTATGGTAAGCGTTCATGGACAAAGCCCTGATATTGCGCAGGGAGTGGATGATTCTGCAGAAAGAGAGCAAGGTGCAGGGGATCAGGGAATGATGTATGGCTTTGCAACAAATGAAACAGAAGAACTTATGCCCTTTCCAATTATAATGGCCCATAAACTGACAAGAAGATTAGCTTATGTAAGGAAAGAGGGAGTGCTAAAAGGCTTAGGCCCTGATGGAAAGAGCCAGATTTCAGTTGAATACCATGACGGCAAGCCAAAAAGACTGAGCGCAGTTGTTATTGCGCAGCAGCATACTGATGAAACATCAGAGGAAGACTTAAAGAAAGATATCGTTGATAATGTAATCAAGCCGGTATGCGGGGATTTTCTGGATGATGACACAAGAATTCACATAAATGCAACTGGGAAATTTGTGATTGGAGGCCCTGAAGGAGATTCCGGCCTGACAGGAAGAAAAATCATTGTAGACACTTATGGAGGCTTAGGAAGGCATGGCGGTGGAGCTTTTTCAGGAAAAGACCCAAGCAAAGTTGACAGGTCCGGAGCATACGCAGCAAGATGGGTTGCAAAAAACATAGTTGCAGCAGGCCTTGCAGACAAATGCGAAGTGCAGCTAAGCTATGCAATCGGTGTTCCTGAACCGACATCCGTAAATGTGGACACATCAGGCACAAACAAGATTCCTGAAGACAAAATTGTAGAGCTAGTAAAAAAACATTTCAAATTAAACCCAAGAGAGATTATCAAAAGGCTTGATTTGCTAAGGCCCATATACAAGAAAACAGCTGCATACGGACATTTTGGAAGAAACGACCCTGATTTCACATGGGAAAAAACCGATGTGGCAGAAGCCTTAAGGGATGATGCTGGATTAAGCGGTGATTAAGAATTAAATGCAGTAATTAACTAGTTAATTGAAAAAACCTAATTACAAAATACTCCATCCCCATACCTGGATTTTGCCCTTTGCTTTAGTTCTTTGTATTCATCTGCATTAAGTTCAAGAGTGTTTTTTATATCTTCAAAGCTTGAGTACATGCCTAAAACATTCAATGCTTTTTCTACCTTGCTGTCTTCATTGCTCATTATTAACACCTCTAATAAGGGATGCTTTTACTTCAAATTCTCATATATGGTGGTGGATGCAACTTAATGAAATATCTAATATCCGCCACTATATTCGAAAACACAAATATATTTCGATTCTTTTTGTGTTTTCCGCTATAAAAAGCTTACTATATGATAATATACTTTAATATATATTTTGCATTAGTTATATTTTTAGTTAAAAAATAAGAAGAAATAGGGCAAAATTAGAAGTGAAAAATTATTCCCCTTCAAACTCTATTAGAGAAAATGCCTTATAGCCTTTTAATTTCTCCCTGCCCTTAAGGTCTATCAGCTCTACAAGAAAAGCGCACTCAACAACTTCCCCTCCTAGCATCTCAACCAGCTTGATAGCTGCAAGGCATGTTCCTGCAGTAGCTATTAAATCATCCACAACCAAAACTTTCTGGCCTTGTGTTATCCCATCTTTATGGATTTCAATAGCAGCATTTCCATATTCTAAAGCGTATTCCTGCTTCATTGTATGATGGGGCAGCTTTCCTTCCTTCCTTGCAGGAACAAAGCTGCATCCTAATAAATAAGCAAGTGTAGCGCCGAAGATAAAACCTCGAGACTCAATCCCCACTATAATATCAATATCTATATCCTTATATCTTTCATAGAACTTGTCCATTGCATACTTAAACGCATCCTTATCCTGCAAAACTGTTGTTATGTCCCTGTACATTATACCTTTCTTAGGAAAATCAGGTATTGTCCTTATGCTGTTTCTTAGTCCTTCATCATCCATTAAAACCACCTCAAAGCTAGTTTTTGGAAGTAATATAAAAGATTTTCTTTAATCAATCAGATGTTAGTGTTAAAGATAGTGCTTATGCGTAAATTGCCAATGGATTAATTCCCAAAAGGTTGGGATATACGACCTGAGCAAAACATAGTTTTGCGAAGTTGAGAAGTCCTCTAAGGCCCCGCATAAGCACGAACTAAAATTTTCAACCAAACCAAATCCAAAAAACCTTTAAATACAATAAAATAACTCCGCAATATATGAAAGTCAACAATAAAGATTACCAGACAGTCTGGATGGAAGGCAATGAAGTCAAATTAATTGAGCAGACAAAGCTCCCGTATAAATTTGAGATATACAGCTCTAAAAGCCATAATGAAACAGCATCTGCAATAAAAACAATGATTGTAAGGGGCGCAGGAGCTATAGGCGCAACAGGAGCTTACGGACTTGCTCAAGCAGCCTTAGAAGCCAATAATGAAAATTTCAAAGAATACATAGAAAAAGCAGCTGAAACTCTAAGAAGCACAAGGCCAACTGCCCAAAACCTGTTTACAGGAATAAATTATGTTTACGATGCAATAAAAAACATCTCTGATCTTAAGCAAATGCAGGAAACTGCAGTCAGTAAGGCAAAAGAATTCGCTGATTATGATGCAGATGCCTGCAAAAAGATAGGCGAGCATGGAAACTCTTTGATTAAAGACAATTATAAAATAGAAACCCACTGCAATGCCGGCTGGCTTGCATTTGTTGATTGGGGCTCTGCTTTATCTCCGATATACTATGCTCATCGCTCAGGAAAAAAGGTCTTTGTCTATGTTGATGAGACAAGGCCCAGGAACCAGGGCAGTTTTCTTACAGCTTGGGAATTAGGGCAGGAAAATGTCCCTCATGCAATTATTGCAGATAACGCAGCAGGCTTTTACATGAAAAATAAGGAGATAGATATGATGATTGTAGGAGCAGACAGAATCGCTGCAAACGGCGATGTAGCAAATAAAATAGGCACATATGAAAAAGCTGTTCTGGCAAAAGAAAACAATGTTCCTTTTTACGTTGCAGCCCCAACGACTACTTTTGACTTAAATACTGAAGATGGGAATAAAATACCCATAGAAGAAAGAGACCAGGATGAAGTTTTATTCATAAACGGCATTGATGAAAATAAAAATGTTGTCAAAGTAAGGATAGCATCTGAAAAAAGCGACGCAAAAAACCCTGCTTTTGACGTAACGCCTGCAAAATACATAGCCGGGATAATAACAGAAAAAGGCATTGTCAAGGCAAATAAAGAAGAGATTAAAAAGCTGATAGGATAATAATTACTGTTTCTTATATTTAAAATTTTTATTTAATGTCTTCTGGTGATATGTGCATTATTTATGATTTTCATGCCCTGTATGCTTATGTCTGCTTTTGTGCTCATGCTTTTTCTTATGTTCATGTTCTTCTCTTGTTGTCGTTTTTTCAGCTCTAAATTTTCCCTCCGGAGCGAATATTAAAATATAAACCAATATGCCAACAATGACTATCACAATCATAACAATAAAACCAAAAAAGATATCGCTTGTTTTTTCCTTTGATTCTATGCTGTCTGCAGCAGCCGTCATATTAATTTCGCTTTCCGGCTTTAAATCTTCTTTTGTTTCATTTGCAGCCTTTTCCACTGTTTTAGTTTCTATTTTCAGGCTTTTTTGCGCAGTGATAGCAAAGGAAGAAAAGCCGGGGCTTGTTGCCTCATAGAAAACCTTGCTTGCATTTTCACTCAATTTTTTAGTTGGCAGTTTCCCCCATCCATTTGAGTATCTGTTCAAAGCAACGGTATTCTTATCAAGGCTATTTTCATCCAGCCATGACTTATTGACTTTAAACTCAATCCTTGCATTTCCAATATCTTCATTGGTTATTCCTTTCTCCTCAATTTCAATGTACTGGAAGACATTGCCGGATATTTTGCTTGGCGCCTTGCTCTCATTGATAACTCTTATTGTTATTGTGACACTTGATAAGTCTTTGTTCGCTGTAAATTCGGTCTTGGAAAATGCAATGCTTTCCCTGTTGACATTGATCTTGATTTCCTGCCCATCTGATATTTCAGAATAAAAATGGGTTTTTACTGCTCCTGTTGAGGCTGCTGCAGCTCCTCCGCCACCGCCTCCACCGCCTCCTCCTCCGCCACCGCTGCTAGAGGAACTGGAGCTTGGTGTACTGCAGTCAGTTGTTTTTGAAGCATCATTATCATTACAGTCTGTTCCAACACTGCAGCCATTCCCATAACTATCTCCATCCTTGTCTTCACAAAGCTCTTTTACAGCAGAATGATTAAGCCCTGTAACCTTATATCTTGTGCCAGTATCAAAACAAGTGTATCCATTACTGGTTGTATTATCGCAATTGACTAAATTCTCGTTTGTCCCATCACATATAGAGCTTATATTATCAAAGCCTATATCCAAATCCTTTATGCAGAC
>CEPS01028082.1_pt1 | contig 31791 bp, 30 predicted proteins | sample 530401 | NCBI WGS metagenome assembly CEPS01 (sample SAMEA2620035, study PRJEB7988) | marine metagenome | biome: marine biome (ENVO:00000447); feature: mesopelagic zone (ENVO:00000213) & marine oxygen minimum zone (ENVO:01000065); material: "saline water (ENVO:00002010), including plankton... | reverse complement strand
GGAAAAACACAGGATCCGAGAAAACAGCATCAGCTCAAGCAACGCCTGCAGAGACTCTTGCTAAAATAGGAGAATGACTACATTCAGTTTGCAAAAGGGTTACCAGATATCATAATCGGTGTCATGATTTTGCTCTATACCATCTGATTCTCATTGTAAGAAAATGAACGGATGTCAAGAATAAACTTGAATAACAAATAAAAACATGGTAAATGTTCATTATCTGAACAATTAAGCGAGTCTGGAGAGAGGATTGGAAAAAGAGGATCAACTGACACTCAAGTTGCTTAATACAGTAGAAGAAAAGAGTGATATCAGTCAGCGCCACCTGGCTTCAGAACTTGGTATAGCTCTTGGATTGACCAACTCCTACATAAATCGTTGTGCGCGGCGGGGATTGATCCGTATCAGGGGAAAGTCGCCCAGGCGTTATCTCTATTTTCTCACTCCAAAAGGCTTCGCTGAAAAAGCAAAGCTCTCAACACGCTACCTAGCCAAATCTCTTGGGTTCTATAGGGCCTCTGCGGATGAGTTCCGTACCCTCTTCCAAAAATATGAAACGGTGAAGGGTCTACGAGTAATCCTGAGTGGTCTCTCAGATCTCGCTGAGATCGCTATTCTCATCGCGGGGGCTGAAGAAAATATCGAGATTACAGCTATCTATGATAAGGATTCCGACCAGTCAATTTTTCATCAGATCCCGATTTACAGTGATTATTCCACTGTACCAATGTGCGATTTGATTATAGTGACATGTATGCAAGATCCAGTAATAACATATACAGAACTGGTTGAAAAACAAGATATTGAGAACGTTTATCTACCAAAAATATTTGGAATTGAGATATGAAAGCGGCTTCATCTCAGTCTGAACAAAGCAACTTTTTAATATAATAACCGATCACTCTTTTCGATAAGGAATGTCAACTCGAGCTAAGCGAGAGATCGAAGAAGCAAAATAGAGGATTAAACAAGCTCTCTAATTTTGATCTAGAAAGTCAGATTAGACGAGCAATTTAGTTAAGAGGAATCGTGAGAAATCACGGTATGGCGGTAGCATGAAAACAATCTATTTTTCGGTAATTCTCCACCAAAGTTCCCATTGTTTATAAATACCTGATCAGATGTTTTCAGGGATTACTAACAGTTGTACTTCAAAGTTGAATCCACCCTGTAATATAGAATGCATGCACGCTGAGAGTAAAAATCTGGAAGTTGCAGCCAAACAACACACTGAAAGGCTACCAATCAACATCGATATCTTGCTACTCGGTGTCGGTGCAGATCGACTTATCGCATCTCTCTGTCCACACGATCCACTTCTGTAAGAACAACAGCACTTCCTCTGCCAGTAAGTTGAACAAGCCATCTTACCAACAGTTTACTATCACACCAACGATACTGAAAAGAAGCAAAAACCACCAACATATTTGCACCAGTAGGTAGCGAAGATAAAGTTAAGCATCAAGTCCAAAACAAGATCCAAATGACATCGAGAGTATGCCAGCTTAACTACTACCAAATGCTAAATCATGTATCGAATAATTCATCTTCAGAATTGGCGCAACAACATCCTTTCTGAAAGCTAACGAATTAAAACTGATAACCCCATAAAAATGTTAAAACAACTCTGGCGCCACCTCTCCAAACGTCGTCAAAAACAGTTTTTGTTGCTATTGATCTTAATAATCATCGTCTCTCTAATAGAGGTTATTAGCCTAGGTGCAGTACTTCCATTTCTAGGGATTCTCACTGCACCCGAGCAGATCTACCAACATCCACTCATCCAACCCTTAATACAACAACTTGAGATTACCGCACCCAACCACTTATTACTACCGATCACCCTCCTCTTTATAACCGTCACACTACTAGCAGGAACTGCCCGCCTAATGCTCCTCTACATAATGACAAGACTCTCTTTTGCAGCGGGTGCAGATCTCAGTATAAACATCTACCGACGCACCCTCTATCAGGAATATGCAGTCCATGTGGCACAAAATAGTAGCGAGGTGATCAACGGTATTATCATTAAAACTGGCTCAGTGACCGGTGGCGCAATCGGTCCAACACTCACTATATTTAGCTCCATTATTCTTTTTATCAGCGTAATGACCGTACTTTTTGCTATCAATATCAATGTAGCACTCTCTGCATCTATTATCTTTGGGTTACTCTATTGGGGGGTAATTCGATTTACACACCAACAACTCAAAGAGAACAGTGATTGCATTGCTGAACAATCCACCCAACGAATCAAATCCTTGCAAGAGGGGCTAGGTGGTGTCAGAGATGTACTGATTGATGGAAGTCAACAGTTCTACTGCCAACTCTACAGCGATGCAGATCTGCCAATGCGTCGTGCAAGTGGCAATAATACTTTTATTGCGCAGAGTCCTCGTTATGCAATAGAGGTAATCGGTATGACCCTGATTGCAGGGTTTGCCTATCTAATGACTCGGCAAGAGAGTGGCATAATCACTGCTATTCCAGTACTGGGTACACTGTCACTAGGCGCACTTAGACTACTCCCAGCTCTACAACAAGCGTATGCGGCATATAGCTCTTTTAAAGGTTCAAAGTCCTCAATTAGGGATGTATTGGATCTGTTAGAGCAACCACTACCAGAGTATGCCAGCCAACCACCAGTAGAGCCAATTTCTTTTAAAAAAGAGATCCACCTAATAAACTTGAGTTTTCGTTACACAAAAGGCACACCATGGGTGTTTAAAAATATCAACCTAACACTCACCAAAGGGTCTCGAATCGGCTTTATGGGTGTGACAGGTAGTGGAAAGAGCACACTATTAGATATTATCATGGGGCTACTTCAACCAACGCAGGGTGAGTTCACTATTGATGGCCAAGCTATTAACAATTTAAACAGAAGAGCGTGGCAGGCACACATCGCACATGTACCACAATACATTTTTCTCTCAGATAGTAGTATAGAAGAGAATATCGCCTTTGGTATCCCTAAAGTGCAGATTAACCACAACCGAGTAAAAAAAGCGGCACATCAGGCACAGATTGCACAGTTGATAGAAGGGTGGAAAGAGGGCTATCAAACCTTTGTTGGTGAACGAGGAATTAGACTCTCGGGCGGGCAACGCCAGCGTATCGGAATCGCCAGAGCACTATACAAAAATGCTAATGTCCTAGTCTTTGATGAAGCAACCAGTGCTTTAGATAGCGAAACCGAACGAGAAGTAATAAACGCAATTCAAGGTTTGGGAAAAGAGTTAACCATCTTGATTATTGCTCACCGATTAACTACGTTGAAAGATTGCGATCATATTATTGAACTAGATCGAGATGGCAATGCTAGTGTAATGAATTATTCCGATATTGTACCTCATCACGAACATTAGTTATTAAATAAATATGACAGACTTTACAAACGAATTTAATAATAATCACTTATTGGATAATATCCATGCTTTTGTATTCAATTTTGATTGGGTGCTTACAAATAACCGAGTGTATCTTGCCAACAAAAAACATCTATTTATCAAAAGATTATTCTCAGATGAATAAAATCAAGCTATCAGGAAAAACTGCTTTTATTACTGGAGCAACTGGTGCAATTGGAAGTGCAGTAGCAGAAATGTTAGCAGAGGAAGGTGTTAATTTAATTTTACTTTCATCTGGTAATAATCAGCTTAATATTTTAATAGATAAACTGTCTAATCACGGTGTGAAAATGAATGGGTTTGTCTGTGATCTGTCATCACTAAATAATATACAAGATTTGATTAACAATGAATTAAAAAATGAAAAAATAGACATTTTGATCAACTCCGCTGGAGTATTTCCAAATAAATCTATTCATGAAATGTCTATTGATGACTATAAAGCGTCACTAAATATAAATCTAAATTCGGCTTATTTGTTTTGTGCAAACTTATCCAAATCGATGATTACAAACAGATGGGGAAGAATAGTTGATATCGGGTCATCTTCTTTTTACTCTGGGTTTCGAAATACAACAGCATACTGTTTAACAAAGCATGGATTGTTAGGATTGAGTCGATCACTGCATGATGAGTTAAAAGAGGATGGTGTCAGAGTATATTGTATATCTCCATCATCTACAAAAGGAAAGATGGGATCAACGACGATTGGCCAAGATTACTCTACCTTTCTCGATCCTGATGAAGTTGCATCTTATGTATTATTTGCAATTACTCACAATGGTAATGCAATGTCTGAAGAGATTTTAATTAAACGGATTGTTGTACGTTAAAATATTATAACGACAAATTATTTAGATATTGTTTATGGAAGATCTAAAAAACCCCTGACAGATTACCCAGAAAAGTTAGTGGATTATATTATTGATGTTTGCAATCCAGGTGAACAAGAAGGAAAATATTTACTAGAACATGGAGTTGGTTGTGGTGATCATTTAAGGATATATAAAAAAAAGGGATTTAATGTCAAAGGGCTTGATATTTCACAATGAAGTGTAGAAATGTCTCCAGATTTGGATATCGATTTAATGGATTCTGATGGTAAATATTGGCCCTATAAAGATTCTTCTTTTAATATTGTTTATAGTAAATCATTTATTGAACATCTGAATGATTCCGTAACCTACATGTCTGAAGCATATAGGGTGTTGAAACCAGGAGGCGTGATTATAAACCTAATCCCTGATTGGGCATCTAATCATAAAATATTTTATGATGATTACACGCATAAAACTCCATTTACAGTTGTATCTCTTCAAAATATATCAACGGCGGCTGGTTTTATAAATGTAAAAGCGTTTACATTTCGACAGCTCCCTTTTACATGGAAATACTGGTTCCTTAATACATTATGTGGCATGATCGCCCCGCTCATTCCTTCTAAAACCGAGATAAAGATACTTAGATGGTCGCGAGAGTTAATGTTATTAGGGTATGGTGTTAAACCAGACAATAAATAGTGATAATTTTTACATATGCTTATACATATATTAATATCCTTATTTAAACAAGCCTCGTGATTAAGTAATGAAATGAACTAATTATTTTCGAAAGTAGGAAGATGATGGATAAATCAGCTATTGACAATACTTTTATAAAATTTAGTAAAAAAACTTTATACAATGTTTTCTTTTTATTATTAATTAAGCTTCTATCCCTATAAATATATATCTCGCAAATAAAATAGTTGAGATCTCACGTGTTTTTAGAATAATTGGAGCAGTTGGTAGAAGATAATTATTTTGTAAATACTATGAGAAGCACTATTAAAAAATTCATTAAAAAGTTTAATTTATTAATACATGTTGAATTGAGTATACTTAAACCAAAAAAATGCCAAGTACTTATTTATGAAGAAAGCGAATTCATTGAAGCTTTATTTGAAAAAGAATTTACCGCTGTATTGAAAATTTATTCTAAGCATGTCAATTTATTTGTACTAATATCATCCATTATTAATAAAAGAAATTATTATGATGAGTATGTGAATGTTGTTTCGCCGAATATTCTAATAACGTTTTTTGATAATGATTTAAACTTTATACATATCGTCTGTAAAAAAACTATTAAAATAACAGTGCAGAATGGAATGCGGGCTCACTTAGGGGATATCTTTAGCAATTTCACACCAGTAGATCCTAAGAATGCAAATTTATATGTTGACTATATGTGTGTTTTTGGAAAAAATATTGCAACTGAGCTTTCTAAATATATTGCTGGTCAAACTATATTGATAGGATCATTAAGAAATAATAAATCATTTATAAGAAGTCAAAGCAAAAAAAATGAAATATTATTTATATCAACCTTCAGACCAGAATTCTATAAACCTGATTCATTGTTTTATCCAACACATTATCCTCTGATTATTCGCTGGAGAGACTATATAAAAAATACTTTAACATTAATTTCTTGGTTAAAAGAATATTGTGATAAATCAGGTTTCTTGCTAAATATCCTTGGTGCTCGAGATGGAGTAGGAGAACATGAATATTACAAAACATTGCTGAAGTCCGAAAAATTTGTGTTTTATGAAAGAGTAAATAAGAATAGGGGTGCATATCATATCGTAGATCAGTTTGAAACTATTGTGAATGTTGATTCCACATTAGGGTATGAGGCACTTGCGAGAGGGTGTAAGGTCGCAATGTTTGGCGGGATAATTGGAAAAAACTATCCACTTAATACACTTAGATTCGGATGGCCAGGGAATTATGCTCAAAAGGGACCATTTTGGACTGATTCGTTAGAACATGACCAGTGGGAAAAGATACTGAACTATGTGATTAACACTGACACCAATGCATGGCAATCAGAATGTTATCAATATGTGCATGAAAATATGATTTATGACGAAGGGAATAAAAATTTAATTTCTCTATTGAGAAGTTTAAATGCTCCATTAAGCAAAGGGATATTATGATTGGAGATTTGCTTATAACTGGAATAAAGAATGTTCGAAATATCCAGCAATACATCATTGGAAATGGGGCACTTTCAGATCTACCTAATCTTCTTGAAATGAAACGTAATCAAAACAACAAAGTAGTTTTCTTTATTGATGAGTTTTACAAAGATAAAAACATTGAACAAAGAATAGGTGTTCAAACGAACGACAAGGTTATTTTTATAAGTACACACGACGAACCAACTACAGGCTATATTGATAGTATAATAGATTTGTTAAAAAAACAATTAACAGTCAATCCAGTCGCAGTCGTTGGTATGGGTGGTGGCATTACAATGGATACTACTAAAGCTGTATCTAACCTGTTAACAAATAATGGCAGGGCAAAAGATTACCAAGGGTGGGATCTAGTAAAAAACCCAGCAGTTTATAAGATTGCAATTCCAACAATTTCTGGAACAGGGGCAGAGGCCACCCGAACCTGTGTAATGACCAATCAGAAAACAGGGTTAAAACTCGGAATGAATAGTGATTATACGGTTTTTGATCAGATTATAATGGATCCTGATTTGACAATTACTGTTCCAAGGAACCAATATTTTTATACTGGAATGGATGCCTATATTCACTGTATTGAGGCGCTGAACGGCTCTTATAGAAATCCAATCGGTGACGCCTATTCAGCACAAACATTAAGTCTATGTAGAGAGATATTTTTTGATGATGAAATGATGTCAAACGAAAATCGCTCAAAGCTAATGGTTGCCTCTTATCTTGGTGGATGTGCTATTGCTACAAGTTATGTTGGTGTGATTCATCCTTTTTCAGCTGCATTAAGTGTAGTATTAGGGTTACACCACTGTGTAGCAAATTGCATTACCATGAGAGCAATGAATGAGTTTTATCCTGATGAATATAGTGAATTCTGGAGTATGGTTGAGAAACAGAGTATCGTTGTTCCAATTGGTGTTAGTGCAAATTTAACTGATGAGCAGTTTCAACAGCTATATTCAGCAATGATTGTTCACGAAAGGCCACTAACCAATGCGTTGGGGAATAAATTTAAGAGTATTCTTACCAAAAATAAAGTAATCGAATTATATATGATGATGTAGGAAAATAGAGATCAACTCAGGTGTTTCGCGTTGATGCTGGCCAAAATAATATTATTAGTACATTCGTTACAGAGTATTGTAAAGAATTTAATATTGAATCAGATTTATAGCAACAAAAAGATTCTTTAAGTATTGAGTTATTAGTTCGATTTGCAATCCATAAGTCTGGAATTATTGAACTAATATTGATATTGGTTCTTTGATGCTGATTAAACAACCTATTAAATTTGGCAAACAGTCAATGCCTGGGTATTAAAAAATCACCAACAAAAGTTGAACAAGAAAATTCATCAATTACAGGAATTAAAACAGATTAGAATAATTTTGCTATATATATGACATTCTTGATCGAAGCCATTAAAATTAAACAGTTCTTGTATAGGTCTATTTTTACATCGTAGATTCATTGAAAATATTACAAATTAATGCATTTTAAAATACCATTTAGTGGCCGCGCTCATCGTTATACTGACAGCGAGGTGCAAACCGTAGTTGAAGTAATGCAAATTGCACAACCTCTCACCCAAGGGCATTACCAAAAACAGTTTCAAGAGAAATTCTCTAAATATACAGGTGCAAAACATGCTTTTGCACTAAATAATGCAACTGCTGCCTTAGAACTTACCGCACAACTCTGTCGTTTTAAACAGGGTGATGAGGTAATTATTCCAGCTCACACCTTTACTGCTTCCGCCTATCCATTTTTAAAACAAGGTGTAAAAATAGTCTGGGCAGATATTGATTCAACAACTCATGTAGTAACCCCTGAGACCATTGCTAGCTGTATCAATAACAATACAAAAGCTATTGTTGTTGTTCATCTCTATGGATATGGTGCAGAAATGCCAGAAATAAAAAAGTTGGCTGAGCGGCACAATTTGATTGTGATAGAGGATGCTGCACAGTCATTAGGGGTTGAGATTGATGGCCAGCAGGTTGGAACATTTGGTGATTATGGAATTTTTTCCTTTCACTCACACAAAAATATTTCCACTCTTGGTGAGGGAGGAATGTTAACTATTAAGGATGAGCAGATTGCTAAGCTAATTCCTATGTTACGTCACAATGGCCACTGTAGTTTTGATGATAAACGAGAATACTACTGGATTCCTGCAATGGGTAACGTAGATCTACCAGAAATAGAGGGCGATTCACTCTGGCCCAATAACTACTGCCTGGGAGAAGTGGAGTGTGCCTTAGGTGTAAAACTACTGGATAGAATTGATCAGATCAATGCTGATAAGAGAACGAGAGCATTGCAATTTATTGATTCACTGGCCGACTATCCAGAGATTAAATTTCATCGTATAAAGAGTAAACGACACAACTATCATCTTTTAGTAGCTGAGTTTGACAAGGGGCTGCGTAACCTTTTTATTCAAAAAATGGCTGAAAATGAGCAAATTCAGTGCGTAGTGCAGTATTACCCGCTTTACCGCTATGATTTCTATAAAAAAGCGGGACAAGATGTGGCACACTGTCCAAATACAGATCGATTTTTTGATAACATGGTCTCATTTCCATTTCACCAAATGTTGAGTTCAGCTGATTTAGAACAGATGCTTTCCTCTACCAAAAGAGTGCTCGAGCAGTTGAGATTTCAATGTTAATTACTACTATATAGATGGAATCAGAACACAGTCTGACTGTCATTATTCCAGCTCTAAAGAAAGGAGTTGCATTTCAGGATGATTTGGTTAAAAAACTCTTGGGTGTATCACTCATTCAAAGGGCAATTAACAAAGCCTTAGAGCTGGGAGCAAACAAAAAACAGATCCATCTGCTTACGGATTCAGAAGAGATTCGGCTGATTGCACAGAGAAATAGGGTCGGGGTGCTGTGGAATACAAAACTGACTCATGAGCAGTTGACTGATAGCAAAGAAGTTACAAATTACCTAAAACAGGCGGTTGCTAAAAGTGAATTCACCCTACTACTCTCTCCATACGCACCACTTCTCAGTAAAGAGTTATTAGAAAAAGCCCAGCAGAAGCTAATCAGTAGTGGTAAAGAATTATTAAAACCTGTGCAACTGATCAAAAAGCAGGTATATGATGAAAATAAAAAACTTTACTCGACATACACCTCGCTTTTTAGTGCAAAATCTGAAATCCATTCAGTAGAGTCGAAAGCCTTTGTATTGCTCTATTCAAAATTATTACTTCAACCAGAGCTAGATAGACCGAAAATATTACCTTACCCAATATCGCATGATTTGCTAGAGATTGAATCCTATCAGGATTGGTGGGTATGTGAAAAATTGTTAACAAGAAAACGCATCATCTTTCGAGTGATTGGGAATGAGCAGGTTGGGATGGGGCATATCTACCGAACCTTGTCACTAGCTCATGAAATTAGTGATCATGAGATACTGTTTGTCAGCGATCAACAGAACACAGTGGCAGTGAATCAACTAGCAGGTTATGACTATTGGTTAGGCATTTATGACCAAAAATATATTGTAGAGAATATTATAGAGCTAAAGCCTGATTTGGTAATCAATGATATTCTTTCATCTACTCACAAAGATGTAATTCCCTTGCAAGAAAAAGGGATAAAGGTGATCAATTTTGAAGATCTTGGTGAAGGAGCAAAGCTTGCTAATTTGACCATCAACGAAATGTATGACGAACCACTGTTTGAGGGGAGAAACATCCTTTGGGGGTATCATTACTTTTTTATGCGTGATGAATTTAATCATGCTACACCACAGAAGTTTATGGAGAAAGTAGATACTATTTTGTTAACATTTGGTGGAACTGATCAACACAATTTAGCAAAAATTGTGTATCAAGAAATTAAATATATCTGTAGTGAAAGAGGGATTCATATCCATATTGTTGCAGGGGTGGGTTATAAAAATTATCAGCTGCTTAAAAAAGAAATTAATAATGAAGAAAATGTAACTCTAACTAGAAAAACTGGTGTGATCTCATCTATAATGGAAAAGTCACAACTTGCTATTGTATCAAATGGGAGAACAGTCTATGAACTGGCACATATGAATATTCCGGCAATAGTAATTTCTCAACATAAGCGCGAAGAAACACATAAATTTGCTAATAAAAATAATGGATTTATTCATTTTTGTTTATTCAATAAAGAAACGAATATAAAAAATATTATTAATATTATTTTAAAACTGATAGATGATTCATCTTACAGACGAATGCTGTACAACAACATAGAAAAACATAATTTTAAAAGTAATAAAAGTAAAGTATTAAAATTAATTTATGATGAATTATCAATGCAGTAGTAAATCTAATTTATGGAAGGAAACTCAAAATCAAGTAATTAATTAATCTTGTAGAGCATTTCAATTATGAAGTATCTATTTCATCTAAATACATTCAATGATATTGATCACATTACACCAGTTATATGGAAAGTTTTGGAAAGAGGTGATTTTGTTGATGTAATATTTTTGTCAAATTATCAATTTGACAAAGATTACAGAATAGCTTTTTTGAAAGAGTATAGTAATTTCAGTGTATGCAGAGCTACTATATTGCAAAGAGTTAGAAATAAATTATTATTTAATAGTAAAGTACGGAACTTTACATATTTTAATAGATATTTCAATAATCTTTTATCTCTTATATCTATGCATATTTGGAAAAATACGTATTTAAAACAAGGTAATGTTCATGCAGTTGTTTATGAATGGGGGGCACCATTTCGCTTAAACCATTATGAAGCCATACAAAGAATGATACCTTCTATTGTTTTGCCGCATGGTTACAATATCTATTTAAATTATGAACTAAATCAACATATTAAAAATATTATTAAATCTACAGGAAAGTTTCCAGATCATTCTTCACGGAATAATTTTTCCACTTATGTAGTGCAAACAAAAAGACATATGAATTGGTCAGTAGATTGGGGGCATGAAAAAGATAAGCTTGAAGTATGGGGAAGTGCTAGATTTTGTCCAGAATGGTCTAAAAAGAATCTTGAGCTATGTAAGACAATGAAAAATAGTATTCCAAGTCATTTGACAAAGGTGGTTTTTTTTCTTCCACATTGGAGATATAATGTAAAAATTGATGATGTAATGAAACTGCTAAACAAAATACAATTATTAGATTCAATTTATTTATTTATAAAAGGACACACGCGTGGTGGCGGTTCAATTAATAAAGATAACAAACATAAGCTAAGTCATAGTAAAAATATTGTTATAAATGCTCCTGAACATTCACCTCAGTTGATCGATTTTTGTGATATTGTAATTAATTTTGGTTCAAGTATTGCGATAGATGCTTTAAATATAGGAACGCCAATAATACATACACCTTATTTGCATACAAATAAAACTATATTTGATACTGGGATGGTTAATTATATAGCCAATAGTGATGAAGAAGTAATTACATTATTGACTAATAAAAAACTAATACTGCCATCAAAACAAAGCATAGAAAACTTTTTTTCAGAAGAAGTATTTGCAGGAAATAGAAACAATGACATTCTAAATATTTATTGCCAAAATATTTTAAACATTTCTAAACAGTCTTTTTCAAAACAAAATATTAGTAGATGAAACTACAATCGAAAATTCAAAAAAGTATAAAGACCAGAGGGGTCCTACCAACGGTTATATTAATAAATAATATATTATCAAATATAATTATCAGAAATTATTTAAAAGTTAAATATTTCATTCATAACATTATAAGCAATGAATATAATAATGACAATTACAATGAATTATTATCAATCAAATATTACACACCAAATTATAGGACATATTATAGGGCAATTACAGCACATAAAAAAGAAAGGCTTACAAGAAACTGGATAAAAGGGATGAGTAAAGGTGATGTTTTATGGGATATTGGCGCAAATATTGGAGTTTTTTCTTTACTTGCAGCCAAATATAAAATAAATGTTGTATGTTTTGAACCACTTTTTTCAAATTATTATATACTCTGTAAAAATATCGAAATAAATCATGATGTTATTCCATTTATCACTGCTCTCCCTTTGGCATTAACTGACAATAGTGTTATTGATTATCTATATATACCATCTAGTGACCCAGGTAATTCAGGATCGGCATTTGGTGAGCCATTAGATCAATATGGAAATGATCTAAAATATTATTACAAAAGTGCAGTATTAGGAATGAGTGGTGATGACTTGCAACTTCTACTACCTGATAGGATAAGGAACCCTGACCATATCAAGATTGATGTAGATAATATAGAAGATAAAATTATTCAAGGCTTATTAAATAATGTTTTAAATAATTCAAATATTAAGTCAATTTTAGTTGAAATCGATAATACATTCCAGGGAAAAAAATATATAATAGAAAAAATGTTGTATAGTAAAGGATTTATTAATTATTCATATGATAAAGAAGCTACTACTGAAGATCTTAAATGTACAACTTACAATTATATATTTCGCAAAGGTGTAAATAATAAAATGAAAAAAACTCACTAGTCAGCAATTTATTCAAATAATGAAAACTGGTTTATAATTGATAATTATCTATTAGATGAGAAATATAGACAAATTCTCAGTTGAAACATATAATCAGCTCCTCGTTGAATATGAAAATAATCTCAATGAAAATGGGCCATATTTAAACATATTTGGAATATTCATGCATGAAATAATGAGGTATTTAACTAATTATATTATATTAACTACTACAAATATGGTTCCTACTAACAAATTTGAACTACAATTTACAAATCAGCATTATATCCATGATCTGTTTCAGTTAGACAAAAAAGAAAACCCATTGTCACAAAAATCAGTTAATTATCCAAGGCATTTATCTGACTTTCTTCTTACTGCTTTAAATAAAAAGGCACTAGTAGCATATTCAGAATATTCATTCGGTGAAGTTTTAAAATATTTATTACATAATATTCATAAAATTAGAGCAAATAAAACTAACGCAACTGTCTGTTGTTTACCAAATTTGTCAAAGCAAATCGACCAACTAATTGAATACTTGTATTATTTTTGCGGCACATATTGTGTAAAAAACAAAGAAGCGTTTGTTAACAACTTTATAGATTATTTAAAATTATTTGTTACATCTGAGAGACTGAAAACTCCAGAGGAGTATTATATTGGTGGATGTAATGCATTATTACCAAATAGAATAATTTCTGCGAACTATTTGGGAAATAACAAAACTGTGATTGCACTTGCTCATGGAGAATGCGATATCCGTATTTTTGATGAACCTGTTTTCGGATACGGAGAAATTTCATACTGTAGTTATTATATGACATTTGGCTCTTACTCATCAGGATACAGCATTTTAAATAAACCCTTAAGAGGTCACAAACCTATTATCTTTCAGAGAGACTCTAAAATAATTCGAAAAATATCAAAAAAATCACCTATCAATGAAATTGATCAAGAGAAATCAGGTCTTTATATACCAACCGCTTTTTCATCTAATAGACGGTATGGCCCATTTAGAGATCTTGATGATAACGATTATGTTTCCTATCAAAAATATATATTTAACTCAGGAATAAAATTAAAATACAAAGACCATCCAGAAAATCGTCATAATTCCTCTTTAGTACGTCAAGTAACAACAGATAGCAATATCATCCATGGCAACTTAACAAAAATAAAATATAACTTATATGGATTTATAGTTCTAGATTATATTTCTACTGGATTTTTCATCTCATCATCAACAACATTGCCAATTATTTATTTTAATTATGGTGTCAGAAATCTTACTGAATATGTTATGGCAGATATAAAAAAACGAGTATTTTGGGTTGACATAGAAAAAAAAAATAATATCGGCACTCAGATCAAACAAGGATTTAATGACTTTTTTTCTTCAAAAATAATCTACAAAAACACATTTAGTCCTAAATATTCTCTAAACAGCATAACACTCAATGAAGCTATAAATAGCATCATCAAGGCTAATCCAGCCTTGAAAACCTAAAATTACTTAACAAAATTAATCATATGCCAAATATCCAGAATATCTCAACAACAACTATATTGTTTCTGTAGAATATCATCATCCTAACGATATTAAATCATAACGGAATCGATTATATTAAAAGCTCAACAAAATTATGCAACAGAGGATGGATTGAGAGAGATATAATTTGAGTTAGATCTAATTATAGTTGGTACAGAGTCAATAGCTAAATAAATGACAAATGCAGCAAACAACTCTTTTACGGCAAACCATTAAAAGTGGTTGTTCCAGACGAGGAGTACGCAGTATAGGGAGAGGGCAAGATATGAAGAAAGCGGTAGTGGTTGGTGGCAGTGGGTTCATCGGTTCACATGTGGCAGATCATCTCAGCAATGCAGGATATCAAGTAACAATTTATGACAACACTGAGTCGAACTGGTTACAAGCTGATCAAGAGTTTATGCTTGGTGATGTACTAGATCGTGACAAATTAGATCAAGTGATTGCTGGAGCAGAGGTGGTCTATAATTTTGCTGCACTTGCAGACCTCAACCAAGCACTTGACCAGCCCTACAAAACTGTCAATATCAATATATTGGGCAATCTCAATGTAATGGGAGCATCTCTTACTCAAAAAGTAAAACGTTTTGTCTATGCGAGTACTGTCTATGTACATAGCCGAGAGGGAGGTTTCTACCGCTGTAGCAAACAGGCATCTGAGGCCTATACCGAAGAGTACAATAAAATTTATGGGCTAGACTACACTATCTTGCGCTACGGTTCACTTTATGGCCCAAGAGCAGATGAGACCAATGGACTTTATCGAGTGGTGAAGTCAGCCTTGGAGAGTGGCGTGGTAAAATACGAAGGAAATATTGAGTCAATGCGTGAATACATCCATGTAGAAGATGCCGCTAGGGCCAGTATTGATGTACTCAATGATGAATTTTGTAATGAGAGTGTAGTATTGACTGGACAAGAGCCGATGCGCGTAATTGATATGCTAAAAATGTTGGCAGAGATACTCAACCTGCCAGCAGACTCAGTAGAGTTTGTGGATGATCAATATGTCGGGCATTATGTGCGCACACCATACGCATACCAGCCAAAGCTGGGCAGAAAATATATCCCTCCTATGCATGTAGATTTGGGACAAGGGTTGTTGCAGGTAATTAATGATTTTAAATTCCAGAGCGGTGAGTAATTATTGAATATTTTAGAAATTTTGAGGTTGTCTTTTGGGATTTTGATGGTGTTGTCAAAGAGTCAGTTGAAGTAAAAGCTGAAGCCTTTGAACAGCTGTTTCTAACATTCGGTAGGGAGATAGCTAAAAAAATTAGGCGACATCATGAAGCGTACGGAGGAATGACGCGGTTTGAAAAATTACCACTGTATCTAAAATGGACTGGACAAGCCTCAACACCATTGTTGGTTGATGAATATGCGCAGCAGTTTTCACTACTTGTTACGCAGAGAGTCATTGATTCAGATTGGGTAGATGGGGTATTGGAGTATCTGCAGTGTAACTATAACAAGCAGCAATTTTTTCTAATCACTGCAACCCCACAACAAGAGATAGAAGAGATTATTTCACAACTACAAATAGCTGACTATTTTGAACAGGTAATTGGGTCTCCAACCACCAAAGCTGATGCAGTTCAGCTTCTATTGAACAGGTATAGTTTAAACCCAGAACAGGCAGTGATGATTGGTGATTCCTGTAGTGACTATAAGGCGGCAACTGAAAACAGTATTGCTTTTGTTTTGCGAAAAACTGATTTAAATAATAAATTACAAAAAGAGATAGAATGTCAAATGATTAAGGATTTTAGTAATGGATAGATTAAAGTCGATAAAAAAAATAAGAGAAAAACTCGCTAATGGCGGGGAGAGTGTAGGTGGTTGGATGCAGATTCCGCACTCATCCGTTGCAGAGATTATGGGTGATGCAGGTTATGACTGGGTAGCAGTTGATCTGGAACATGGTGCTATATCGACACATCAACTACCTGATCTTTTTCGTGCATTAGAATTGGGGCACACTCTCCCTTTGGTGCGTCTTGCACAAGGTGGTTCAAAAGAGTGTAAGCAAGTATTGGATGCAGGAGCAGGTGGGGTGATTGTGCCGATGGTTGAAAGCAAAGAGCAGTTAGAAAAGGTTCGGGATGCCTGCAGGTGGCCTCCGGCAGGAAAGCGTGGTGTAGCATTCTCCAGAGCTAATCTTTTTGGAAAATATTTTGATGATTATATTAGAGAGGCCCAACAGCCACTATTGATTGCAATGATTGAACACAATAACGCAGTCGAAAAACTAGATGAAATTTTGCAAGTGGAAGGTCTAGATGCAATTTTGATTGGCCCGTATGATCTGGCAGCTTCGATGGGATTAAGTGCTAAATTTGATGATATAAATTTTCTTGAAACGGTAGCATCAATTAAAAATAGAGTTGATAATGCAGGCATTCCATGTGGCATGCATGTAGTGAATCCATCTAAAGATGAGTTGAAACAGAAAATTGAAGAAGGTTATCGGTTGATTGCTTACTCTATTGATGCTGTTGTATTAAATAATTATATCTCGAATCCTTATAAATAATGTCCCTACCTGATAATTGTCCACTATGTGACTCATCAATAGACTTTCAAACGGTGGTTACAACGCATGTATATGGTGATAAAGATTGTAAACGAGCTTTTTATCACTGTGAAAAGTGCGATGTGCGTTATCAACATCCTGGATTAACAGAGAATGAAGAGAAATGTTTTTATGCGTCAGAGTTTGAGTCATTTATGTCTGATCGTTCTGGAGAAACAGGGGGGTGGAGAAGAGCAGAAGAGCATATCATAGCAAATGAAAAAACACGTCTTCGTCGGATGGAATATATAAATCCATTTTTAATTCATAAAAGTAGTATTCTTGAGGTTGGGTGCTCTTCTGGTTTCATGTTGTGGCCATTAAAAAAATTAGGGCATCAATGTACTGGTGTTGAACCATCAGGTCTGTTTAAAGAATTCCTGAGAAAAAATACTATAGATGTATATACTTCTATAGATAATATTCTCAATTCTAATTTAGAGAATCGATATGATCTGATTCTCCATTTTTTTGTATTAGAGCATATTTCTGATCCAATTCCTTTTTTGAACGCACAGCTGGAACTATTAAAGCCGGGGGGGAAAGTGATTTTTGAAATTCCTAATGTAGCAGACCCTCTACTTTCTATATATGACATTCCAGCTTTTGAACGCTTTTACTGGTCAATAGCTCATCCATGGTATTTTAGTGAGGATTCATTACATTATTTAATAAAACAGTTAGGCTGTTCTTATGAGATATTGCGTGATCAGCGTTACGATCTATCTAATCATATGATTTGGGCAAGAGATGGCAAGCCTGGCGGTTTGGAGTATTTTACCGATAAGCTTGGGGCAAACATTGAAAATGATTACAAGCTAGCACTTATTAAAAATGGAAAATGTGATACGCTGATAGGGATATTGAATAAGGATTAAGATGAATAACAAAAAACAAATATTAATTACGGGAGTGGCAGGTTTTATCGGGTCTCATGTAAGTAAACGATTTATACATGAGGGATATGAAGTAATTGGTGTAGATGATCTCTCTAGTGGCAGAATTAAGAATATTCCAACAGATGTTATGTTTGTTGAGGGAGATCTGTCCGAAAAGCAGGTCATCAATAAAATACCAACAGGTTGTTCAAAAATATTACATCTTGCAGGGCAGTCCTGTGGTGAAATTGGTTTTGATAATCCGATCGGTGATTTAGAGAAGAATACCATCTCTACGCTCAATTTGATTCAATATGGTATAGATAATAATGTTGAGAGATTTGTTTATTCAAGCTCAATGTCAGTATATGGAAATGTTGATGATATGCCAGTTCCGGAGTACTCAAGTTGCGGTCCACTTTCTTGTTATGGCGTAGGTAAACTTGCAGCTGAAGGCTACCTCAAGGTGTATCAAAGCCAACTCCCTTATGTATCATTGCGCATGTACAATGTATACGGGCCAGGTCAAGATATGTCTAACCTTAGGCAGGGAATGGTTAGTATTTTTCTTTCTCAGGCATTAAAAGATGGCAATATCCATGTCAAAGGAAGCGTCGATCGTTTTCGTGATTTCATTTACATAGATGACACGGTAGAAGCTTGGTATCGAGCAGCAACCCATCAATCTGCTCTTTGTAAGACATTAAATGTTGGAACTGGTCACAAGACTACAGTTGGTGAGTTGCTGGAAAAAATATGTTACTTGGTTGATGGTAGTGATTACTATGTGGAAGGTAATACTCCAGGAGATCAGCCTGGAATTTATGCCGATAATAGCTTGTTAAAAAGATCATTGAATATGGAAAAATTTATATCCATTGATGATGGTTTAGCAATGTTTGTTGATTGGGCAAAAGGGATAGAATAGATGAATATACTAGCAATAATTCCAGCACGAATGGATAGTAGTCGTTTTCCAGGAAAACCTATGGCAAAGATACTAGGAAAGCCTATGATTGGACATGTTTATAAAAATGTACAACAGTGTGATCTATTAAATAATACTGTCGTGGCTACATGTGATCAAGAGATTATTGACTATATTGAATCTATTGGTGGTGAGGCAGTGATGACTGGCAATCATCATGAAAGGGCATCTGACCGTTGTGCTGAGGCATTGGAATATATCGAAAAGCAAGATCAAATTAGATATGATATTGTAGTAATGGTGCAGGGTGATGAACCAATGACTCTTCCGGAAATGATTGCTGAGTCGATAACTCCTATGTTGAATGATCCAGAAATATTTGTCACTAATTTGCTTGGAGATATAAAAACCAGTGATGAATTTGAAGACCCGAATTGCATTAAAGTGGTATGTGACCAACAGAGTAATGCAATCTATTTTTCTAGAGAACCGATTCCAACCAGCGCCAAAATAGATAAATTCCCAATGAAAAAACAGGTCTGTATTATCCCATTTAGACGGGATTATCTACTTAAATATACAAATCTCAAACCTACACCGTTAGAAATTGCAGAGTCTATTGATATGCTGCGAGTGCTTGAAAATGGGATGAAAGTAAGAATGGTTCCAACCACTCATCACACATATCCTGTTGACACGGAGGATGATCTAAGAAGAGTAGAAGAGTTAATGCGTGAAGAAACATAGATCATTACTTATTTGGGATTGTGAAGGATCTCCATCAGAAGATTGCGGCTTTACAGTATATTGGCAGAGTCACACACCCTCAGATCGAGGAGTTTCGATTCCACAACTGGTGGAAGAGAATGCGAGTCAATTTAGAGCACAATATTTAGCGCTTATTTTTGACCTTGGCGAAGCAAAAGTCGAGGGGAAAAGAATTGTAGAGCATCTTAAAATTAACCAAGAGTTTAGTCATTGGTGGATGACGCTAATTACAGAAAAGTGTAATTATTCAAAATCACCACAAATAGATAATATAATTAAGTTTCAAGCGTTTCGATATTGGCTTAATAATATAGAGTGCAAAACAATTCAGTTAGTTTCTGCTAATAAAAAATTTGCACAAAGTATGCGATTATTATCCGTAGAATTGAGTATCGGATTTGAATGGAAAGAAGAGGTAGCATCAAAAGTAACTGATAGTTTTTTTAGGAGAACTTATAATCATCTTCCAGATTATTTCAAGGCTGTGTTATTTTTGTCAAAGCATTTGTTGGGTCGATGGAAATTGAAAGGAGTCGGGATTGAAAAATGGAAAAATTCTACAGCAATGATATCGTTTATATCCTATTTTTTTAATCTTGATTCTGATGTTTCAGCCAAGGGTGAATATAGGAGTGGATACTGGAATGTCCTGTCAGATGAATTATTGGACAATAATATACAGACTAATTGGCTTCACTTATATTATAAAAGTGATCTTTTTCCGACAATATCATCAGCAAAAGAGATGATAAACACATTAAATAAAAGATATCACGATTACCAGAACCATCTATTTCCTGAATCATTTTTGAGTTTTACTATTGTTCGTGAAACGGTTGTATACTGGTTAAAGGTAGTGGTTCAGTACGGAAAAGTAAAGCAGTGTCTAAAAGAAAAATCTGGTTATCTTTGGCCACTATTAGAAAAAGATTTATCAGTCTCGCTGAGAGGAACGATTGCAATAGAAAATCTACTATTCTTCTGCCTTTTTAGCGAGGCAATGAAGGTCTTGCCAAAACAAAAAATAGGTGTCTATCTACAAGAGAATCAAGGATGGGAGTTTGGTTTTATCGATTCATGGAAACAGTCCAAACATGGAAAACTGATTGCTGTCCCTCACTCTACTGTTCGCTTCTGGGATTTGAGGTATTATTTTGATCATCGCGCCTATCAAGAAAATAATAGTTTACAAAATTTACTTCCTGATAAGGTAGCAGTGAACGGTGAGATTGCCAAAAAAAACAAATTAGATAGTGGGTATCCATGTTCAAAATTGGTTGAAGTGGAGGCGTTGCGATATCTTCAATTAGAGCAGAGTTACAAGAATAATACACAATCGTCTAACATTAAAAGTTCAAATACAGTTCTTGTTCTAGGAGATTATCAACATTCAAATACAGATTTACAGATGAAGCTCTTACAAAAAGCATCTAAACTAGTGGAAGATAGTAAAATAAAATATGTTATAAAACCACACCCAGCACATGTGTTGTTGGATACGAATTACCCTGAACCAAATATGAGGATAACCAATAGGCCTGTTCCTGAATTGATTGAGCAGTGTTGTATTTGTTATACCAGCTCTACAACTTCGGCCGCAGTGGATGCATATTGCGCCGGCATGCCTGTAATTTCTGTATTGAATCCAAAAAGTTTAAACTTAAGCCCATTAAGAGGCTGTGAAGGCGTATCATTTGTCAGTACTGCAGATGATTTGGCACTATTATTAAATAATATTGACACGATCAAAGCAGTTGATAGTCAAGGAGATGAATATTTTTACCTGGATAAAAAATTACCGAGATGGAAAAAATTATTATTAAATGGCATAAAATAATGGTACACAATACTTATCGATTGATAAAACAACATGAGTTTAGAAAGTAATTACAAAAACAAAACAGTTCTAATAACCGGACATACAGGTTTTAAAGGCTCGTGGCTCTCTCTATGGTTAAAGGACATGGGCGCTATAGTGGTTGGCATTTCGATTGATATCCCTACAGAGCCGGCAAACTTTAGTGCAGTAAAATTGTCAGATCAGATTGACGACCGCCGCTTAGATATTCGTGATGCAGAGGCTGTTAAAGACGTCATTTTGGAGACAAAGCCAGACTTTGTGTTTCACTTGGCAGCACAGGCACTAGTTCGACCTTCGTATCAAAATCCTGTTGCGACAATGCTAACTAATGCGATCGGTAGCGCTAATTTATTGGATGCTCTGTGTGCTTCAAAAAAGCCAGTAACAGCAGTAATGATAACCAGTGATAAGGCGTATGATAATGTGGAGTGGGTATGGGGATATCGCGAGACTGATCGTCTGGGTGGGAAAGATCCTTATAGTGCATCCAAAGGGATGGCAGAGTTGGCTATTCGTAGTTTCGTTGAATCCTATTTTAAAAAACAGAATTCAAATGTATGTGTTGGAATTGCACGTGCAGGGAATGTTATAGGTGGCGGCGATTGGGGGAAAGATCGTATTGTTCCCGATTGCATGGAGGCTTGGTCACGAGGTGAAACGGTTGAGATCCGTAACCCTGATGCCACTCGTCCATGGCAACTTGTACTGGAACCACTAAGTGGTTATCTTGCGTTAGGCACACAACTCTCTAGTAATCAAAAACTAAATGGACAGGCCTATAATTTTGGGCCGCCAGCCCATCAAAATCACTCAGTTAGCGAGTTGATCAATGAGATGGGAAACCATTGGGATTCTGTGCGTTGGAGTGATGTTTCACAATCTCAGCAACATATACATGAGGCAGGACTGTTAAAGTTAAACTGCGACAAAGCTCTGTATGATTTGGCTTGGCAACCGACGCTTGAGTTCAAAGATACGGTACAAATGACAGTGGAGTGGTACAAGCAATACTATCAAAACAGTGAAGAATCTATGTATGAGTTTGCCAAGGCGCAAATTGAACAGTATACAAAGTTAGCAATAAAGCGAAACCAGAGTTGGACAAATAATGATTAACGGCATCATCATTACTCCTCTTTCAATAATCGATTCAGTAGGTGGTGCGGTCCTACATGGAATGAAATCCAGCGATCCAGGATATTCTGGTTTTGGTGAGGCCTATTTTTCTACGGTTGATCCGGATGCAATCAAGGGTTGGAAGCGCCATAGAAAGATGGTATTAAATCTCGTTGTTGCTGTCGGTTCGGTCCGTTTTATTCTGTTAGATGATCGACAAAAATCAACAACGGCCAATCAATTCCAAGAGGTTGTCCTTTCAAGAGAGAGACATTATGCCCGCTTAACAGTGCCTCCTCTGGTCTGGGTTGGGTTTCAGGGAACGGATAAAGAACCAAGTATGTTGTTGAATATTGCAAATATTAAACACTCACCTGATGAGGTGGAACGAAAAGCGTTGAATGAAATTGAATATAATTGGAGTAAATTATAGATGAAGGTAGTAATTTTAGCGGGCGGTTTTGGTACACGCTTGAGTGAAGAAACTGATGCTAAGCCTAAACCTATGGTAGAAATAGGCGGAAAGCCGATTATTTGGCATATTATGAAGTCCTATTCTAGCTATGGGTTTAATGAGTTTATTATCTTATTGGGCTATAAGGGTTATGTTTTGAAAGAATATTTTTCTAACTATTTTTTACACCAGAGTGATATCACCATCGACATGGTCAATAATAATATGGAGGTGCACCAAAATGAGTGTGAACCCTGGAAGGTGACATTACTGGAGACCGGGCTAAATACTATGACGGGAGGTAGAATCAAACGAGCTACAGACTATATTGGCAATGAACCGTTTTTATTAACCTATGGGGATGGGGTATCCAATGTAGATATTTCAGCGTTAATAAAATTCCACCAATCACACGGCAAACAGATCACAATGACAGCAGTACAACCTGCTGGGCGTTATGGTGCATTGGATATTGAGCAAAATGGAATTATTGCAGACTTTTTGGAGAAACCCAAGGGGGATGGTGCTTGGATTAACGGAGGTTTTTTTGTTTGTGAACCAGAAGTGATTGAACGAATCGAAGGGGATTCAACGGTTTTTGAACAGGAGCCTCTTACTCAATTGGCAAAAGATCAAGAGCTAGTCGCCTATAAGCACGATGATTTTTGGGAATGTATGGACACAATGCGTGATAAAACGAACCTCTCAGCACTATGGGATGCAGAGCAAGCTCCATGGAAAAATTGGTAAAAGTAGGTAAGCGAATGATTTTGATTACAGGTGGTAATGGTTATTTGGGCGGAAGGGTTACTGAATATCTGACCCAGATTGGTATTCCAACAAGGGTTGGTGAACGATCAATTTTTAATAATGATGCGTCACTGGAAAAAGCGTGTGATCAAATAACTACAATTATTCATCTTGCAGGTATGAATGCTCAAGATTGTGAAGAAGATCCTGAAGCAGCTTTAATGGTTAATGGATTAAATACTTTGAGATTGATCAAAGCGGCTGAAAAGTGCAATGTTACTAAAATTATTTACTTTTCAACGGTACATGTCTATGGATCACCTTTGACAGGAGTGTTGAGCGAAGATAGTTTTCCTTGCCCTCTGAATCCCTATTCAATCACTCATCGTCTGGCAGAAGATTATGTGTTAGAGGCAGATAAAAAACAAATGATTACAGGGGTTATTTTTCGGTTATGTAATGTTGTTGGGTCACCAGTAAGAGTAGATACAAATTGCTGGATGTTGATCGCAAACGATCTCTGTTGGCAGGTAGTGAAAGATCAAAGAATGGAGATTCAATCAGAGGGATCGATACAAAGAGACTTTATTCCCATTACGACAGTTTGTTCAGCACTCATGTTTGCAATGGATCAAAAAATGTTAGATGGGGAGATTGTTAACATCTCTTCAGGACATACATATTCTTTACGAGAACTAACTGAGTTTATTGCTGATCGAGCAGTTAAAATACTGGGAATTAGACCGGTAATACATTTCTTTAAAAATTCGAAAGGAAGTAATGTAAATGAAAACAGATTTGTAATATCTAATAGAAAATTGAAAGAGTGCGGTTTTAAAATCGAGACTGACCTTACTAATGAAATTGATAATTTATTGCAAAATTGTCAACAATGGGCTAACCAGTAAGAATGAACAACTTTATTTCCGTTGTAATTCCATCATATAATCATGCTCATTTTCTTCATCGATCAATAAATTCAGTTTTAGACCAAAAATATGACAATTTAGAAATTTTAGTTATCGACAATCATTCTATTGATAATACAGATGATGTTGTATTGGGTTTTGATGATAATCGGATAAAATTATTAAAAATATATAATGAAGGTATAATAGCAGCATCTCGTAATCTTGGAATTATGATTGCCCGAGGCGATTGGATTGCCTTTCTTGATGCAGATGATTATTGGTACCCAACTAAATTCAAGGCTATAATGAAAAGCATTGAATCAGATGAATATGATGTCATTAGTACTGACGAAGTATTGATTGACCAAAAACATAAAAAGAAAAAAAGATTAAGATATGGGTCATTAACAAAAAGCTTTTATAAAAAAATGCTATTATATGGAAATTGCATGTCTACATCAGCTACTTTAGTAAGGCGTGATTATTTAATAAGTCACAATTTATATTTTTCTGAAAAAAAGGAATTTATTACTGTTGAAGATTATGATTATTGGATGTTATTAGCTCTTAATAATGCGCGTTTTAAATTTATACATCGAGTGGAAGGTGCATTTGTTTTACATGGTAAGAATAATTCAATGGATAAAGAATTGCATTCAAATAATCTTGAATCCCTATTAAAGCATCATATTTTTAATGTTCAACAATTTGAATCTAATGCTAACAAGCTCTGGAATATTGTCAAGAGTCAAATGGAGATGAAACTTATAATTAAATCCTTAAAACGTGAAATAAGTATTTATAAATTAAGAAATATTATCTCAATAATAATGAAATATCCGACCCATTCCTGTTTTACTATATTGAAAAAGGCTATTTTGCTGTTATAAATAATTTGTATAGATTGGCTTATGCAGGATTATATAGTTATATAAGTATTAAATGATCTCTGTCGACTGCTGGATATCTTAAAATTAAAAAAATATATTGGGTTATACCTATTGAGATGATATGTAGCTAAGTATTACAAATTATCTGTAAATGAAATTTCATCATAAAATACTCGCTCATTTTAACTATTTTTTTCATGTTATACGAAAAACTGGTGTTATGTTAGACATTGTTTCTCCAAATCAGTTAAGAGTATTAATTCTACATGATATACCAGAAAGTGAAGAATTAGCTTTTGAACTTCAAATTCAATGGTTATTAAAACATTGGAAAATCATTACACCATCAGATTTTGAATCTCTGATCACTGGTAACAAGGAGGTAGTTGGAAAGAACTTATTAATTACATTTGATGATGGCCTTTTAAGCAATCGAATTGTCGCAGAGAAGATCCTCAATCGACATGGCATTAAGGCTGTTTTTTTTATTGTTTCAGACTTTGCAGATATTAACACCAGAATTCATGCCCAACAATTTATCGCAGACTATATAATTCCTGAAGCAAAACAAGATAATATTTCAAAAAACTTGTGTAATATGCAATTGAATGATCTTAAAGCACTATTAAAGCAGGGTCACACAATAGGCTGTCATTCTCGACGACATGCATACTTGTCCAATTGTAAAAACACGGATGAATTGATATTTGAGATCGTCACTAGTGCAGATAACCTTTCAGATAAACTTGGGATAAAAATTGAACATTTTGCTTTTCCCTTTGGAGGTATTGATAGCTGGAATCAAGATGCGTTTACTGTTGCCAGTAAACACTATAAATATATCTATTCTGGTATTAGGGGTGATAACGCAAGATCCTTATCCCCAATGGCAATTCGCCGAGATGGGGCATCAAATTTATCATCACAGTTTCAATACACCCTCTATGATAATAATCTACTCGGTGCTCTTCTAAATGGTTTTGCAGATTTTCGTTATATAAAAGCCCGCAAGCTAATTGACTCATGGCACTAATCGCTCAGACAGTAATTATCCATGGCTAGCTTTACATATGCACCGTTGCCAAAATGGTTAGATTTATTTAAAGCAATTGCGCTACAACCGGAAAAGGAAGTAGAAAACAAATTATCAGCTATTTGGAATCAAAATCATATTGGTGAATATTGGCTCTCAAGATCGGCATGGTCACTTTATTTAATAGCAAAATTTCGAATAAAAGTATCACAAAGTAATAGAATTACTATATGGTTCCCTGCTTATTTTTGTAATGCCTCACTTATACCACTGCGTCAGTTAGGCATAAAGATCAAATTTTATCCACTGCTTTCGATTACCAAAGCTAATATTAATGGTTGTAAAGAGATGTTGACTACTGGTCAACCTGATATAATAATTATCGCACACTTTTTCGGCGAAGCATTTTTAGCTCAACCACTATTTGAACTTGCTCTTTCTGAAGGCGCATGGTTGGTAGAAGATTGTGTTCATTGTCTAAAACCAGATAAAAGTTTGGGGAATTATGGAGATTTTGTTCTTTATAGCCCACATAAATTATTTCCCATTCCAGATGGGGCAGTATTGTTAATTAGTAAAAAAGGACCAGCTAGTATTTCTGAAGATTTGTTAACTAATTATAAATTTAATACACTTTATAAATCATTAATTAATCAACCTAAACCTATTCTCAGTATAGTTATAAAATGGCTAATTAAAAGAAGTCTACAAAAATTAGGAGTAAGAGGAAAAAAAACAAATAATAAATTCTATAATGATAAACAGAGAAACACTGATTGCATACCGCATCCTAGTATGAGCAATATTGCAAGGATATTATTATCATTGTTAGTTCAGAATATTGATAGTGAGGCTAAGCATAGGCTTTTTATTTTACAAACTTGGAATAGTAGTATGAAAGAGAATGGAGTATTTCCCGATTTCAAAGCCCATTCATCTGCTCTTTATTCACCTTATTTGGCTAGTGTTGTTTTTAATAATTCCAATGAGGCAAAGAAATACTATTCATTACTAAATAATTCAGGAGTTCCAGTTTCTACCTGGCCCGATTTACCTCCAGAAGTATATAATAGTCCTGACCAACAACAGGTCTCAATAGAGATGAGAAATAACCGATTCTATTTGCCTGTTCATAATTCAATAACCGCTGCTGGGATTATAAAAATAATTCAATGTATCAGGTAAAGGAGATTGGGTATCAAGAGTGGTCTGAGCACTTCATCCATTGCAATAAGTCAAATTTGATGCAGAGCTGGCAGTACGGTGAGGCAAAACAACAATCAAGTATGTGGAGGGTAATTCGTTTTTTAGTTAGTGATGAGAATGATGAGCCTCTTGCGCTTGCTCAATATATTCAATTTTCAATACTAAAGATAGGTGGTTTAGCACGAATGAATCGAGGACCGGTCTTGCTTGGTGAAAAAGAAAATAGCGATAAGGTGATTCTTGATGTGATCGCTTCACTGATGTATGAATCAAAAAAAAGACGCTGGTGGATGGTCCAAATTGCACCTGAGCTATTGGATAATCATGAAACAGCTAAATCCTTGTCGTTATTTGGACTTAAACATGTAGTTACTGTACATTATGCATCAGGCCTGCTATCACTACATAAAAGTAAAAATGAATTGCTCAGTGACTTAAAAGGAAAATGGCGTAACCGCTTACGTAAGGGAATTAAATTAGGTATCACTGTTACTACTAAACATGTTGGTAGTGATAAGTTCGAGTCGTTATGGAATATATACAGATTGTTTCAGAGTGATAAGGGTTTTAGGGGGTTATCACGAAATCTTTTATCCTCATTGATAAAGCAGAGAGGCAATGGATGGAGTGTTGATTTATTTGTTGCAAATATTCAGGAGGACTCCGGGAGCAATAATGATCTAGGTATGGTGATTACTATACAACACGGTGATACGACAACTTACCTGATCGGCGCAACAACTAATGCAGGTAGAGATCTACAAGCTAATTATGTGTTGCTTTGGGATGCAATATTGCACGCAAAAAATAATGGTAGTAGGTGGTTTGATATTGGTGGACTGAATTCAACTACAACTAAGGGTATAGCTCATTTCAAACGTGGAATTAATTCAGATTTATATACGCTAATTGGAGAATGGCGTGGAATAATTACTCCATGGTAAAAAGAAAGATTCCATATAATATTATAGTTTATTTAACAATTATATATATAATTATTACTTGCAGTAATATATAACACAACTACGTATAAATAGGTTAATTAACTTGTACCATATTATATTCAAGTCATTTATATCAATAAAACCACTATTGTGTGCCCTATTAATTACAGGTATTTTGTTTTACCCTGCTGGTCATTTAATTGAATATTACAAATTAGTTAATTATTTTAATTTATATGATTCACAAAAAATTGATTATGCCATTAACTTTATGACCTGGGCGATTGTCTGTTTGTATTACGTATTATTGCTAAAGTCGATAAATAATATTTTATTGTTGTCGGTTGTAGTTGTCACGCCTTCTTTGGCATTAGGAGCATGGTTGCTGTCAAATAATTTGACCAATGTAACAGATATTTTTGCAGATGCAACAAGGTTTGTAGCGCCATTTCTCAGTTATGCAGGAGCATTCTATTTGTTGAGCAGATGTAGTCATGATAATATCATTAAATTATTTGTTTTATTGTTTGCGCATAATTTATACACATTGGTTAACTCAATAATTATTAAATTAGAGGATACTGGTCCTTTTATTGGTTATAATACTGTTACTGTTGAATCAAGTCCTATGTTAATCACTGTTTTTGTATTCTTTTATTTATTCAGAAAAAATAAATCTATTACATTATTGATATTTTCAATAATCTCATTGTTATGTTTTGTTTTATCACCATTCATGCAGGTAAGTAAGACAGGATATATCCATTTATCTTTTCAATTAATCGTTTTGATGTATTTCTTTTTTAGTCATGTAAAGTTACAAATGAATAAATTAATTATGGTCATTGCTAGTATAATTCTAGCAACAATCTTTATATCAAATTTTAATGATAGCGATATTTCAAAACGATTTCATCATGCACTCAGTGTATTTGATGTAGTAAAAGATAATGATGCTAGTACAACTGCACGAATTGGGGAAATCGAAGGTGTTATTGAAAATTTTATTAATTCACCCATGACTCTCTTTTTTGGAGTTGGTAGTGGAGCGTGGATAACATCTTATCATGTAGACAAATATCGCACCACTATTCATGCTGAGGACTCTGGATTGCTTTCTGCAAATTATAGAAACAATGGAAAACATATTCATAATATTCATAGCGGAGTGTTTTCTGTGTTAAACAGAAATGGCTTTTTTGGGATAATGGCGTATCTACTTTTGATTTATTTCGCGTTAAAATTGATCATAAGATTGATAAAATATAGTGTTAACAAATATCCACATTACACAGATGAACAATTATTTGTTTATCTTTTTGCAGTAGGTTGTGCTATCAATGTCGTTGGTACCATTTTTATTAGCCCTATAATTTTAGGTCTATATGGTGATTTTGGTTTTGGATTAAATCTAGCAATAATATCTGTCGCATTCAAGTATCTAACAAATACACCTAGCAAGGCACCTATAAACAAATACTAAATAAAATCATTACTTTGTATATAATAATTTGAAATGAAGGGTCTAAAGTTAGCTATTGATGCGTCAAATATTAGTTCTGGTGGCGGTCTAACTCATCTTGTAGAGTTATTGCGAGCCGCAGATCCAAATCGGCATCATTTTGAATCAATTGTTATGTGGGCATCTCAATCAACCTTAGACTCAATCCCTAACAGATCATGGTTGCTTAAGCGAACAGCTCCTGTTTTAGAAAAAAATTATCTGTATCGCGCTATATGGCAGTGGTTAAAATTTGGAAAGTTGGCTGAGGCTGAAAATTGCTTAGTGTTATTTATTCCAGGTGGCTCTTTTTTAACAAATTTTCACCCAGTAGTAGTTATGAATCAAAATTTACTTCCCTTTGACTGGACAGAGATCAAGAGATATGGGTTTTCCTTAACTTCAGTTAAGTGGCTTATGCTTCGTTTCTCACAAACATACTCATTTAAACATGCCGACGGCGTTATCTTTTTAACAAAACACGCCAAAAATAGTGTACTTGGTATTATAGGTCAATTACATTCTGAGACAGCTGTTATTTCACATGGCCTAAATAAACGTTTTTTTAACCGTCCACGCAAACAAAAAGAATTATCAGAGTATAATAATGAAAACTCATTAAAGTTGATTTACGTTTCATCAATTGCACCATACAAACATCATAATAATGTTTTTAAAGCGATATGGCTTCTTCGCAAAAAAGGAGTTCCCGTTGTTCTCGATCTATACGGTTCCCCATCAATTTCAGATTCAAATTATATTTTAGACAAACAACTGAAACTATATGATCCTACACATGATTTTATTAGATATAATGGTCTGACTAATTATGATGAAATACATACCAAATATCTGCAAGCAGATATTGCAATATTTGCATCAAGTTGTGAGACTTTTGGTCAAATATTAATAGAAGGAATAGCGGCTGGTTTACCTACAGCTTGTTCAAATATGTCTGCAATGCCAGAGATACTCGGTATTAATGGCGTCTATTTTGATCCTTTAAATCCAGAAAGCATAAAGAATTCTATTCTAAAATTAATTAGCTCAGTAGATCTTAGGGAACAAGTAGCACATGAAGGCTATAAACGCGCCAAGAAATATTCTTGGATAAAATGTGCTGACGAAACATTTGATTTATTAAATTCGATTGCTTATAAAACTCAAAGAAAATAAAAATAATAATTGATAATATCCTTAGATAGTTAAGATTATAATAGACTTTAGACGAAACAATTATAATAATCACTAATAAAGATTGTCACTACGCTGGTAAACAAATAAATAGATGAACATTACAGGAAAGATGCATTTTACTAAAAAGCAGATAAGGTAAATTCAATAGTGCAGTGCTTCGGTATTGGCAAGAAACTGTAAGCTGCTGTTTATCGGGTTTACTAAGTTATCGCGGTATCTGCTAGCTATTCCTGCGGTGCTGGCCATTCGCATGATCAAGCCTTGGTTGTTGGTTCTGTCCCCCCCCCCCCCCCCC
>CEPS01001794.1_pt1 | contig 32266 bp, 32 predicted proteins | sample 530401 | NCBI WGS metagenome assembly CEPS01 (sample SAMEA2620035, study PRJEB7988) | marine metagenome | biome: marine biome (ENVO:00000447); feature: mesopelagic zone (ENVO:00000213) & marine oxygen minimum zone (ENVO:01000065); material: "saline water (ENVO:00002010), including plankton... | reverse complement strand
CCGGTTCTCTCACAGGCGATTCATTTTGCAGGTGTTATGCTTGTTATCATGGGCCTATTTCACCACCTTAAAAAATTTCCATCAGGTAAAGATGAAAGATAGATGGTGAACGATATTCTCCGAACAGTCTCAACCGGTGAATACAAGCTCGTCTAACATGACCACCTAACGGATAAGTTTCTGTGAAGTCTCTGCGGTTCAGGCTCAGAAATTCCGAATTGGAAAACGTCTGAACCTATACACCACTACACACATACATAGAAAACTGCCATTATGAGCGTAAGAGCCAAACTGACCGGATTTCTTAGTTTTGCCAATAGCAGTAAAGTACGCATTGGCATAGCGATAGTCCTGATCTTGTCTGCTGGAACAGAGGTGTTTATCGATGTGGTGAAATTGTTTGAGGGTGACGGATATACTGCAAGCGCAAGTCATGGTGTATTCCTGTTGGGGATTATGCAATTGTTCAGTGAATTGGCTGACCTGGCAGAGGACGCAGGAATTGCGGCGGAGGGTATGGTCGAGGCAGAAGAGGAAGAAGAGGAAGAAGCTCAAGAAACCACCTCTCGTGATGTGTGAATCTTAGACACCTTTTTTCTTTGGATTTTTCGGGCGTGACGTTTCGAGAGATTCTTTGGGAGATTTGGTATGTCGGATAGCCCTCTACGGTGGGTCGATACTTGGGAGGATGTCCGCGATCAGGATATCGCGAAAGTAGCCAAGCTCCTCCGGGCCGGCGGATTATCGATAGTCGATGGCAGCATACTAGACACCTTTGAGGAGCGTTTTGCTTCGTTTGCTGGCGGCGACTATGGTGTGGCGTTTAACAATGGCACGATGGCCATTCACTGCGCATTGAGGGCCGTGGGAGTTGGGCCTGGTGACGAGGTTCTGGTAGGAAACTACGGCTTCCATGCCATGGCTGCAGCAGTCCTCACGCTTGGGGCGCGGGTTGTGGTCTGTGACTGTGATCCCGAGGCGTTGACTATCAGCCCAGTTGATATCGACTGTTATAGAACAGAACGTACCAAAGCGGTTCTGGTACACAATCCCTGGGGTCTGCCAGCAGACTACAGGGCGATCCGGGAGAGCGCACACGATGTCCCTATCATCGCCGACGCATCTCATGCGCATGGCGCTCGCTACCAAGGCAAACCTCTGGGCGCATGGGCAGATTTAAGCGCCTTTTCACTGGGTCTGACCAAACTGATCTCTGGAGGTGAGCTCGGTTGCGTCGTGACGGATGATATTCGGTATCGCGATCGCTTGCTGATATCGGGGCATGTTAACCGGGTGCCCGGAGTGCTCAAGACCGACGAATGGTCTCACAATGCGGTAGGGCTCAAGGGTCGCCCACACCCGGTTGCCTTGATGCTCGCGCTGGGGCAACTGGATCGGTTCGAAAAAAAGCGCCTGTTGATGAGAGACACGGCTCAGAGAATCGAAGGACTTCTCAGCAGTGCGGGAGCCACATCCCTGCGCACTCCGTGGCGCAGCGAGCGTGTGTGGTGGCGGATCGTGGCACACGCCACAACAGCGGCGCAAACCGAAGCACTTTCGAAAGTGCTGGTCGAGGCCGGGATCCCGCTAGAGAAAAATCATTATGACCCCCTGTTGCAGGATCAGCCAATCTTCTCCTGGCCTGATTACCAGGGCCTGTTGCAGCGGCATGCTACCCCGGTATGCGAGGATCTGAGAAGTCGCCTGCTGACTGTCCCTGCCCTCGTTAGTCCTCCTGGGGGGTTGTTGGATCAGATTGAGAAAAATCTTGGGCGTTGAGGGATCTTCACAATGGAATGACCCCAACGCGCTGGTAGGGTTTTCCAATGATGTCGACTATACCGAGCAGCAGATTGGTGCATTTCTCAATAATGAAGTTGGGCTGAGCGTTGCCGCTATAGAGCGCCTCGGTGAGGGAACCGACTCCATTGTATTTCTCGTCAATAAAAGATGGATTTTTCAGTTTGCCTGCCGCCGGCAGGCTATAGGCCTTACCAAGGCAGAGTTACATGTCCTGGCAAGGCTGGCCGGGTAGGCTACAGATGTGATCTTGACGCTCAGCAGCGTGCGCAAACGGGCATTGTTCTGGCCAAGTTCTTACGCGCATTGCATGCGATCACACCCATTCCAGATGATCTTGAGGCTCTTCGAGAAGACCGCTTCGGCCGGGTCCCGATGAATGACTGGATCGACGAGATCGAATCGCGTGTGAATGCACTTGTACGGGCCGGCATTGTGAAAGAACCATCAGACCGGCTGAGAGTCACTTCAGTAGCCAGAGGTTGCTGTCTTGGTGATAGGGTATCGCCTGTTCATCGGGATTTAACCGTGAAGAACATGCTGTTCACTGACTCCCTCCAGGGGATAGTAGATTGGGCGGATGCCCGGATGGGCCACCCGGCGATCGATCTGGAGATCGTCTATCTGTTTCTTCCCGCGAGTTGTCGAGCAGTCTTCTGGGCTCACTATGGAGAAGTGCCATCCGCCTGGCGAGCGTTGGCAAGGCTGCGCGCGCTGTACCGCACCGGATTCTGGATCAGTGCCCCGGAATATCAGACTGATCCGGCATTCCGCAAAGAAGCGCATCAAGCGCTGCAATTCACTCTTGAATCACGCTGTTGATACGGCTTTGAATAGATTGATGATCTGCTTTTCCGTTATAGCCTGCGATTCATCTTCGAGCGGAAACATATTCCGGGATAAGCCTGACGCCTATGGGTCTGAAGAGATCTCGCCCCGACCAGTAATGGGACCGCGCAGTAAAGAGTTCGAGGCTAGTCTTTCCGGTGAGTACTGCTGAGCAGGAACAATCCGGGAATGATGAGAAACACGGGCCACAATTTGCCGATATTGAATGTTGTGATCCCGTAATTGTTAAGGAGAAATCCTATACCAAGAAGAACGAGAATAAGCCCCGGTAGCTTTCCTCGCCATGCGCTTTTTCCTGATGATGAGTTTCCAGTCATGTGGCATTTGTAGGACGATTGCTCGGCATTGTCAACAGGATAGCCGCTAGATTCAACCATCCCAAGTCACTTTGCCGTGCTTAGGGGTTTATCCGAAGCGCATACCACACGCCAAAGAGGATCACGCCCGAGGCGACGCCCCGGCGAAGGTGGCATCGGGTTTGAACGTCTCCCCGCGAAACATGGGATTTCCAGACCGACCGAAGGTCGTCAGGGCACTATGTTTGGACATCAGGTGCTCCTTAAATAAGATGGTGATATTGTAGTGCGGAAGGCCGTGCACCGCGGTGACGAGACCGGGTCGCCGCCACAGGTTTGGCAAACGATGCATCGCGGCAAAAAGGTAACCTCACAGGGAGAAGTCTGTTGCAAGAAATCTTGAGAACGCCTGAGGAGCGCTTTGCAGCGCTGCCCGATTTTGCGTATCCACCGCGCTACCTTGATGACCTTGCAGGGTACGAGGGCCTGCGCTGTCATTATCTCGATCTCGGTCCCGCCGATGCCGGCGAAACCTTTTTCTGTGTGCACGGTGAGCCTACCTGGGCATTTTTGTTCCGTCGGATGATCCCGGTATTTGTGGAGTCCGGTGCGCGGATCATTGTGCCGGACCTTTTTGGTTTCGGCCGTTCCGACAAACCGACCGAGCAGAGTGTCTACACTTTTGATTTTCACCGCAACATGCTGCTGGCCTTTGGGGATCGACTGGAACTCACGGGGCTTACCCTGGTGGCGCAGGACTGGGGTGGTGTGCTGGGCCTGACGCTGCCGATGGAGGCGCCACAGCGCTTCTCACGCCTCCTGTTGATGAATACCCTGCTCGGCACCGGCGACAAGCCGCTCGGGGAGGGTTTTCTGGCCTGGCGCGAGTGGTGCCGGAACAACCCCGATATGGCGCCGGGCAAGCTTTTGGGCCGGGCCTGCCCGCATCTTAATGATGCCGAAAAAGCTGCTTACGATGCGCCGTTTCCGGATGTGACCTATAAAGCAGGGGCTCGGGCCTTTCCGGAACTGGTGCCCGAGCATCCGGACGCGCCCGGCGCTGCGCTTTCGCGCGATGCCCGTGACTGGCTGTCAGAAAAATGGTGCGGTGAAACCTTTATGGCGATCGGTATGACAGACCCGGTGATTCCACCGCGCGCCATGAGGGCATTGCAACAAACCATCCGCGGTTGCCCGGAGCCGCTTGAAGTCAATGAAGGCGGACACTTCCTGCAGGAGTGGGGCGAACCGGTCGCCCGCGCCGCGCTCGCGCATTGGGGCTAGCGTCCCCGACCTGCTTTCGGCAGACACCCGGTATCACCGACTTAGCTCGGGGTTACTCCCGAAGGCGAAGGTTTATCCCGAAGCCGCCAGGATCGATGCGGTCAGTTCAGAAAGCGACTGTTGTTGCTGGCCAGAATCATCGAAGTTGGCGGGATCAAGCCAGGCCTCGAACGCGGCTCTTAGTCGCGGCCATTCCAGGTCAACTGCCGCATACCACGCGGTATCCCGGTTGCGCCCTTTATATACCGTTGCCTGGCGGAAGACGCCCTCAAAAGACAGACCCAGCCTTAACGCTGCACGGCGTGACCGCTGGTTCAGCGCGTCGCACTTCCATTCATAGCGACGGTAGCCGAGCGTGAAAGCATGTTTCATCATCAGGTACATGGCCTCGGTAGCGGCGGGCGTTGCCTGCAATCGGGGTGAAAAATGAATGTGTCCGACCTCGATGGAGCCGCTGGCGGGTGTGATGCGTAAATAACTCGCCACCCCCACCGCTTTGCCTTGCCGGTCCATCACGGTGTAGAAGAGCGGATCGCTTTGCCCGGCGATCTCCGCCAGCCAGGCCTTCAGCGCCGGCAGGGAATCAAAAGGGCCATAGGGCAGGTAGACCCAGTCGACGTTGTCGGTGTCCTCTGCGAACGCATCAAACAGGTCCGCTGCATGCGCTTTGGGGTTGAGCAGCGTGAGCCGGCAGTAGGCTCCCTCCATGGGTTCTTTGGTAGGCAATGGTGGCGGGTGCCAACCGTCAACGGCAAAGCCGATCGCAAGATCAGTATCAGGCATAAGAAGTTCGCGTGTTACGTGGAATGGCTATTCGGAGATTAAAAGAAGCAGGGTATCTGATCAATGGCATGTGCAATTTCCGTCGCGCCGATGGGCTGCCACAACGCCCGCTGCACCTGACTCGTGATCTTGAGGCGCGGTTGGACAAGCCTGTGATCGGACATGATACCGCGCTGTACTGGCGCATTTTCAAGACGCTGGGGTTGGCTCCGGTGACGCCCCAGGGCCGGTTGCTTCCCTCGTTAAAGGCGGAATAGCAAATGCACAAGATTCTCGTGCTGTGGTCAACGCCGCGGTCGCCGGCTCAAGTTCGAAGTGCTCGATGCGACTTTCGTCAGGATCGATACCGACGACGGCATCAGCGGCTGGGGCGAAGGCACGCCCTGGGGACACACCTACGTGCCGGCACACGGGCCGGGAATACGGGCCGGCATCGAAACCCTGGCGCCGGTTCTGATCGGGGCTGATCCGAGGCAGTCCGGCCGCATCGAATACCTGATGGACAAGACTTTGCCCGGCCATCCCTACGTCAAGTCTCCGATTGACATGGCTTGTCTTGATATTGCCGGACAGGTCACCGGGCAGCCCTTGCCGAATCTTCTGGGCGGATGCTTTGGAACACCAACGCGTGTGATGTCCTCGGTTTCCAGCGGCTCCCCGGAATCCATGGTCGCGCTCATCAAAAAATACCGTGAGCGCGGCTACCGCGGACATTCCGTCAAGGTCGGCGGCAGCAATACCGATCTTGATATCCAGCGCATCCGCTACATCGAGGAACACCGGCTGGCAGACGAGCGAATCCTGTATGACGTCAACCGTGCCTGGACCCGCCGCTGCGCAGTGTGACGCACTCACCGATTTCAGTTGATGAGACTCTGGTGAGCATCAATGATATGGTGAGGATTGCAAAGGAAGGTATCGCCGAAGTCGCCAACATCAAGATCAACCGGGTCGGGGGGCTGACCAAGGCAAGACGTATCCGCGACGTCGCCCTCGCACACGGTATTCAGGTCTATGTCATGGCGACGGGAGGTTCGGCCATGGCGGATGCCGAGGCGGCTGCGTTGGCACAGAGCACGCCCGAAGAGTTTCGGCTCGGCTGTTGGGCCTGTCAGGACATGCTGGCGGTTGATATTGCCCCCGGGCAGGGGCCCGCGCAGCGAAAATGGCAATCTCTTTGTTCCGGACCAGCCAGGCCTGGGCTTCGCGCCGGATGAGAGTCTGTTGGGAAACCCGGTGGCGGTGTTCGGCGAATAGTCTGGTGAACCGTCGGGCGCATACATAAAACATTTTTGATCAGTTAAGGCCAGGAGCAGCGATAACGATGACAGACAACATCCCGGATACGATGCATGCCGTGGTTCTGACCGGCCACGGCGGACTCGACAAAATGGAGTTTCACCGCGACTGGCCGGTGCCCGTGCCAGGGCCGGATGACGTGCTGATCCGGGTCGCTGCCTGTGGCCTTAACAACACCGACGTCAATACCCGAAGTGCCTGGTACTCCAAGGGCAACAGTGACGCGACCACCGGTGATGCCCTCGCCGGAGCCGAAGGCGACGACGGCACCTGGGGCGGCGCCTCGGTTTCGTTCCCGCGCATTCAGGGAGCGGATGCCGTAGGGACGGTGGTCAGTGTTGGCGAAAGCGCTGAGCAGTCACTGATCGGTCAACGGGTGATGATCGACGGCTGGCTTCGTGACTGGGATGATCCATTGAACCGGTCAAAAGCGGGTTACTTCGGCAGCGAATGCGATGGCGGCTATGCCCAGTACACCAAGGTTTCCCATCGACAGGTTCATCCTATTCATACGGCGATGTCGGATGCCGAACTTGCGACCTTTGCCTGTTCCTATGTGACCGCCGAGAACATGCTGAACCGGGCTGCGGTCACCGCCGGAGATACCGTACTGGTTACCGGCGCCTCCGGGGGTGTGGGCTCTGCGCTGATTCAGCTGGCCAACCGCCGCGGTGCCGAATGTGTTGCCTTGTGCAGTGCCGACAAGGTTGATGATGTTAAAGCCATCGGGCCTTCGGCAGTGATCGACCGTGGCTGCGCCGATCTTGGTTCGGCGCTGCTTGAGGCGATGGGCAAAGACTCGGTTGATGTGGTTGCCGATGTTGTCGGCGGTGCACTTTGGCCGCAGCTGATCAGCGCACTGGTACGCGGCGGCCGTTATACCTGCGCCGGCGCCATCGCCGGGCCGATGGTCGAGTTTGATCTGCGGACTTTCTATCTTCGGGATCTGACCTTTACCGGCGCGACGGTACCGCCGCCGGGCGTGTTCGAGGATCTGGTGGGATATATCGAACGCGGCGAAATCCGGCCGTTGCTGGCGGCCACCTACCCGCTGGAGGAGTTGCATGCGGCGCAGCAGGCCTTTATCGACAAGCGCCACGTGGGCAACATCGTGACCGAACCTTTCCCGCCGGCTACCTCCAGAACGCACGCCTGATGACGTCAGCATTGAACCGAACGCGTCGCCGGACCAAACGCCTGATCCGGGTGAGCCTCAGCAGGGGTCAGCCCCTGGCTTTCTGACCCGGCGCATTCCTCCCTTTGAGATGCCGCACCCTTTGAGCAATGGAGTGAGCAGGGGGCTGTAGATATGCAAAAGCGGGCGAGCGAAAGCGCGAAGCAAGTCCTTGTGGAATATGAGATGCCGCCATTGGATGAAGGCATCAACGAGGCCCTGCTCGATTTTGTTAAGCGAAAAAAGGCCTCGATGGCGGACACGTGGTATTAGGGTGAACGGAGTTACGGCGATGCTCCTGCCAAAACCTGCCTTGAGGAGGGGGATCCTCCTTATCCTTCGACAAGTGCTCCCTGACTAACTAGACCCACAATGTCGGGTTGCAATATCATGCTGGGTCCAAGGACCGTCGGCTTTCTCTCGATATAAGAATGATCTGATTGTGAGGATGAGGCAGCCCTTTCAGGGGTCTTTGCACCGCAGAAGCGGTGGCGATACCTGTCCAGGAGGAAACAATATATGGATCTACCCGCTGATGTAGCCAAGTTGTTAATCGACATCCCCAGGCCCGCGAACTGGGTGCCCGACGAGTACGATGTCGGACTCCGCGATATCATGGTTGACTGGCCGACTGCTGATAGCGTCGATGTCGGAATTGTCGGTGTGCCGTTCGATACCGCCGTGATGGGTCGCCGTGGCTGTCGCTTCGGACCGGAGGGTGTCCGGTCTTCGCTTGTGTTTTCCAACGTCTACGATCCGAGTCTTGATGTAGACCTATCCACCGGCCTCAGCGTAACGGACTTCGGCAACATAGATGTACTGCATACAGAAGTGTTGGGCACCCACGAGCGTGTTGAGCAGGTTCTAAGTTCGATCTACGCGCTTGGCGTCACGCCGGTGATTATTGGCGGGGATCACTCCCTGTCCTATCCCGATATCAAGGCGCTGATGAACAATACCGGGGGCCGGGTCGGAGTCATCATGATCGACGGTCATCTCGATGTCCGCCATTCTCATCACGGCGAGGTCAGCAGTGGTACTCCCTTCCGGCGCTTGATGGAAGAGCCGTCTAAGCCCCTGCGACCCTGCAATCTGGTTGAAGTTGGAATCAACGGTTGGCTCAACTCGCGTTACTACATGGACTACTGTCGTGAGATGGGTGTCACCGTGATTCCAGCGCGCCAGGTGCACAGGCGTGGTATCGACGATGTCATAACTGAAGCTCTGGAACGAGCGTCAGATGGCACAGACGCAATCTTTTTGAGTATCGATATCGATGGGCTGGACCTGAGTGTCGCGCCTGGGACCTGCGCGCCAAGCCCGGGCGGTCTTTCTGCTTATCAGGCCCTGGAGATGGTCTGGCAGATAGGGCAACATCCTTTGTCCAGGGGTTTAGATGTGATGGAAATTGCTCCGAGCCTGGATAGCAGTGGTGTCACTTCGATGATGGGCGCTGCCTTGATCATGCATTATCTCGGGGCCACCAAAACGCGGTTGCATCGCTAAAGGGTAATCCCTGTCCAGCGTGACCCAAATGGATGGAACAGTGAGGGCTTCGTCGTGAAGGGAGTCGACATCGATCGTCTTAAGCACCAACTCGACGTCTATGGTTATTGCCTCGTTGAGCAGGCCATGGCGCCGGATCTTTTGAGCGACGTTCAGGCACGGCTTTTGGAGCAGGCGGTGTGCGGGCGGGTGATCAAGTCAGCCGATGAGATCAACTGTATCCGCTGGGCGGTCGCGGTGGCTGAGCATGGGATTGCCCGTCTGAAACAGGCGATACAGTCCGGCGTCAGTGAACTTAAGCTGTGGGGGCTGCTCAACTACACCAATCTCGCGAACAACGGCGACTGGCACGAGGGCCGGATGCTGGCATCGGGTCCGCGGATCAATCCCTGGCTGCAGGAAGCGTCGCCCCGACAGGTTGAATCCGGAGACCTGGTCGGCTTGGATACGGACATGGTGGGCCCACGAGGTTATTTTGCTGATATCTCCCGGACCTTTCTCTGCGGTCCCGCCCAAGCAACGGCAAGGCAGCGAAAGCTCTACCAGCTGGCGCGGGAGGAGATCAGCCATAATCTTGCCTTGATCCGCCCGGGCATCAGCTTAAGCGACTTTCAAAAACGCGCCTACGCGCCTGCAGAGGAGTTTCACCAGAATGCCTATCCCTGCGTGATCCATGGTGTGGGCATGTCCGACGAATACCCTCAGGTCAAGCCCGCATTCCGGGGCGGCAATCCCTATGACGGGGTCATCGAAAAAGATATGGTGATCTGTGTCGAGAGTTATATGGGCGCTGCCGGCGAGCGCGATGGCGTTAAACTCGAGCAGCAGGTGCTGGTTACGGAAAGCGGCTACGAACTGATGTCGACGTTCCCGCTGGAAGCCGCATTGCTGGATTCCTGATATCTCCAATACCGAAAGAGGCAGTCACTTATGAGTAGCGGTGCATCAGGCACGACACAAACCGAACTGGTACAGGTGCTGCTGGATCTGGCAGCGCGTTCACCCGATGAACTGAGGACACTGGCGTCCCATATCCCGGCGGGCGATTCCGAAACCATTTCTCCGGCCGACCAGTTTGCCTGCCATCTGATCTGGATCGGTGCCGAGCCGATGCTGCCTGAGCGCAGTTATCGCGCCGTGAGCGCCGGGCGGGATTTCGGTGTACAGGTCACCGACCTTACCTTTGAAATAGATCAGCAAAGCGGTGAACACCTTGCTGCGAAGGTGTTGAGCAAGGGGCAGATTGCCTACTGCAAGATTGCGCTTGACGAGGCCATCCCCTGTGATCCGGAAAGCGAAACAGAACCCCGTCCTGTGGTTTTGTTTTTTGATGCGTCAGGCGCTGAGATCCTCGGCATCTGCATTATCGATTTCGCCCTTCGCCGGGCGACCAATATCTCCTGGCACCAGGCCAAAGTCGATCAGTCCGCACGGGCCCGAGTTCACAGCCACCAGCCCTGTGTGATCTGGGTTACCGGGCTGTCGGGATCGGGAAAATCAACGGTGGCGGATGCCCTCGAGCAGGAGCTCCACCGCGCGGGACGGCATACTTATCTTCTCGATGGAGACAACGTGCGCCATGGTCTCTGCAGGGACCTTGGCTTTACCGATGCCGACCGGGTGGAAAATATTCGCCGAGTTGCCGAGGTGGCAACGCTGATGGCTGACGCCGGGCTTATTGTCATCGCATCGTTTATCTCGCCATTTCAAAACGAGCGGGCAATGGCCCGGGAAGTCGCCGGGGACACCCGCTTTGTCGAGGTTTTTGTGGATACACCGCTGGCGGTCTGTGAAGCCCGTGACCCCAAAGGCCTTTACAAAAAAGCCCGTGCGGGCGAGTTGAAAAACTTTACCGGAATCGACTCCATCTACGAGGCGCCGAGCCATCCCGAGATCACACTGAAGGCCGGGGAGCACCCGCCCGAGGTGCTGGTCGGGCAGGTCATGGACTACCTCAGCGCGGAAAACATCTTCTCGCTATAGGGCAAAATCAACAGCATGGCAGAGCAACCCCAGGTGGCGTTGGTCACCGGTGCCGGCACCGGGGTTGGTAGAGCAGTCGCGCAGATCCTGCTTGGAAACGGTTACTGCGTGACGCTGACCGGCCGGCGCAGCGAACGGCTTGAGGAGACAGCATCAGAATCCGGTTCAGACTCGGGGAGAATTCTGTGCCATCAGGCGGATGTCCGCCTCGCCGCAGACGTTGACGGTCTGTTCGATGCCACGGTCGAGCGCTTCGGCCGACTTGATCTTCTGTTCAACAATGCGGGCATCGGCGCGCGGGCTGTTGATGTTGACGAGCTTGAGGTTTCGGAATGGCAGGCGCTGCTTGAGACCAATGTGCATGGCGCGTTTCTGTGCGCCCGCCGTGCATTCGGGCAGATGAAAAAGCAGGATCCCAAGGGCGGACGGATTATCAACAACGGCTCGATCTCGGCCTACGTGCCGCGCGTTAACAGTGCGCCCTATACCGTCAGCAAGCACGCCATGTCGGGCCTGACCCGCAGCCTGGCGCTCGACGGGCGCCAGCACAACATTGCCTGCGGCCAGATCGATATCGGAAACGCCCTCACGGAAATGGCAACGCCCTTGGGGGAGGGAACGCGCCAGCCCAACGGCACCATGCTGGCCGAGCCGCTGATGGATGTCCATCATGTCGCAACCAGTGTGCTGCATATGGCCCAGCTGCCGCTCGATACCAATGTGCTTTTCATGAACGTGATGGCCCGGGATATGCCTTTCGTAGGGCGCGGCTAACGGCGTGGCTGCCGCACACAAAGTCGGGGGACTCTGAAACCGGAGACGAAAAGCTGTACGCGCTGCAGGTGGCTCACGAAAGCGACACCAAGGCCCTGACCCAGGGTTCTTTATTGATTCAATTGCTCAAAGGAGCGGAATTTGCATTCAAACCCCTTTACGGATGACGAACTTGCCCGTCGCCTGGCAGCCACCCGCGGAGAGATGGCGGCCCGCAGTCTCGATCTGATACTGCTGAGCGCCCCGGAGCATGTGTTCTATCTCACGGGACTGGATCACTGGGGATATTTCGCACCCCATGTGCTTATCGTGCCGGCCGACGGCGATCTTGTGCTCGTGACCCGGGCCATGGAGCATGTGGTTATCGGTAATCAGGTCCGTAATGCAGCATTCATCGGCCACACGGATTCCGAGACCGCGGCCGAGTTGGTGATCGGGCACCTCAAGGCAAGTGCCTCGGGCAGGACCATCGGCATGGAAGCGGGCTCTGCAGGGCTCTCGTACGCAATGGGTGACACCTTGAAGCGTGAGATCGATGCCGGGTCGTGGGTAGATATCACCGGCATGCTGGATGAGATACGGCTGGTCAAATCCGAGCAGGAGCAGGATTACATGAGAAAGGCCGCAGTTGCCTCAGATGCCGGCACCCAGGCCGCTATCGGCGCCATTCACGATGGCGCGCGCGAGGCGGATGTGGCTGCAGAGTGCCTTTCGGCCATGACCCGGGCAGGGGGTACGCCGCCCGGTTTCGGCCCCTTTTTGCGCCCGTTTCACCGGATGGCGGAGGAGCACACGACCTGGGGTGACGGGGAACATCACGAGGCGGTATTTCTCGAAGTGGCAGGCTGTGTGGCGCGTTACAACGCACCGATGGGCAGGCTGGTCAATATCGGCAGGATCTCTGATGAAGATGCCGAGATGGCGCAGTTATGTGGCAAGGCATTTGATGCGACGCTGACTGCGCTCAAGGTCGGCGCCAGGGCAAAAGACGTCTACAACGGCTGGCAATCGGTTGTCGATGCAGCCGGCATGCCGGAGTACCGCCGCCATCATTGCGGGTATCTCGTCGGCATCGGTTTTCCGCCCGCGTGGACCGGCGGGCCACGGGTAACGGGCCTGCGTCATGATTCTGACCGCGAGATGCGGGAAGGCATGACCTTCCATCTGATGTCATGGTTTACCGAAACCGGCAGGGGAAACTACTTTATTTCAAATACGGTACTGCTCGGCGCCAATGGCGCAGAAGTGCTGACCACAACACCCTTCGGTCCCCACGTAAGGCCATGACCGGCGAGCGCGTTGTATGCAGTCGCTAATCCGCCGTCAGGAAGTCGAGGTAGATGCCATCACGCCGTGCTTTTCGCGGTGCGTGATCAGTTCATTAAGCCAGTCGGGGTCCATCTCGGGTACCGACGACAGCAGCAGTTCGGTGTATTCATGATGCGGTGGTGAGAACACATCCGTTTTCGGCCCCTGTTCGACAATCTCGCCCTGCAGCATCACCACCACGTTATCCGCAATCGCCCTGACGGTTGCGAGGTCGTGGGTGATAAACATGTAAGCGAGATTGAATTCCCGTTGCAGCCGGTCGAGCAGCCGAAGAATTCCCTCGGCAACGAGTTGATCCAGGGCGGAAGTGACCTCGTCACAGATGATGAACTCGGGCTCCGCCGCGAGCGCCCGGGCGATGCTGACCCGCTGCTTCTGACCGCCTGAGAGTTCATCGGGAAAACGGTCGATGTACAGATCCGGCTCCAGTTCGATCAGGGACAACAGTTCCCGTATCCGTTCTTCTCGTTTCTGTCCGGTGAGATTCAGATAGAAGCTCAGTGGCCTGCCGATGATGTTGCGGATTCGCTGCCGGGGATTGAGCGCAGTATCAGCCATCTGGTAGATCATCTGCACGTGACGCAACTGGTCTTTGTTTCGGGCCTTGAAACTTTTGGGCAAGACCTGTCCGTTGAATTGGATGTTGCCAAGGCGCGGCGGCAGCAGTCCGGTGATGACCCGGGCTGCCGTGCTTTTGCCGCTGCCGGATTCACCGACGATGGCGACTGTCTGTCCGCGATGAATCTCGAAAGTGACATTCTTGAGGATGTCCTCCTGTGCGTACCCCGCGGTCACGTTATCGACCTTGACCACCGGATTGATTTCTGTCGCGGCGGTTTCTGTTTCTTTCTTGAATGAGCGAACAGCCCATAAGGACTTGGTGTAGTCCATCTTGGGATCCGACATCATTTCGCGGGTGGTCGCCTCTTCGACCAACTCTCCGTAGCGCAATACCATGATCCGGTCTGCCATCTGGGCAACCACGGCGAGATCATGCGAGATATAAATGGCAGCGGTATTGAACTCGCGGACAATATCGCGGATCGTTGTGAGTACCTCGATCTGGGTCGTTACGTCGAGCGCCGTGGTCGGTTCATCGAAAATGATCAGATCGGGCCGGCAGGACAATGCCATGGCGGTCATGGCCCGCTGCAGTTGTCCGCCTGACACCTGGTGGGGATAGCGGTAACCGATAGCGTCGGGGTCGGGAAGCAGTACCCGCCGGTACAGGCCTTTGGCATCGGCTTCGGCATCCTGGCGGTTTTTGACGTTGTGCACCACCGGGATCTCGGAGAACTGGTCGATCAGTTGATGGGCCGGGTTGAATGACGCTGCCGCACTCTGGGCAACATAGGCGATACGGACACCGCGCAGTTTCCGCAGGGTTGTCTCCGACTGTGCAGTGAGTTCCTGGCCATCGAAGCGGATCGTACCCCCGCGGATACGGCACCCCGGCCGGACAAAATTCATCGCGGCAAGACCCAGCGTGGATTTGCCCGCACCTGATTCCCCGATCAGACCCAGCACTTCCCCCCGGTCGAGGTCGAGATCAAGGTCTTTGATGATTTCATGCCAGACCTCGTCGCTTTCACCGTCGATTTCAAGATTACGGATTTCGAGCAGCCGATTGTTCATGAGCGTGCGCGCAAAGAAGTGCCGTTAATGTCCGTCCTTGAGACCGCTGGACTTGTGCAAGAACCAGTCAACCAGAAAGTTGACACCCAGGGTCAGGATGGCGATTGCAATCGCCGGTAGGATCGGGGTGATGTCTCCATAGGTAATCAGCACGGCGTTTTCGCGCACCATCGAACCCCAGTCCGCTGTGGGTGGCTGAATCCCCAGTCCAAGGAAACTGAGCGCGGCGATCATCAGAAAGACGAAGCAAAAGCGCAGGCCGAATTCAGCCAACAAGGGCGCCGTGATGTTGGGCAGGATCTCCCGTATGCACAGCCAGAAAATCCGCTCTCCCCGTAGCCGGGCCGCTTCGAAGTAATCCAGCACAACCACGTTCAGGCTGACTGCTCGGGTCACGCGGAAGATTCGGGTTGCATCCAATGTTGCGATCACGATAATCAGCGTCGGAATCGAAGTGCCGAAGATCGTCAGCAGCATCAGCGCAAAAATAAGCTGGGGGATCGCCATCAGGACATCCACGATGCGACTTGAAACCTGGTCGAGCCAGCCGCCATAGATGGCAGCGAGCAGGCCGGTCAGGCCGCCGATCACAAAGGCGAGACAGGTCGTGATGAAGGCAATACCGACCGTGTTGCGCGCGCCGAACAAGAGCCGCGTGAGCATGTCACGGCCGAGCCCATCCGTGCCCAGGATAAATTGCTCACCCCAGACATCAAATTCGGGTCCGACGATTTCTGTCTCGCCGTATGGGGTGATTACAGGGGCAAATATCGCCACAAAGCCATAAACCAGAATCACCAGAATCCCGAATTTGGCCGCAATCGGTGCCTTGAGGATCTCCCGCAATGCACTTTGCAGGCGCGATCGCCGCGGCCGGCCCACCTGCGGATCAAACCCAGTTGCCTGTTCGCTGGTCATTTGGGGTGCAGCAGTCGCGGGTTGGTGCAGATCGAAACGATATCCGCCGTCAGGTTCAGCAGGATATAGGTGCCGGCGAAGATCATGCTGCAGGCCTGCACCACAGGGATATCCCTAGTAGATACCGAATCCACCATCAACTGGCCAAGACCCGGGTAGATAAACACGACCTCTACAACGACAACCCCGACCACCAGGTAGGCAAGGCTGATGGCGATGATGTTGGCGATCGGCGCCCATGCGTTGGGCAGGGCATGCCGGATGATCACCCGTAACTTGGGCATCCCTTTAAGGTGCGCCATCTCGATATACGCGCTCGCCAGCAAATTGATGATGGAGGCGCGAACCATACGCATCATGTAGGCGAGAATGACCCCGGTCAGCGTTACGGCGGGAAGGGTAACGCGATGCAGTCTTTCAAAGAAGCTGGTGTCCGCATCCACGTTGGACAGACTGGGGAACCAGCCCAGTGTGACCGAAAAATACAGAATCAGGACGTAAGCGACCAGAAATTCCGGGGCAGATACGGCACCCAGGGTGATGATGTTGACAGAACGGTCATAAAGGCTGTTTCGATAAAGGGCCGCCAGAATCCCGAAAAGGATGGCCAATGGGACGGAGACCGATGCCGCGACCACGGCAAGAAACAAGGTGTTGGCCAGCCGTACCCGGATCAGTTCGGCGATATCACGGCCGTTCGCCAGCGAGGTACCAAAATCACCCTGGATGACGTTAAGCCACCAGTTGACATAGCGGGTATGCGCCGGCACATCGAGCCCCAGTTTCTTTCGCAGCGCAGCGACATTTTCCGGGCTCGCCCCCTGGCCGAGCAGGGCCTCGGCAATATCACCCGGAAGAAACTCAACCCCAATAAAGATGATGACGGAGACAACAAACAGCGTGAGCAGGCCGAGCCCGAAGCGCTGCAGTATCATCAGTAGAATCTTATTCATTTTTGGAGATCAGACGCATCCCGGTCTCACCCTACACCAGACCTTAAGACCTGACAGCGGTTTCAAGCAAGTCACCCGGAGCGTGCGGCTGTCACGGTGGACCAGCGCAAGTGACTCGAGGAAAAAATAAGCGGCCCGAAGGCCGCTTATACTGCAACAGGCAATCAGTGGTTTACGCCTTCCACCACCTCTTCAGGTAGTGGCCGCCATCCATCTCCCAGCCACCGCCGATCTGATCGGCAACGCCGATCGTATCCTGCGTTGCAGCAACGTCGGTACCAAATGCCGGGACGATCGTTCCGCCTTCGGCGGAGATGATCTGCTGGACTTCCTGGTACATGGCAATGCGCTTCTTCTTGTCGAGTTCCCCGCGGGCCGAGACCACGAGTTCATCAACCTTTGCGTTCTTGATCACCGTATCGTTCCAGGGAGAGTCGGAGAGATAAGCGATGGACAGGATCATGTCCTCGACCGGTCGTGCTCCCCAATAGCAGGTGCAGAAAGGCTTCACATTCCAGACGTTATTCCAGTAACCGTCCTGGGGCTCTTTGATGATGTTCACGTTCACACCGACTTTGCCCCAGTGCGATTGGAAGATCTGCGCCGCATCCATGGCGCCGCCATAGGATGTGTCTGATGCGCTGAGATCGATCTTGACGCCTTCCAGGCCCGCTTTTTTCAGATGATGTTTGGCCTTATCGAGGTCATAGTCGACTTTCAGGTCCGGGTTATAACTGGTGAACTGCGGTCCGAGCGGCTGGTCGTTACCAATCGCGCCATAGCCAAACAGCACCTTGTCAATGAACTCCTGGCGCGGCGTTGAAAGTTTCAGCGCTGTCCGGAAATCCATGTTGTCAAAGGGTGCCACGTCCATGCGCATCGGGTGCGTGAATGCCAGGTTGCTGGGCACGTCGACAATGTTGATGCCCTTGACCTTCTTCAGGCGTGCAATACCTTTGAGTGCGGGCCGGTTGATGACATCCACCGATCCACTGATGAGCGCACTTTGGCGAGCCGTATCGTCCAGGATCGCAATGACCTCATGGGAGTCGGCATGGGCCACGCCATCGCCGTGCCACGCATTCGGGTTACGGTCGAGGGTCGTCTTGACACCAGGATCATATTCCTTCAGAAGGTAGGGGCCTGTGCCGTGCGGTGAAAGCACATCTGCCACGCCATCTTTGGCAGGTACGATGTTGAAGTGGTAATCCCCGAACAGGGCAGGGCAGTCAGCATTGCCGTCAGCCAGTTCAACAATTACAGTATTTCCATCAACGCGCACATCGGTGATGCCGGAGAAGACGCCTTTTGCATATGAGGTCGTATCCTCACCCCGGTGCATATTGATCGACGCCACGACGTCATCGGTGGTGAGCGATTTGCCATTATGGAACTCAACTCCCTGGCGGATGTTGAAGCGCCAGACCTTCGCGTCAGGGCTTGCTTCCCAACTTTCAGCCAGTGCCGGTTCCATGCTGTTGTCCTGGGCGACATCGACCAGGCTGTCACGGAACGCGCGGCTGACACAAATCATGAACGTGTCAATGAATAACCCGGAATCCAGAGAGTCCGACGTGTTGGCGCCGTTCAGGCCCGAGACCATATGGCCGCCCCGTGTTGGGCCGGCAGCCAGTGCCCGACCGGACCACAAGGCGCTGCCCATCGTGGCAGACAGCCCCATCGCGCCGGCAAAAGCAAGAAAGTCACGGCGCGTGATGCGGGGATCATTCAGCGCCTGTTTCAGGACTGTATCCTGATGGATGATCTGTTCGATCTTTGATTTCTTCATCTTATCCTCTCCCAAATAGTGATTGATGCGGCTGACTAGGGTTAAAGCACACAATCGTTGTTGAAACCGCGCCAGCCCTATCCTAGCGCTTCAGATAGAACCCGGGCAAGGTGTTGTCCATCACCCGGGTGGGGGAAAGCCCGACACCGCGCTGGCCATGGACCTTTTCCTTGTAGTCGGTCCTGTTCCCCTGAGGGAAATTGATCATATCGGGCCGCCTTCCTGGCGAAAACTGCAGGCGGATTCTTGCTGAGTCGGCGATGCAGCCTGTCCATTTCAATCACCCGTTGACGAGGTAACGGCTGATTCTCGTCAACGTCATGTAAAGGAACTGGCGCCGGGCATTGCCGACTCCGCGCACATCTCCAAGCTCCATTGCAAGCAAGATCTCGGAGCATTCGTGATGCAGAATCTGTACTTCCTCCTGCCATTCAAGATTGCCCAGATAACTTAACCAGGTGCGCGCAGAGCGGTAGTACAGCAGATCGGTAATCTCCCGAAGTGCCGAATTACCGATTTGAGCAATGATTAACTCATGTAACTCGTTGCACAGGCGCGCATAGGCTTTTAAATCCCTCGGGGCCTCGACAAGGGTTTCCACACGATCGCGCAGGTTCTTTAGCGCTTGAATAGTTGTAATGTCCGGATTGATAGCAGCCAGATCACCCATCATTTCGGCCAGGCGCATGCGCAGTTCGTAGATATCCTTAAAGGTTTTGATGTCTACTTCACTCACAATGGTGCCGACCCCGTTGCGGGTCTCGACCAATCCTTCATATCTCAGCCGCATAAGAACATTTCGAACTGGCGTGCGGCTGACACCGAATTCCTCAGCAAGTAAGCCTTCGTTGAGCAGCGTCCCTGGCTGGCATTCGAGCAGGCATATGCGCTGGCGAATCTCCCTGTAGATGCGATCAAAACGCTCCGCCTGACTTTCGCGTCGGTACGCTGCGACTTTCGCTTGTGCTACTGCCATTTGCAGGATTTGTTTAACGGGTTGTGAGTATCGACCTTCATCGGGATTCAGAGAGATTGTCCCCAATCCAACTGAAAGAGCTGGCCATAGCCTTCAATCTTGTCCTCAATACCAGCTCGACGCAGGCAATCCCACATCATCGCCTGGTTGGAGGATATTACAGGCTTGCCGGCCGTGTCCTCGATCTCCTGCAGCACATCAATGGTACGAATGCCGCCACAACTGACAAAGATCGCATCCGCATCGGGCTGGTCTATGCTGAGTGCAAAGTCTCGAATAAATGATGTCTTGATTCGGCCCATCGCCTCATTATCTGCGACGTTTAATCCTTGAATATCGAGTACATCAAAGCCCTTCTGTTGTAGGAAGACAGACTCTGCCGCATTGATCTCATCAAGATAGGGCGTCGCGACCACGATCTTGTGCGCGCCGACGCGACGAAGTCCATTGACGGCGCCGGTCACCAGAGTCGAAGGTTTAGCCCAGGGTGCACCACGGCGAATTTCGTCGCACACCCGGTCTTCACCGATCACGATAGACCCCGAGGTGCATGCATAGCAGACGACAGCCGGACGTGCCTGGGGCTGCAGAATGGAAGCGGCCTGGGCCATCCCATCGATTTGTGCCGCTAGCGTAGCAAGGTTGCAATCGCTGGTGCTATCTAGCCGGGTGACACTGGGGCCCACTCCTTCCGGACACAGGCGGAAAATATTCTCCTCCATGACCAGATCCATTGAAAGAACAATGAAACCGAGTAAGGCGCGAGCGTGGGTTCCATCGTCATAGAGTACATCGCGGGGCGGCGAACAGATTTCAGGATTCGAGGTATTGATTAACCCGGGCATGATGGTCTTCTCCGATCAGAACAGTGCACTTGGGGTAAACGGACAAGCTATATATAGCTCACTATCGTTGCATTGTAAATTATCCGCAGTGCCGGTTGGGGGAAGTGGCTAGAGCTGCCGCTAGAGGTCGTTTCTGTACAGCTAAAAAGGGGTCAGAATAGTAAAACTATCCTTAAATATGTGATAAGAAAACAAAAGTTCTGATTATCCAACCGGGGTAGCCGGACTCGGCGTTGCCAGGTCGAAGAATGATTGACGGTTACTTAAGATGCGCATTAATATCAGTTTCTATAAGCTGTATAAAGCAATAATTTAGCTTACCAACCACCAAACCCGGAGATCGTGACATGTCCAGTCAACTGCACTTGATGGGTGCTGAAAGTGAGATGTTGCCGCTGTTTCAAAAACGCACGCAGGAACTTCAGCGCCGTCTTAAAGATGAAGGCATTGATCTGCTGATCATCACCAATGCTGACTCGATCTACTATTTTTCGGCCTATTGGGGCGATCTTGGGTTGGAATTTGGCCGTCCGACACTGCTCACCATCGCGAGTAATGGCGATGTGGCGTTGATTACCCCGGGATCAGAATCATTAATGGCGCAGGCGATGACATGGATCGATGATCTTCGCCTTTATTCTGATGGGGTCGGTGAGGAATGGCGCGACCCACTGCGCAGAGTCCTCGGTGAAAACCCCGGGAAATTGTGTATTGCGGTTGAAAAAAACGACATCCCCGCTGTTATCTCAGACTACCTGAACCAGGAACTCACTAACCAAAGGGTAGATGGCACATCGATCATCGCGAACATGCGCGTGATCAAATCTGTTGAAGAGTGCAATATGATCCGTCAGGCTGGCCAGGTCGCGGTTGCCATGGGGATCGGAGGGCGCTCGGCAATGGCAGTAGGCGTGCCCGAATATGAGGTATCTCTGGCCTGTATGAACGCCGGTACACGCAAAGCAGCAGAAATTATTGGGGCGGAAGATCCGGATGCGCTGATGAGCCCCATGATCCACAATCTCCAGGCGGTCCAATCAGGTCGCTTCACTAGTTATACCCATCTACACCCCCGGGTGAAGAAACTGGCTCATGGCGATCCGGTGTACATGTGTTTCTGCTCAATCTGCCATTTCAAGCAGTTCAAGATCGGTTATGACCGGGAGTACTTTTTGGGCAGTGTCGATGACGAAACGGCGCGGACTTACAACACCGCTATCGAGGCACAGGCGGCTTCCTTGCGCGAGATGCGCCCCGGCGCTATTGCAGAAGACGTACATAAGGCTGCTGATGACGTTTATCAATCGGCCGGATTCTCACCGTCGTATCGGACCGGGCGCGCACTTGGGTATTCCTCCCTGGAGGAGCCTCAATTGAAGTACGGCGATAGGACGCGTCTTGAAACCGGAATGGTCTTTGCTGTTGATGGGGGTGTTACGGTGCCTGATGTTTTTGGGGCGCGGGTTGGCGATACGGTCATCGTTACCGATGACGGTATAGAAATCGTGACGGAATATCCGCGCGACCTAACGGTACTGTAATTTCAAACGATACGGATCGATTTCAAAGGAGACTCAGGTGAGCAACGATGCCTACGACGTGATCATCATAGGTGCGGGTATTATTGGCGCCGCTACTGCATACGAGTTGTCGAAAAAGGGTTATCGCACCATTAACCTCGATATGCTGCCCGCTGCAGGCTATGGATCAACGTCCAACTCGTGCGCCATTATCCGGCTTTACTACTCAACGCTGGACGGTTGCGCGATGGCCTACGACGGGTATTTTTTCTGGCGCGAGTGGGCGGATTACCTCAAGTCACCTGATGGCGAGCCGTTGGCTGTGTTCCATGAGACGGGTAACCTGATCATGAAGACCAAGGTGAACGACGGCCTTCGCAGTCAACTGGTGCACCTTGATGCCCTCGATATCCCCTACCAGCACCTGTCGAATGAGCAGGTTCTGGAACGCTTTCCGTTCTATAACCTATCGTGCTTCTCACCCGCCAAGACTCTGGGTGACCCGGAATTTGGTGAACCGACCGGCGGCCAGGTCGATGGTGCCATCTTCTTTCCCAGGGGAGGTTACATCTCTGATCCGCAATTGGCGACCCGCAATATTCAACTCGCAGCAGAACGGGCCGGGGCTACCTTCAGGTTCAACAGCAAGGTGGTAGAGATTCCCGTGATTGATGGCTGTGTCACGGGGGTAGCCCTTGCTGATGGGGTTCGCATCGATGCAACCACTGTCATTAACGCGGCGGGCCCCCACTCATGCAAGATTAATGCACTTGTCGGTGCCGAGAAAGACATGAAAATCTCCACTCGTGCCCTGCGTCAAGAGGTAGTCCATGTCCCCGCGCCAGAGGAGTTGGATTATGGGTCCATCGGGTGTGTAACCTCAGACAGTGATGCGGCTGTCTACACCCGTCCGGAACTGGGAAACAACATCCTCATCGGCAGTGAGGATCCGCCGTGTGACACACACCACTGGGTAGATCCAGACAACTACGAGAAAAACTTCACCGATCAGTGGACGGTGCAGGCGCAACGCCACGCCCAGCGGTTCCCGGGGCTCGGTATCCCCGCCACTCTCAAAGGCTGTGTTGATCTGTACGATGTGACCGAGGATTGGATTCCAATCTATGATCGGTCATGCATCGGCGGCTTCTATATGGCGATCGGTACCAGCGGCAATCAGTTCAAGAACGCACCCGTAGCGGGGAAGGTCATGGCAGAACTCATCGAGTACTGTCAATCAGGGAATGATCATGACACCCGGCCAATGAATTACCATTGTGAACATCTGGATCGGGGAATCGATTTAGGAACTTTCTCGCGACTGCGAGAAATTAATCAGGACAGCACGTTCTCAGTCTTAGGATAAGCCCCATGTCGAAACAGTATTTCGCAAAATCCGAGTTTCAAGGCCGTCAGCGCAAAGTGCGTGAGGCGATGGGCGAAGTCGGAATAGAACTGCTCCTGGTCATTGCGCCGGTGCATATCAATTATCTGACCGGTGCAAGTGCTAAGGGCTACCAGGAATTTCAAGTGCTGTTTTTTCCGCTTGATTCCGGGCCATTGATCCTCCAAAGCCGATTGCCTGAAGTACCGATGCTCCTCGCTGATTCGCTTGTTGACGAGGTTCGAGGCTGGGGTGGACGTGAGCCGGAAGATCCTATTGCAGTGTTCAAGGAGATTCTGCATGCAAAAGGCTATAAGGGGCTAAGAGTAGGGCTGGAGGTTCCCGGTTACTACCTGCACCCACATCATCACAATCAGTTGGTCGATTTACTCGGGACAGATCTCGTGATGGACGCCACCGATCTGATCGGCAATATCAAGTTGATCAAGTCGCCCGCTGAAATCGCCTATATGCGCAAAGCAGGGGAAATCGTTGATCAGGGTATGGCCACCTGTATTGCAGCAATCGAGCCAGGCACAACAGAGCGCGTGATTTCGGCAAACATCCACCATACCCTGCTCGCGGCTGGCAGTGATATACAAGCCAGCCCTATGAACTTCCTGTCTGGTCCCCGATCAGCCTTTGCTCATGGTGAGCCCTCTGACCGTGTTCTGGAACCCGGCGATTTCATGCATGTCCAGTTCGGGGCCCACTATCGGCGGTACTGTGTCACCATCGGGCGGCAACTGTGCCTGGGTGAGCCGACACAGCGTATGCGGGATGTCTACCAGGTGGTCCGCGACGCGGGTGATGCCTGTATGGCTGAGATGCGTGCCGGGGTATCGGCCAGGGTGCCGCATGAAATTGCGAAAAAGGTCATTGCAGAAAGCGGCCTGGATGAGTATCGCTTGCACATGACCGGTTACGCTGTCGGTGCAGCGTTCCCTCCTTCCTGGGTAGAGCCGCTTATTATGGATGCCGGCAGCGAATACACCTTCGAAGCGGGTATGGTTATCGCCGTTGAGCCGCCAGTATTTGGTCTCGAAGGCGGTCTCGGTGTTCGTCTGATCGACAACGTATTGATTACACAAACCGGGTGTGAACGCCTTTGCAGTACAACGCGGGATCTGATTCTTGTCTGAAGCGCATGTTAACTGACCTCGCTGCCGCAGCACCGTTCGGGCGTCGATCCGACCGCACCGCGCCTTTAGCCTTCGCAGCTTAACCCGGAAGTGCCCTGAACATATGGTATTGGAGTTTGCGATATGACACAGACAGAACCCAAAGTTAGTGCGACCGTCGATTTTTCGGTCGACGGCAAGCACCACGGACATTTAAGTATTCCCCATTCCCGAAATGATTCTGGCTGGGGCGCGATACATCTGCCCGTTGTTTCAATTCGCAATGGTGATGGGCCAACCCTGGTTCTTACCGGCGGCAATCATGGAGATGAATATGAGGGGCCGATCGCGTTAATGAAACTCGCGAGGTTTCTCGATGCACAAGAAATCAATGGACAGGTGATTATTATTCCTGCCCTGAATTACCCGGCGGTACTCGCGGGCCAGCGCGTGTCCCCCATAGATGGGGTCAACATGAATCGGGCCTTTCCAGGCAGCCGCAATGGCACCGTTACCTCGATGATCGCGCATTTCGTTCAGCAGAAAATCCTGCCCCTGGCAGACGCGGTTCTGGATATCCATTCCGGCGGCAAAACGATGATGTTCTCACCATTTGCCTGTTATCACCGGCTTCCGGATAGCGATCTCATGGAGCAGGCGAAGCAGGCCGTCCTTGCATTTGCAGCACCGGTGAGCCTTGAACTGGTTGAATTGGATGCGGAAGGCATGCTCGATACCGCAGTCGAGGATATGGGTAGGATTTTCATCGGCTGTGAGCTGGGCGGCGGCGGCACAACGACAACCGGTACCGTGTCCATCGCCGAAGTTGGAGTGAGAAACCTGCTTGCCCATTTCAGGATTATCAAAGACCGGCCTCAAAGTCGTGAAGCCCGCGGACTGCCTCCGACCCGCATGATGCATATGCCTGATTCCAACTGTTATGTAATCAGTAATGATACGGGCATTTACGAGGCGTTGATCGACTTGGACGCTCCGGTTAAGGCAGGTGAGGCTGTCGGGCAGGTTCATTTTCCAGAAAAGCCGGAACGTCTACCGGCGGTCTACCGAGCAGAACGCCCTGGAATCCTGGTCGGACGCTCCCACAAGGCGCTGGTCGAAAGTGGTGATTTTTTGGCACTGATTGCCTCCGAAATGTAGGCGCGCGCGGAACCAACGTATTGTTCAGTGAATTTTTGCCTAACTGATTCTCCTGCGCAGGTGTGGCCCCAGGCCCAGGATCTGGGGGCGGATCCCGGAATTATGCACCGAGGCACAATGTTCAGATGAAAATCACGAACATCAACACCACTGCGCTTGTGCTCCCCTACGCCCAGCCCTATTACTGGTCTCAGGGGGTCACGCAGGGCGCCGAGGTACTGCTGATAGAGATCCACGCCGATAGGGGATTTGCGGGTTTTGGCGAGTGTCTTGCGACACCGACTGCGGTTGGCGTTCAGGCCTTTGTCGAAGAGGCGGCAAGGCATCTGTTGGGCCAGTCGATTTTCGACCGTGAGCACCTGATGACCCTTTGCTATCAGTCCCTGTTTCAGTTTCGCGGCAACGGCAGCGCGCCGCGCTTTGGCGGCCAGGTGTTGGCCGGTCTGGAAATGGCGCTCTGGGATCTGCAGGGAAAAGCACTTGATCGGCCAGTTTATGAACTGCTGGGCGGCGCACAGCGGCAGCACGTTGAGTATTTCGGGTTTATTCAGGGCTCTGAACCTCAGGACCTCGCCCAGGATGCAGTGGCCCTGGTGCAGCAGGGTCATCGCACTATTTACTGCAAGGTTGGCCGCGGTGACCAACTTGATTTTGAGATCGTAAGGCAGGTCCGTGAAGCGATTGGCCCCGATATCCGATTGCGCCTCGATCCAAACGAAGCCTGGGATACGCTTTCGGCAATACGGATGATCGAGCGCCTGAAAGCGTTTAACCCCGAGATGATCGAACAGCCTTGTGATCATCGCAGCCTGAGCGCTCTCAAACAGATCAAGGATGCAAGTCCTGTTGCTATTGCGGCGGACCAATGCGTATTCAATGCGGTCGATGTTTATCAGGTGACACAAATGCAGGCAGCAGACCTGATCGTTCTCGGCCTGCATGAAACGGGCGGCATCGGCCCCTTCATCGAGGCGGCGGCCGTCGCGAAGATCGGCGGGCTCAATATCTGCCTTCATGGCTTGTACGAGACCGGCATCACGACCTGTGCGGCACACCAGGTGGGGCTTGCCATTCCCAACCTGGACGATGCCAATCAGTACATGAATCACCTGTTGACTTCAGATGTGATTGCCAGTCCGGATTTGTCACTCAAAGACGCCAAACTCGGTTTATTCGACGCGCCGGGTTTAGGGTTTGAGATCGACCCTGATGCCGTGGCTGAGGCCGCGGCGCGGCATACCGAACAAACAGCGGCAGCGGATAACGCCTAGCGCGGTTTTCGCCCGTTTGAGCCCATTGAGGACAGTTCCCGGGTGAAGATTTCCCGAATCCGCGTGTTCCAGGTTGACCTGCCGATGAAGGAGGGGTCATACAGCTGGTCGACCCAGTCATTCTCGTCTTTTGACAGCACAGTAGTCCTGATTGATACCGATGAGGGCTTAACGGGTGCGGGGGAAAGCTGCCCCCTGGGGCCGTCTTATCTTGCCGCATATGCCGAAGGGGTACGCACGGGTGTTTCGGTGCTCGCTCCCGGCTTGATCGGCGAGGATCCAACCCAACTCGACAGGATCAACCTCAAAATGGATGAACAGCTCAAGGGCCATCCCTACGTCAAGTCGGCAATCGACATGGCGTGCTGGGATATCCTGGGCAAGGCGGCGGGCATGCCGGTCTACCAGTTACTGGGCGGCAAACTCCAGGAACGGGTAAAGCTCTTTAAGGTCGTGGCCCGTGCAGACCCGGGGCTCATGGCCGAGCGCTTCGTTGAGTATCGGGCATCAGGCTTTGACCATTTCCAGATCAAGGTCGGAGAACATCCTGAGACCGACATCGAGCGCTTCAAACGGGTACTTGCCAAGATGCAGCCGGGTGATGTGGTTGATGCGGATGCCAACACCGGATGGAAGCAGCACGAAGCCCTGCGTGTGGTGAGTGCCGTAGAGCAGATGTTCCAGGAGCGGCAGTTGTCGTGCTTTATTGAGCAGCCCTGCCTCAGTTACGAGGAGTGTCTTGCGGTACGCCGGCACACCAATCTGCCGTTCATTCTGGATGAATGTATGGACGGATTGCCGATCCTGTTGCGCGGATACCAGGACAATGCGATGGATCTCATTAATCTCAAGATCAATCGCGTGGGGGGTCTCACCCGGGCGCGCCAGGTGCGCGATCTTTGTGTGCATCTGGGTATCGTCATGACCATCGAGGACAGCTGGGGAGGAGAGATTGCGACCTCCGCGATTGCCCATCTTGCGCAGTCGACACCACCGGCATTTCATTTCCAGTCATCCGCATTTCATGAATACGCCAGCGTCGCCATTGCCAAGGGCGGCCCGCAGCTTGCAGACGGCTACATGACCGCGCCGGCAGAGCCCGGGTTGGGGGTCGATCCGCTGATGGATATACTCGGCCATCCGGTTTACGAAAGTCACTAGTGCCAAAGCAGTCTGCGACGCTCGGCATCGGGAAAATGGCGAACGACATCCGCCCAAGCAGTGAAGCGCTGACTATTCATTAACGGTATCACCATGGCCCGACAGCACGATCAGAAAAACAGGAAAACCCGCACCCTGGCGGTGCATGCCGGTGAAGCGCCGGATCCGGTCACCCGCGCATCCGCTCCCAATATCGTTATGTCGAGCACGTTTGTGCTCGATGAACCGGTGGGCTTTTCCGCCTACGATATTCCGGAACAGGCACCGTTTATCTACAGCCGCTGGCGCAACCCGACGGTCCAGCAGCTGGAAGACAAACTGGCGGTCCTCGAGCAGGCGCCGGCATGCCGATGTTTCGCCTCGGGCATGGCGGCGACCTCGGCGGTGCTGTTCAGTGTGCTGAAAACCGGTGACCGCGTGGTGATGAGTGACACAAACTATCCCGGTACGGCGGAGCTTGCCCGCAATGACCTTGGTCGCATGGGCGTTGATGTGGTGACGGCGAATTTCTCCGACCTCGATGCGCTCGAGCAGGCGGTAACGCCTGAGACGGTGTTGGTCTGGGGAGAGACGCCTGCCAACCCGACGATGCGGATCACGGATATCGCTGCCGTGGCCGAGATTGCTCACCGGCAGGGCGCCCGGCTGGCGATTGATTCCACTTTTGCCACGCCCATGGCAACGCGCCCGATGACGCTGGGCGCGGATTACGTTATTCATTCGCTGACCAAATACTGCTGCGGCCATGGGGATGCCATGGGCGGTGCGGTGCTGGCATCGGAAGAGCACATGCGCGCCATTGAGACCGATGGCCAGATTCATGTGGGTGGCGTGATCAGCCCGTTCAATGCGTGGTTGATCAACCGGGGGCTTGCTACCCTGCCGCTGCGGATGCAGGCGCATGAGGCCAACGCACTGGCTGTGGCACAGTTTCTGGAGGGGCATCCCAGGGTGACGAAGGTACTCTATCCGGGTCTTGCCAGCCATCCGCATCACGAGCTTGCAAAAAAGCAGATGGACAACTTTTCCGGAATGCTGTCCTTTCAGGTCGATAAAGGTGCCGATCTTGCGCAGCAGATGATGTCGCAGCTTGAGGTGATCCATTATGCGGTCTCCCTTGGGCATCATCGGAGCCTGATCTGCTGGATGGGTACCGATGACCTGATGGCATCGAGCTATGGCCTCTCGGGCGAGCAACTGGCTGCCTACCGGGAATTCGCTGGAGACGGGGTGTACCGCCTTTCGCTCGGGCTGGAAGATCCCGACGACCTGTGCGAGGATCTTGCCCGGGTTCTCGGATAGCGCAAACCGGATTTGCTAATGAGTTCAGTTCCATCTGCACATACGGCTTCGGCATTTGCCGCCACCCCGCTGAAGGCACAGGCCGTCCTGGATAACAAGTCTGGCCGTCAGCGGATTGGATTGATCGCGCTGGCGAGCGATTACGTGATGGAGTGCGGCATCATGAATATGCGCCCCGGCGATTTTCTGGCCGCTATCGCCGCCACCGTTGACTGATCAGTAACTGCGCCAACCCCCCCCGTTTGATCTCAGCCAAAAGACATGCAATACACCAAACCTTTTCAGAAAGCCGAATACGACCGTCGGGTTGCCCAGACCAAACAGCGCATGGCGGACAAGGGGCTTGACCTCATCATCTGTCAGGACCCGGCGAACATGAACTGGTTGACCGGGTTTGACGGCTGGTCTTTCTACACACCCCAGGCGGTTTTGCTGCACCTTGAAGCGGAAGCACCCATCTGGTTCGGCCGGCCGCAGGATGCCAAAGCGGCTCACATTACGACTGACATCCCGCCGGAAAACATCACCACCTTTTCAGAAACGCTGATCCATCACCCCACCGGGCACCCCTACGATGACCTGGCCGCATTGATTGATGAATGGGGCTGGGGGAAGCATCGAATCGGTGTGGAACTGGATGCCCATTACTACACCGCCCGCGCGCATGCGCATCTCGTGAAGGGCCTGCCCAACGCGACGCTGTCTGATACCGAGCAGCTGGTGAACTGGGAACGCCTGGTGAAGTCCGAAGCGGAACTCGTCTATATGCGCGAGGCCGGCGAAACCGTCAGCGCGGTCATGAACCGGGCCCTTGCCAGGGTCGCGCCGGGGGTGCCCGAGTACGAGATCATCGCCGAGGTGTATCACGCGCAGGTGATGGGAGTCGGGGGCCGCTATGGGGACTATTCCAGCCTGTGTCCGCTGATCCAGGTCGGGGAGGGGACCAGTACGCCACACCTCACCTGGTCAGAACACCCGCTGCCGAATGACACCCTGGTCATGATGGAACTCGGCGGCGCCCGTCATCACTACCAGGCCCCGCTGACCCGGACGCTTTATCTGGGCAGTCCGCCGCCAGAGGTAAGCAAGCTGGCCGAGACCATTGTGGAGGGTGTCGATGCGGCTCTTCAGACCGCGCGGCCCGGCGCGACCTGCGAGGAAGTCGAGGCCGTATGGCAGAAAGTGCTTAACCGTAACGGCTATCACAAGGAGAGCCGGGTGGGTTATTCGATTGGTGTCAACTATCCGCCGGACTGGGGAGAGCGGACCGCCAGCCTGCGCCCGGGTGACAACACCGTTCTGCAAAGCGGCATGTGTTTTCATTTTCAGTCGGGCGTCTGGCTCGACACCATCGGTGCCGCGGTGTCCGAACCCTTTGTGGTGACCGAAAGCGGCGGAGAGCGCCTGTGCAGTGTGCGCCGCGAGCTGATCGTCATCAACTGAGCAAAATCCTCCCGGTTCTTGAGTGTCTCAGGGCATGTCCCCGATCAATACCTTCGCCTCGGATAATATTTCCAGCGCCTGCCCCGAGGTAATGGACGCGCTGGCCCGCGCCAATGAGGCAAACAGTCCCTCGTACGGCGAAGATCCATGGACGCAGGGTCTTTCGGCGAACCTGGAGGAGATTTTTGAAACGCCGGTAACGGTGTTCCCGGTCACTACCGGCACAGCCGCCAACGCGCTGGCGCTTTCCACACTGACTCCGGCGTTTGGAAAAATCTTCTGCCACGAACTCGCCCATATCAATACCGATGAGTGCGGCGCACCGGAGATGTTCACCAGCGGCGCAAAACTCGTTGATATGCCGGGAACGGACGGACGCATCGGTGCACAGGCGCTGGAAGAGAGGATCTATGGTGCGGGCAACGTACATCACGCCCAGCCGTCAACGGTCAGCATCACCCAGGCCTGCGAGTCCGGCACGGTCTATCCGCTCGAGGAGATTCAGGCCATCGCCTCGGTCGCGCATGGCCACGGGCTGAGCGTGCATATGGACGGGGCCCGTTTTGCCAATGCGCTCGTTACGCTGGATGTGACGCCCGCGCAGATGACCTGGCAGGCAGGCATCGATGTGCTGTCTTTTGGCGGCACCAAGAACGGCTGTCTTGCCGCAGAGGCCGTGGTGTTCTTCAGGCCCGAACTGGTGGGTGATTTTCCGTTTCTGCGAAAACGCGCCGGCCAGTTGCTCTCAAAGAGCCGCTTTATCTCGTCACAGTTTGCAGGCTACCTGACGGGTGACACATGGCTGCGCAACGCCCGCCAGGCCAACGCGATGGCGCAGCGTTTGAGTGAAGGCCTTGCCGGCCTTGCGGGCCTTGCACTTGCGTATCCGACGCAGTCCAACGAGGTGTTTGTCAGGATGCCGGCAGCGTTGATCGAGCGGCTGTCGCAGCAGGGCATACCGGTCAACGACGAAGAACTCGATGGCAAGGCGGTGCGTTTTGTGACTGCCTGGAACACCACCGAGTCACAGGTCGATGATCTGCTGAAGGTACTCGCGGACCATTGCGGATCCGGGTGAGAGCAAACCCGTTCTTGCTGCGTCAGTCGTAATAGCCTGCACGTACGCAGGCGCCGATGAAGTTGCAGATCAGGCGCTCCGCGTGGGTGATGGTGATATGGCCGTGATCGTAAGAGGGCGCAATCTCTACCAGATCCATGCCCAGCACCCGGCCCTTTTTGGTGAGGCCATGAATCAACTGGCGTGTCTGCACCCAGTCGAGTCCGCCCGGTACTTGCGCCATGACGCCCGGCATGATGGTGGGATCCAGCCCGTCAGCATCAATGGTCAGGTAGTAGGGTCCGCCGTCGGGGATCCGGTCGAGCACCGCCAGCATGCCGATCTCATGCATCTCGTATGCGGTGATGATGTCGGCACCGTATTCCCGCGCGTCATTGACTTCTTCCTTGCGGGCGCTGCCGGTGGCGCGGATACCGATCTGTACGATGGGGCCGAACCAGTCCATCTCTGAGGCGCGCCGTATCGGACTCGAGTAGCCTTCACCGACACCGTTGACATCGTCCCGCCAGTCGATATGGGCATCGACATGCACCAGGGTGATGGTCTCGTCGCGCTCCAGCGCACGCATCACGGGAATCGGGATACCGTGATCGCCGCCCAGGGTGATGAGGGTGGCGCCGCTGGCGAGAATCTTC
>CEPS01030505.1_pt1 | contig 32519 bp, 31 predicted proteins | sample 530401 | NCBI WGS metagenome assembly CEPS01 (sample SAMEA2620035, study PRJEB7988) | marine metagenome | biome: marine biome (ENVO:00000447); feature: mesopelagic zone (ENVO:00000213) & marine oxygen minimum zone (ENVO:01000065); material: "saline water (ENVO:00002010), including plankton... | reverse complement strand
TTTTTTTTGATGACTCGATAATTTTGTCATCAATATCTGTTATATTGCGCACATAAGTAACTTTGTTATTTCCGTAAATTTTTTTTAGTAGACGGTATAAAACATCAAATACAACCAATGGCCTTGCATTGCCAATATGCGGATAGTCATAAACTGTAGGTCCGCATACATACATTCCTATTTTGCCCTTATTGATTGGAATAAAATTTTCCTTTTTTTTTGTCAAAGAATTATATATTTTTAGTTCTTTCATTTTTTAATCTTAAAAATTTATATGCTACAATTAAGATGCTGCTTGAGCAATATTCTTAGAATTTTGAGAATTCTTTTTAATTTCATCTGAAATCAAAAATGCCAACTCAAGTGCTTGACTTGCGTTTAATCTGGGATCACAGTGTGTGTGATATCTATGAGATAAATCTTGGTCTGATATCTTTTGAGCACCCCCTATACATTCAGTAACATTTTGACCTGTCATCTCTATATGAAGACCTCCAGCAAAACTTCCTTCGGCTTGATGGACGGCAAATACATTTTTCACTTCTTTAACAACATTGTTAAAAGGTCTAGTCTTAAATCCATTTGCTGATTTAATTGTATTGCCATGCATTGGGTCACAAGACCAAACTACATTTAATCCTTCTTTTTTTATTGATCTAATTAACTTTGGTAAAAACTTTTCAACATTATCGTAACCAAATCTTGTGATTAATGTAATTTTTCCCTTTTCATTTTCAGGATTTAAGATATTGCAAAGTCGAATTAGTTCTGTTGTTTTTAAAGAGGGGCCACATTTTAGGCCGATAGGGTTTTTTATTCCTCTGCAAAACTCCACATGTCCTCCTTCTAATTGTCTTGTTCTATCACCAATCCACACAAAATGAGCTGAAGTGTCGTGATATTCTCCAGTGGCAGAATCTATTCTGGTCATAGACTCTTCAAAAGGTAAAAGTAAAGCTTCATGTGATGTAAAAAAATTAACAGTTCGCAGTCTTCTATTGCTGTCCGGATTAATTCCACAGGCCTCCATGAAGGCTAGTGCATCACTCATTTTTTCTTGTATCTCTTTGAATCTTTTTCCTTGCGGACTTTTGTTCACAAATCCTAAATTCCATAAGTGAACTTTTCTAAGGTCAGCAAAGCCTCCTTGTGAAAAAGCTCTGAGCAAATTAAGTGTCGATGCAGATTGAGAATATGCTTTAAATAATCTCATCGGATCAGGTTTTCTAGCTTTTTCATTAAATTCAATACCATTAATGTTGTCCCCTAAATAAGTTAACAGTTCTTTTCCATTTTTTGCTTCAGTTGGAAAACTTCTTGGTTTAGAAAATTGACCTGCTATTCTTCCAACTTTCACAACAGGTACAGATGCCGAGGAAGTTAAAATGAGAGCCATTTGTAAAATTACTTTAAAAGTATCTCTTATATTGTCCGGATGAAATTCTGCAAAACTTTCAGCACAATCACCCCCTTGTAGAAGAAAAGCCTTGCCCTCAACTACTTGGGCTAACTGTTCTCTAAGCGATCTTGTTTCTCCAGCGAACACTAAGGGAGGAAAATCTCCAATTTTTCCCAAAACCATTTGAAGTTTTTTTTCATCTTCATATTTTGGAATATGTTTAACAGGATAACTCTTCCAGCTATTTTTTTTCCACTTCTTCATAATTCAACTATAAATATATATCCATTGTTTATAAGTCAAACCCTTCAAGTAACCAATAATATGGTAAAAAGCGTTTTATTCGACGGTAACCGATTTTGCTAGGTTTCTAGGTTTATCTATGTCACAGTTTTTAAATGACGCAACATAATAGGCCAACATTTGTAAGGGCAAGGTCAAAAGAAATGGTTTTATATAATCATTACACTTTGGAATATTAAATTTATATCTAATATTTTCGCTAATAATTTCACTATCGTCATCTGTAAACAAGATCACTTTTCCACCCCTTGCAATAACTTCTTGCATATTTGAAATTGTTTTTTCAAAATATTTGTCTTTTGGAGCCAAAACTACAACAGGTAAACCATCTTCTATTAATGCTAGTGGCCCATGTTTCATTTCTCCCGCTGGATAACCTTCGGCATGAATATATGAAAGTTCCTTTAATTTCAAAGCACCCTCCAAAGCAATTGGATAAGAAAGACCTCGACCTAAAAACATGGTTCCTTTTGAGTCAACAAAATCTTTTGCTATAATTTGTATTTCATTTCTTTTTGTTAAAACTTCTTTAATTAGTGATGGTAAATTGTTGAGATCATTTATGCTTTTTATGTAATTTTGATCTGTTATTTCATTTCTAATTTTAGAAATTTTCAAAGATATTAAATACAAAACCAACATTTGACCAATAAAAGCTTTTGTAGACGCAACTCCTATTTCTGGACCCGCATGAATTGGAAGAACAAAATCAGCGGCTCTGGCAATTGAACTTTCTACAACATTCACTATTGCGCATGTATTTGCTTTATTTTTTTTACATAAGTCTAAAGCTGCAAAGGTATCAGCTGTTTCACCAGACTGTGAGACAAATATATAAAGGTTATTTTTTTTAAATTTAATTTTTCTATATCTAAATTCAGATGCAATATCAGTTTCAACAGTAATTGAAGAAAGCTCTTCAAATAAATATTTTGCTATTAAACATGAATGATAAGCTGTGCCACACCCTATAAGCGTAATTCTATTTATTTCATTTGGATTAATAGGAAAATTATAAAAATTTATATCTTTTCTCAAATGATCTATATATTCTTTTAAACAAGTTTTTGATGTTATTGATTGTTCATTAATTTCTTTAGACATAAAATCTTTGAAATCACCCTTGGTAGTTTTATTTTCATCGTTTGATAAAGTTAATATTTCTTTATTAATTTTATTTTTTTCCGAATTATAAAACTCGACTTTATCTTTAGTTAAAATACAAATTTCCCCATCCTCCAAATAGGAAATTTTATTTGTCATCGATTTAAGAGCATATGAGTCGGAGCCAATATAATTTTCTTCATGACCGTATCCAACGGCTAGAGGACTTCCTCTCCTGGCACCTATAACAATATCTTTGAAATTTTTAAAAATAATCCCAAGAGCAAAACTTCCCTCAAGTCTTTCTAGAGTTTTATGCACTGAATCTAGGATGTCATAATTTTTTAAATAACTTGTTAGAAGTAGAGTTATTACTTCAGTATCTGTTTGTGATTTAAACAAATAATTTTTCTCTATTAGTTCATCTTTTATTGAATTTGAATTTTCAATTATTCCATTATGAACAACAGATACAACCTCTGATGAGTGCGGGTGAGCATTGATTTCGTTAGGAATACCGTGAGTTGCCCATCGAACATGGCCAATACCTAAACTTCCTTTTGATGGATTTTCAAATAAAATTTTTTCTAGATTGTTAACTCTCCCGGAACATTTTTTTTCACTTATTTTTCCGTTATCTATAGTTGATAGACCCGCGGAGTCATATCCTCTGTACTCAAGTTTTTTCAATGCTTCAATTATATTTCCAGATACAGGTTTAGTACTGGCAATTCCAATTATTCCACACATAAATTAATTTTATTTATATTTTTTTTTCTCAATTTGTTTAGCTCTTGCTAAAACCAAAGATCCTTTTCTAACATTTTTTGTTATCACAGAACCGGCTCCTATAACAGATTTTTTTCCAATTATCACAGGAGCTACCAAAGAAGAATTGGAGCCAATAAAAACTTCATCTTGAATCTTTGTTCTATTTTTTCTTTTACCATCATAATTACAAGTTATTGTCCCGGCTCCTATGTTTGTAGATTTTCCAATTGTTGTATCACCAACGTATGATAAATGGTTTATCTTTGACCTAGCTCCAACTCTGCTATTCTTAATTTCTACAAAATTTCCGACTTTGGATCCTTTAGATAAAATTGCACCAGGTCTAATTCTGGAAAAAGGTCCTACTTTTACATTGTTTTCAATTGTTGCATTTTCAATGTGTGTAAATGATAAAATTTCTACATTACTTCCAATTTTTACCTTTGAACCAATTACAACATAAGGATTGATAACAACATTTTTTCCAAATCTTATGTTTGACGATAAAAAAATTGTCTCAGGAGCAACTAACATAACCCCTTCTTTCATAAATTTATTACGAATTTTTTCTTGCTTTTGCCTCATTTGGTAAGCAAAATTTTTTTTATTTTTTGAGTTCATAAACTATTCTCTTTACATTAGTAAATAAATTATAATAACTCACAAAATATTTCTTAAAAATACTTTACGAATGACTCAAAAATTTACAATCTTATTTGATTTAGACGGAACACTTGTTGATACAGCGCCGGATCTAATGAAAGCCCATAACCATGTAATGAAAAAATTTGGTTACAAAACTAAAACTACCGATGAAATTAGGGCGATAGTTGGAAAAGGTGCAAGAGCTTTATTGGGGAGATCAATTTGGGGGGAAGCAAAAAAAGAATTCGGTAAAATAGAAGATGAAAATATTAAAGATGAAATGGTTAAAGAATTTATAGATTACTATGGAAAAAATATAATCAATGAAAGCAAACTCATAAATGGTGTTGAAGAATTTTTGAAATGGTGTAGTTCAAAAAAAATATCTATGGGTGTTTGCACAAACAAACAGGAACATCTTGCAATTGATTTATTAAAAAAAATTAAAATTTATGATTATTTTGAATATGTTGCAGGAGGAAATACTTTTGAGGTTTGCAAACCAGACCCAAGGCATCTAATAAATATAGTTGAAATTTTAAATGGAGATATAAAAAAAACTTTAATGATTGGTGATAGTGAAAACGATACAATTCCCGCAAAGGAAGCTTCTATACCGGTTATATTGCTTGATAATGGTTATACTGAAAAAAATGTTGACGAAATTTATTATGATCATTTGGTAGAAGATTTTATTGGAATTGAAAAAATTGTGTCTCAATATTTAAATGATTGATATAAATCTTTTTTTTGCTCTAGTTAGTTTTTATTTTGTAATGTTTATTACTCCGGGACCAAATAATGCAATGTTGACTGCATCTGGAATAAAATTTGGCTTTAAAAAAACTTTACCACACCTTATAGGAATACCTTCTGGGCATATTGTTCAAATTGGTTTGGTGTGTTTGGGCTTGGGAAAAATTTTTCAAATATATCCAATAATACAAGATGTATTAAAATATTTTTGTGCATTCTATATGCTATATTTAAGTTATAAAATAATAGGCTCTTTCAGTAACCAAAATAAAAATGATTCTAGGCCCTTAAAATTATATGAGGCTTCATTATTTCAATTTATAAATCCGAAAGCTTGGGCTATTGCATCAACTGTAGCAATTGGATTTTTCCCTAAAGAAGAAAATTTATTATTTGCAGTTTTGTTTGCTACATTAACTGGTGCCTTAGTTTGTTTTCCTTGTATATGTGTGTGGGCTCTGTTTGGTTCTTCAATTAAATTGATCATAAAAAACAAGACAATGAAGAAAATTATTGAATATTTTATGGCATTATTATTATTTTTAACCTCTATATATATTGTAATAAAATAATTTTTTATGAAAACTCATTTAATTAAAAGTTATCCATCAAAATTTAAACTTTCTAAAAAAAAACAACTTGCGTGGAAAATTGCCGAAGTAGCTGCAGATAATGTTTCCTTAAACAATGAATGCATTGAAATGGTAGTTAATAGAATTATTGATAATGCAGCTGTAGCTATTGCTTCACTAAATAGAAAACCAGTGATTTCAGCTAGACAAATGGCTATTTCACATCCTAGAAAAAAAGGTGCAACAATTTTTGGGATAAACTCAAATAAATTATTTGATTGTGAATGGGCAGCTTGGGCCAATGGAACAGCAGTAAGGGAACTTGATTTTCACGATACTTTCTTAGCAGAAGATTACAGTCACCCGGGAGATAATATTCCTCCCATTTTAAGTGTAGCACAACAAAAAAAGAGAAGTGGCTTAGATTTATTAAAAGCAATTATTACAGCCTATGAAATTCAGGTAAATTTGGTAAAGGGAATTTGTTTACATAAACATAAAATTGATCACATTGCTCATTTAGGTCCAAGTGTTGCTGCGGGACTTGGAACTTTATTAAATTTAAAGACCAAAACAATTTATCAAAGCGTACAACAGGCTTTGCACACCACTGTATCTACTAGACAATCTAGAAAAGGCGAAATTTCAAGTTGGAAAGCCTTTGCTCCTGCTCATGCTGGAAAATTAGCAATCGAAGCTATTGATAGGGCTATGAGAGGTGAAGGTGCACCCAGTCCAATTTATGAAGGTGAGGATAGTGTGATCGCTCAAATATTAGACGGAAAAAAAGCTTTATATAAAGTACCACTACCGAATAAAAATGAACAAAAAAAATCTATTCTAGAAACTTACACAAAAGAATATTCTGCCGAATACCAAGCTCAGACACTAATTGATATTGCAAAAAAACTTAATAATAAAATCAACGATTTATCAAAAATTAAAAAAATAGATATACATACCAGTCATCATACTCACAATGTTATAGGCACTGGAGCAAATGATCCTCAAAAAAATGATCCTAGTGCTAGTCGTGAAACTTTAGATCATTCCATAATGTATATTTTTGCTGTTGCTCTAGAAGATGCTAATTGGCATCATATAAATTCATATACTAAAAAAAGAGCCAATAGAAGAAGCACCATTAATCTTTGGAAAAAAATTGAAACATTTGAAGATAAAAAGTGGACAAAAAAATATCACCATCCCAATCCTAAAAAAAAATCATTTGGAGCTAAAGTAATAGTAAAAATGAGCAATGGAGAAAAAATAATAGAAAGTTTAGATAAAGCTAATGCACATTCTTATGGTAGTAGGCCATTTAAAAGAGAAAATTATATCGAAAAATTCAAAACTTTAACTGATAAAGTTTTAAATTCATCTGAAAGTGAAAGGTTTTTGAGAGATGTTCAAAAATTAAAAATATTAAAACCAGATGAACTTCATAAACTAAATATTGAAGTTGGTCATAAATATTTAAAGAAAAATAATGTTGAGGCTATTTTTTAATGCATTTCATAAAAAAAACTGTTGAAAATAAAAGAGAAGATTTTGATAATAAGCTTAAAAGCAATAAAATTTTAAGAATTCCCGGAGCTTATAATCCCCTTACAGCAAAGGTAATTGAGGAAATCGGATATGATGGTGTTTATGTATCTGGTGCTGTTATGTCTAATGACCTTGGTTATCCAGATATTGGCTTAACTACTTTAGATGAAGTTAGTTACAGAGCTGCACAAATTGCAAGAATAACTAACCTACCAACAATATGTGATGCTGACACAGGTTTTAAATCTCAAAAAAAAACAGTTCAAACATTTGAAAAAGCAGGAATTGTCGCTGTACATATTGAGGATCAAATTGATCAAAAAAGATGCGGTCATTTGGATAATAAAGAACTGATAAATAAGGAAAAAATGGTTCAAAAAATAAAAGAAGCAATTGAAGCAAAAAAAGACGAAAAATTTAAAATTATAGCAAGAACTGATGCAAATACAGTTGAAGGTTTAGATAAAATGATTGAAAGAGCAAAAGCATACGAAGATGCTGGGGCTGATATTATTTTTCCTGAATCTTTAAGAGATGAAAAAGAATTCGAGAAAGTAAGAAAAAATTTGAAAGTATATTTATTAGCAAATATGACTGAATTTGGAAAAACAAAACTTCTGTCTTATAAACAATTAGAAGGTATTGGATATAATATCGTCATTTATCCAGTAACTACACAAAGACTTGCCATGAAAAGTGTTGAGGATGGATTAAAGGATATTTTTACACATGGACATCAAAACAATATTATTGATAAAATGCAAACTAGAAAAAGATTATATGAATTAGTTGAGTACGAAAAATATAATTCATTGGATGCAAAGATTTATAATTTTAATACCGAAGGACATGAGTAAATAATGGCTGAAGAAATTAAAAAAGGTTTACTTGGAATTGTTGTTGACGAAACAACTATTTCTAAAGTAATGCCTGAAATTAATTCATTAACTTATAGAGGTTATCAAGTACAGGAACTTTGCGAAAATTGTAAATTTGAGGAAGTTGCTTACCTTATTTGGCATGGAAATCTTCCTAACACTATAGAATTAAGAAAATTTGAATCTGAAGAAAGACTAAATAGAAGAATCACAAAAAATCTTACCAAAATTATTGAACATATGCCAAAAAAATCCCATCCAATGGATGTTGCAAGAACTGCTGTAAGTGTAATGGCCTTAGAAGATAAAGAAACTTCGGATAATTCAGCAGATGCTAATATGAGAAAAGCATTGAGAATTTTTGCAAAGGTACCAACGGCATTAGCAGCGTTTTTCAGAATTCGTAAAGGTAAAAAAATATTACAACCCAAAAAAAATCTAACATTTTCTGAAAATTTTTTTCACATGCTTTTTGGCAAGGTTCCTCGGAGTGAAATTGTAAGAGCATTTGATGTATCGTTAATTTTATATGCTGAACATGGTTTTAATGTTTCAACATTTACAGCAAGAACAATAACAAGCAGTTTGTCTGATATGCATGGTGCAATAACGGGAGCTATTGCTAGTTTAAAAGGCCCTTTACATGGTGGAGCCAACGAGAAAGTAATGGAAATGATGAGCAAAATAAAATCACCAAAAAACGCCAAAAAATGGATCAACAAAGCTATAGACAAAAAGCAAGTTGTCATGGGATTTGGTCATAGAGTCTATAAAAGTGGAGACTCTAGAGTCCCCACTATGAAAAAATATTTTTTAAAAGTTTCGAAAATTAAAAAGGATAAAAAATTTCATAAAATCTACGATACTGTAGAAAAAGTTATGATCAAAAGAAAAGGTATTTATCCTAATATGGATTTTCCAACAGGACCAGCATATTATTTGATGGGTTTCGATATTGACTTTTTCACCCCAATTTTTGTTATAGCTCGAATAACGGGCTGGACTGCTCACATAATGGAACAGCATGCCTCCAATAAATTAATAAGACCTCTCTCGAAATATAGCGGTGAAAAGCATCGAAAAGTCGTACTACTAAACCAAAGATAATCTAGATATTATTTGTTCAGAAGTTGTTTGGTGTAAGGTGAATCTAAATCACCAAAAGCATCAGCCCAAGAACCTTTTGTAGATGCTTTTGAATATTCAGTAGCTCTTCCTTCAAAGAAATTCATGTGTTCAACTGCATTTAACATTGTATCCAACCAGGTTAAGGGATTTTTTTCTACTTTATAGATAGCTTCCAATCCTAATTGATTTAATCTTCTATTTGCAATCCATCTGATATATTTTTTAGTTTCTTCTGCGGTTAAACCTTCAAGTGGACCCATCTCAAAGGCTAAATCAATAAACGCATCTTCATGCGATACGATTATACGACAAGCTTCATAGATTTCTTTTTTTAATTTTTCATTCCAAATTTCCGGATTTTCTTTAACAAACTCATTAAACAATCTTATCATTGAATTACAATGCAAGGTTTCGTCTCTGACCGACCAGGTAACAATTTGTCCCATACCCTTCATTTTATTATATCTTGGAAAATTTAATAAAATTGCAAAGCTTGCAAACAATTGTAGACCTTCTGTAAAGGCGCTAAACACGGCAATTGTTTTTGCAATGTTGTGATTTGAATTTACATCAAAACTCTGCATATAATCATATTTATCTTTCATTTGTTTGTATTTTAAAAACGTAGAATACTCGGTTTCCGGCATCCCTATTGTATCTAGTAAATGAGAATAGGCCGCGACATGAACAGTTTCCGTGGTTGAAAAAACAGACAACATCATTAGAACTTCTGTGGGTTTGAAGACATTCATATAATTCTTCATATAGCAATTGTTGACCTCTACATCTGCCTGGGTAAAAAATCTAAAAATTTGTGTTAATAAATTCTTCTCTGATTGGCTTAAATTTTTTTGCCAATCTCTAACATCGTCACCTAAAGGAACTTCTTCTGGTAACCAGTGAATGCGCTGTTGAGTTAACCATGCATCATAACACCATGGATATCTAAATGGCTTATAAATAGGATTCCCGATAAGTAATCCTTTTTTTGGGGGCACTATTGCTTCTTTTGATAATTTTACTACTGACATGATAAACATTCATCGTAGTCTGTTTTATCATCTGACTTGTTTTGTGAGTAAACATTTTTTATTATATCTGTTGAAGATCCGCTATTAATATTTTCTGCTCTTTGGATAGATTTTGACCTGCAATAATAAAGGCTTTTCAGGCCTTTTTTCCACGCTTGAAAATGTATTTGATGAAGTTCTTTTTTATGCACATCGGCTGGTAAAAAAATATTAATAGATTGGGCTTGAGAAATATAAGGCGTGCGATCAGCTCCTAAATCAACTATCCATTTCTGATTCAGCTCAAACGCTGTTTTGAATACATCTTTTTCAAGATCAGTTAAAAAATCTAAATGTGATACTGATCCTTGATTAGTGGTGATATTAGACCAAATTTCTTCATTATTTTTTTTATATTTTTTTAATATTTTTTCTAAATATTTGTTTCTTACATTGTAGGAACCTGAAAGAGTTTTATGCGTATAGCTATTAGCGGCAATAGGTTCGACACCCGGTGATGCTCCTCCACAAATTATCGAAATTGAAGCAGTTGGTGCGATCGCTGTTTTGTTAGAAAATCTATCATTAAAACCATATTCTGCTGCATCGGGGCAAGGACCTTTTTCTTCTGCAAGAATCTTTGATGCTTCATCAACTTTTTCCTGAATATTTTTAAATATTTTAGTGTTCCAAACTTTACTCATTACCGATTCTAATGGAATCATTTTTTTCTGAAAATAGGAATGCAAACCCATTACTCCAAGACCTACGCTTCGTTCTCTCATAGCTGAATATTTGGCATTTTCAAATGAATCGGGGGCTTTCTCAATAAAATCAGAAAGAACGTTGTCTAAAAATCTCATCACATCCTTAATAAAATCTTTATCATCTTTCCATTCATCATATTTTTCCAAGTTGAGCGATGATAAACAACAAACTGCGGTTCTATCTTTTCCATCTTTGTCAGTTCCTGTTGGCAAAGTAATTTCACTACATAAGTTTGAGGTCTTTACATTTAATCCAGCTAATTTATGATATTGTGGAATCAATCTATTAACTGTATCTATAAAAATAATATAAGGCTCTCCAGTTTCTACTCTGGCTGTTAACAATCTTATCCATAAATTTCTTGCAGAAACACTGGACTGAATAATTCCATTTTGTGGACTCTTTAGGTTCCACTGATCATCGGTTTCTACCGCTCGCATAAAAGCGTCGCTCACTAAAACTCCGTGATGTAAATTTAGTGATTTTCTATTTGGATCGCCACCAGTTGGTCTTCTCATCTCAATAAATTCCTCAATTTCCGGATGTTCGATTGGCAAATAACAGGCTGCAGAACCTCTTCTCAAAGATCCCTGACTTATTGCCATTGTTAAAGAGTCCATTACTTTTATAAATGGAATAATTCCCGAAGTTTTACCAACTTTTCCAATTTTTTCTCCAATAGATCGAAGATTGCCCCAATAACTACCTATGCCACCACCTTTCGCAGCTAACCAAACGTTTTCACTCCATAAATCTAGAATTCCACCTAGGCTATCGCTCGCTTCATTTAAAAAACAAGATATGGGCAAACCTCTCTTTGTGCCCCCGTTTGACAAAATTGGAGTTGCTGGCATAAACCATAAATCACTGATGTAGTTATAAATTCTTTGTCCATGTAAGTTGTTATCAGCATATGTGCTTGCAACTCTTGCAAATAAATCTTGAAAAGATTCGTTAAATCCCAAATATCTGTCACTTAAAGTTGCTTTACCAAAATTAGTTAAATTTGAATCCTTAGATCTATCTATTTTTACTGTTATACCCCTGTCATTTTGAAATAATTCTGTTTCTTGTGTTAATGAAAAAAGATCCGCTCTTTTATCAATATCTTTATCTTTATCTTTAATTTTTTGTTTTGATGGAAATTTGCGGACAGCTTCCTTTATTGCCAGAGACAGGTTCTTATTCATAAAATAACAATATTGTTAAGATTTTATGTAAAATCAACTATATGTTGTATGTATAATGCCTAAATATACTATATAAATTACTAAATCAACAGAACATTAATAGAACATTAATAAAAACAAATCAAGAAAAAAATATACTGTAAAACTATTGAAAATATTACATAAGGAAAAATGAATAAGCCAGCACTTATCCACATAAACCCGTTAGGATTTAGAGAGTATGACGCAAGGTGGTTGTATGAAAAAGATGTTAATTTATTAGGAATTGAAAATTTAGGTAAAGGTTTGGGAACTCAGGTAATAAAAAATACAAAAAAAAAAAATCCAAGAATAGTAGTTGGACATGATTACAGGTCTTATAGTGAAAAGATAAAAAAAAGTTTAAAGAATGGTTTAATTTCGACTGGCTGTTACGTTGAAGATATAGGGTTGTCTCTAACACCCACTGTTTATTTTGCACAATTTAATTTAAATGCTGATGCTATAGCAATGGTAACCGCGAGTCATAATGAAAATGGTTGGACAGGTGTAAAAATGGGAATTCAAAAAGGATTAACGTATGCGCCAAATGAGATGAATGAGCTAAAAGATATAACATTAAATAAAAAATTTGTTGAGAATAAAGGTAACGAAAAAAAAATTGATAATTTTAAAAATATTTATATTCAAGATTTGATAAAAAAAAACAAAATAAATAAAAAAATTAAAGCGGTTGTGGCCTGTGGAAATGGAACTGTCGGAATATTTGCACCAGAAATTTTAAAAGGTATAGGTTGTGAAGTAATAGAACTTGATTGCAATCTTGATTATACTTTCCCAAAATACAATCCGAATCCTGAAAATCTTGAAATGTTACACGCAATAAGTAATGTAGTAAAAGAAAATAAAGCTGATGTTGGATTTGGCTTTGATGGAGATGGGGATCGTGTCGGTGTGATTGATAACAAAGGTGATAAAATTTTTTCAGACAAAATTGGATTATTAATTGCAAGAAGCTTGTCACATAAACATAAGGGATCAAAATTTATAGTTGATGTTAAATCAACTGGTTTATATGTTGAAGATAAAATTCTTCTAGAAAATAACTGTAAAACAATTTATTGGAAAACGGGCCATTCTCATATCAAAAAAAAAGTTAGTACGGAGAAGGCTTTAGCAGGTTTTGAAAAAAGTGGCCATTTCTTTTTTAACCAGCCGCTAGGATATGGTTATGATGACGGAATTAATTCAGCCATTCAAGTTTGTCATTTGTTAAACAATCAAAACAAAAAAATGAATGAAATTATAAATGAATTACCAAATACCTACCAAACACCGACGATGGCACCTTTTTGTAAAGATGAAGAAAAATATCAGGTTGTTGATGATTTAGTAAAACAAATTGAAAAAATTAAAAAAAACAAAACAAAAATAGACAATCAAGTAATAGCAGATGTGCTTACCGTAAATGGCATAAGATTTACTTTAGAAGATGGCTCATGGGGATTAATCAGAGCATCATCCAACAAGCCTTCACTTGTAGTTGTAACCGAAAGTCCTACTTCTGATAACAGAAAAAAAGAAATTTTTTGTTTTATAGATAGGTTATTACAACAAACTGGTAAAATTGGAGAATACGATCAGAAAATTTAATTTATAATAAATTTAAAAAGAAAAATATTCATAAAATAATCTGCAAGATACAAACAAAAGAAAAATACCAAACAATTTTCCAATAAGCTTTTTATTTACTTTATGAACCGTCTTGGCGCCAATCTTAGCCATAAAAGTAGTGATTGGCACAAATATCAAAAACGCTGGAATATTTACAAATCCTAAACTTAGCGGCGCATTAATGTTAAGATAACTTCCCGAGGTAGCAAAACCAATGGCTCCAATTAAGGAGATTAAGAAGCCAATAGCCGCGGAAGTACCTATAGCAACATTAATTGGATAACCAAATATTTTTAATATTGGAGTATTAATTATGCCCCCAGCTATTCCCATCGGAGCAGACAAAAAACCTGATAAAAACCCAAAAATGGTTCTATAAATTAAATTTATTTTTCTTGGCGCAAAATTTATTTTTTCTATCACTATCAAAAAATAAATGGCAATAAACATTGTTATAATAGAAAAAAACAAGATTAAACTGGCAGTCTTTAAACTTGCAGCAAATATAGTTCCTAGGATAACTCCGATTATAGCAAAAATTCCAAAGGTTTTAACAATACCAAAATCTACTCCTTTAAACTTTATATGCGTCATAGTTGATATAATTGATGTTGGAATTATAATTGCAAAAGATGTTCCCACTGCTAGATGCATAATAAACGTTTGATCTAACCCAGCAGAACTAAATATATAAAAAAGTACGGGAACCGTTATTAATCCACCGCCAATGCCAAATAATCCGGCAACAAAACCGCTGAGAACTGCTGATGCAGCCATAACCAATATAAAGAAAATTATTTGACTTTGATCTAAGCTTTCTAACAACTTATCTTCCTGAAGAAGTGGCAATATGATTGTTATTAATATGATCCATTATGTGATTTACTTTTTGTAAATCGGCATCTCTAATACACATATTTTTACTTAAATATCTTTTCCAATAACTTGAACCTTTTTGTCCATGAAACAAACCGACCGTGTGTCTCATAATTTGATTAAGTCTAGTTTCTTTTTTTGTTTCTTCTTTTATATAAGGTATCATATGTTCCATAATTTCGGTTCTCGTAGGCACATTATTATTATTAAAAATATTTTTTTCAATATCCGCTAAAAAATAAGGAGAATGATATACAGAGCGTCCAATCATTACTCCATCTACGTACTTTAAATGTTCTTTTATCTGTTCAGTTGATCTCACACCTCCATTCAAAATGATATTATTCTGACGAAAATCTTTTTTAAGATTATAAACAAAATTGTAATTTAACGGCGGAACATTAAGATTTTGTTTTGGTGAAAGTTTTTCTAATATCGCTCTTCGTGCATGAATAATGAAAATATTTGATCCGGCTTTTTTGATTATCTCAATAAAAGATTTAAAAAAATCGTAATCTTCAATCTCATTATATCCTATTCTAGTTTTAGCTGAGATCGGAATTGTACAAGAATTACTCATTTCATTTATACATTCCCCAACAAGATTAGGTTCTTTCATTAAACATGCTCCAAATTTGTTTTTTTGAACTTTTTTACTTGGACATCCTAAATTTAGATTAATTTCATCATAACCAAAATCTTCTCCAATTTTAGCTGCTTCAGCTAAAATTTTAGGTGAAGATCCTCCAATTTGTAATGCTAAAGGCTTTTCTTTATGGTTAAATGATAGTAATTTTTTTTTATCTCCTCTCTTTATAGCTTCTGACACGATCATATCCGTGTACAGCATCACATTTTTACTAATCAATCTTAAAAAATATCTGTCATGACGATCTGTGCAATCCATCATGGGTGCCACTGAAACTTTTCTTATCATTTTAATGAGTATTAAAAAAAAATATTTGATTTGACTTTAACTTTAATCATTATCAGAAGACTTGGAATCAACCGACTCATCCGAGCCTTCTTTTATTTTTTCTTCATCTTCTAATTCTTTTAATGAGATTTCTTTATTTTCAGACAAACTTTCATTTTTAGATATTTTTTTCTGGACCAATTCCTCTTTAAAAATTTCTATTTTTTCAGGAATTTTTCTAGCCCTTTTAGATGGTAAAATAGGAACTCCACTTTTTGAAATTTCTCCTTTATAAATATTTTCAAAATCGTCTCCCTCCGGTTCAATCTGATCCGAAACTTCAATATCTTGTTCAACATGTTTTCTTAACTTATTGATTGCCGATTCTCTTAGTTCGTCTACTGAAACTTTGTTTTCCGCAATCTCTTTTAATGCAATAACTGTATTTTTATCGTTTTCTGGATCAACGTTTGGTTGTTCACCAGAATTCAACTGCACAGCTCTTTCCTTAGCGATTAAAACTAAATCGTACGGTCCATCAACCTTATCAATACAATCTTCTACTGTTATTCTAGCCATGAGCCAGAACTAATATAAAATAGACACCAAAAAATCAAGATTTATTTTTTATCAAAGTTGGTTTGTAAGATTTCTGAAAAATTATAACAATAAAAATTGATATAAAGGTATAAATAGCACATAGAAAAGCTATGTTTTCAATGGAATAACCTAAATCAATTAAAACTCCAAATACCGCGGTGGCCAAGGCAGTTGAAAAAACCATTAATGAAGCTGTTAAAGCTTTAATAGATCCAAGATAATTTACACCATAAATCTCGGCCCAAAACGAGGATACTAAAACATTTGACAATCCGTTTGTAACACCCATAAGACCCATAAAAACAAAAGCAGAATAAGGATGATTAAAAATAGCTAATACAGTCAAACTTAACAGCAATGGAATATTTAGTAGTGGAAAAATTTTTCTGCTAGTAAATTTATCTACCAAAAATCCTGATAGGAACAAAGTAACTACTGTAAGCATTGAATAAATCATAAATGATTTTGCAATTGCAAATTTTCCCCAGTCTTTCGATTCTACAACAAATGTTTGATTTATAACTATTCCTGTAATTATAAATGAACAAGCCAACATAGCTGGTAGAACTGAGTAAAATCTTAAATCTTTTAATATTTCTTTTCTGCTCCAACTTTTAATTGAATCAATATTATTATTTTTATGATTTCTGTTTTCATTTTCCTTAGAAAATATATTGACGTTTTTAGTTGTAAGATAAGTAAATACTGGTAGGAATAATAAAATTATAACTGCCAATCCTTGCCATAAGTTTCTCCAATATATAAATGTTAAAAAATAGACTATTATCACGGGTAGCAAAAACTCTCCTAAGGACATGCCAACCCAAATATAACTCAACGCTTTTCCTCTACTCTGATCAAAATATCTAGCAATTGCTGTAGATGCAGTATGTGTCATTAAACCTTGCCCGGATAATCTAAGAAAAAAAATTCCGATAGCTAAAAAAATTATTCCGTTAACGAATGAAAAAAAAAGAGCTGCAAAGGTTAAAAAAATAACGACCAAAAAAGAGTAATTAACTAACTTTAAATCATCAATTTTTTTTCCTAACCATATTAATGTTAAGCTACTACATAAAGTGGCAATTCCATAAATTGTTCCAAATTCTCCATGAGAAATATTTAATTCTTCTCTGATATTGGAATTAAACAACCCTATAAAAAAGCTCTGTCCAAAACATGAAAAAAAAGTAAAAACAAAACCAAAAATAATTATTTTGAAATTTGATCTAATAATATTTATAATCATAATTAATTATGAGCTGCAAAGTTTCTTTTATTGGTCTTGGTACAATGGGCTATCCTATGGCTGGATATATATCAAAGACAGGTCATAATGTAACTGTATTTAATAGAACTAAATCAAAAGCTGAAAAATGGCTTAAAACTTATTCTGGCAAAATCTCAGATACTCCCGCAGAAGCTGCGAAAGATTCAGATTTTGTATTCACATGTGTAGGAAATGACAATGATTTGAATGAAGTAACTTTTGGAAAGAATGGAATATTTAAATCAATAAAAAAAGGTTCTGTTTACATAGATAACACAACTGCATCCGCTACAATCGCGCGAGAAATTTATTCTTATGCAAAAAAAAACGGTTTTGGTTTTTTAGATGCTCCTGTTTCAGGAGGGCAAGCAGGAGCAGAAAATGGCACATTAACTGTAATGATTGGTGGCGACCAAAAAGATTACGACAAAGCGAGCCCGGTTATTAATTGTTATAGTAAAAAAATGAAATTATTAGGCAAAGCTGGAAGTGGTCAACTTTCTAAAATGGTTAATCAAATTTGTATAGCAGGACTAGTACAAGGTTTGTCTGAAGGAATAAATTTTGGAATTAAAGCAGGACTAAATATGGAAGAAGTCATTGAAGTAATTTCAAAAGGAGCTGCTCAATCTTGGCAAATGGAAAATAGATATAAAACTATGATTGATAACAAATTTGATTTTGGGTTTGCTGTTGATTGGATGAGAAAAGATTTAAAAATTGCAATGGAAGAAGCTAGAAAGAATAATTCTTTATTACCTATAACGGAAATAATAGATACATATTACGAGAATGTTCAAAAAATGGGTGGTAACCGTTGGGATACCTCAAGTTTAATAAAAAGATTGAGAAAATAATTAATGCAACCTGATCGTTATAACAATCCAGATTAAGTTACAATTTTTGAATATTTTTTCCAGTTTTCAATATAGTGTTTTGCATTTTCCTTTATATGTTTAATTTCATCATCTGTTATCTGCCTAATAATTTTTCCTGGTGAACCAATAACTAGAGAATTGTCTGGTATTACTTTATTTTCTGTAATTAAAGTCTTTGCTCCAACAATGCAATTTTTTCCTATTTTTACATTGTTCAGTACAGTGCTACTAATTCCTATTAAAGAATCGTCAGCAATGGAACATCCATGTAAGGTAACCATATGACCAACTGTGACACCTGATCCGATTGTTAAAGGATAGCCTGGGTCAGTATGTAAAACACTTCCATCTTGAATGTTTGATCCTTCTCCTATTGTGATGGATTCTATATCGCCTCTTAATACTGCGTTAAACCACACGCTAGAGTTCTTTTTTAAAATAACATCTCCAATCACAGTTGCATTTGGTGCTATCCAATTATTTTCTTCTGATTTTAAAGTTTTGTTTTCAAAATTGTAAATCATAGTTAAAATATATATAAAGTAAGTTTATAATATTATGACTCTGACAAAAACACCAATTTGTAATTTTGGAGAAAAAGCAAATAATTTTAGTCTTCTTTCTACAGATAACCAAATGATTTCATTGGAAGATATAAAAGGAAAAAAAGGAACTCTGATTATGTTTATTTGTAATCACTGTCCTTACGTAAAAGCTATAATTAAAGATATCGTAAAAGACGCCAAATATTTTAAAAGCATTGGTATCAATTCAGCGGCAATAATGTCAAATGATATAGTAAATTATCCGGAAGACTCTTTCGATAATATGATTAAATTTAAAAAGCAATACAATTTTGATTTTCCTTACCTAATAGACAAAGATCAACAAATCGCTAAAAAATACGGAGCCGTATGTACACCAGATTTTTTTGGCTATAACTCAAACTTAGAATTGCAGTACAGGGGTAGAATAAGAGAGTTGAAAGATTTAAAACCTATAACTACTGAAGATAGTGAATTAAAGAATGCAATGGATTCCATTGCTTCTACTGGTAAAGGACCTCAAAATCAAAATCCTAGCATGGGCTGTAATATAAAATGGTTTAATTAATGTTTTTAATTAATACCAAGAACTTTCCGCCTGAATTAGGTGGAATGCAAGTACTAATGGGAGGATTATCGGCAGCTTTATTAAAATATGGCCCAGTTAAAATTTTCGCAGAAAAACATAATAATTCTAACACCTATGATAAAAAATTTCAGTGGGATATCACCAGAGTATCTGGGATAAAATTATTTAGAAAATTCAGAAAAGCTAATTTGGTAAACAACTATTTAAAAGAAAACCCTTCTATTAAAGCCTTGATTGCTGATCATTGGAAAAGCCTAGAGTATATAGATAAAAAATCTTTATTAAATAAGAAAACGCTTTGTTTAATCCACTCAAAAGAAATAAATCACCCCGCAAATTCAAGATTAAATAAAAGAATGATTGAGAGTATCTCAAAAGCTAATTTTATAATATCCAATTCAAATTTTACAAAAAGATTAGCTAAAAATAATGGCATTGATGTGAATAAAATTAAAGTTATTCACCCTGGAATAGATTTTTATGAAGAGCCTGATGAAAATAATATAAAAGCTGCTGAAAAAATATTCAAAGATTCGTTTCCATGTTTAATTACTGTAGCTAGATTTGATAAAAGGAAGGGCCATGACAAAACAATTATGGCAATTAGAAATCTTAAAGAAAAATTTCCTAAAATAAAATATGTTTGTATAGGACATGGAAGTGAAGAAAAAAATTTAAAAAAGTTAGTACATGAATTAAACTTAGAAAATATTGTTATTTTTATGAACAATATAAATCCTGATTTTAAATCGGCTCTAATAAAAAAATCTAACTTATTTGTTATGCCGTCAATCATTTATAAAAAATCAGTAGAGGGATTTGGGATAGCTTTTATTGAAGCTGGACAACATGGAATTCCATCAATAGGTGGTGAAGATGGTGGTGCATCAGATGCGATTATTCACAATAAAACTGGTTTAATTTGTAACGGAAACGATCTTGATTCAATTTATCAAAGCATAAAAAATATTTTTGAAGAAGATAAATATTTAATATTTGGAAAAAATGCCAAAGAATTTTCAAAACAATTTGAGTGGAGTAAAATTATAAAAAAATATATTGAACTCTTAAACTAGCTGTAATTCTTCGGAAATATTAGAATAAACTTCTTCAGCAGATAATTCTTTTAAATTATCTTTAATAATTGCTCTAAATTTATTTGTTTCTATGCTTACTTTTTTTGGTGTTGTGTGATGCCCAAATAAAGTCACTCCTCTTGCTCCTAAATGAGCCGCCATGTGAGCGGGACCTGTATCGTTTGAAATTATAAACTGAGCTTTGTCAATTAAACCAGCTAACTGAGTTATAGTTAATGCCTTATCATCTTTAAGTATTGCACGAGCGCTTATTTTTTTCGATTCTTCAATTTCATTAGGACTAGGTGCAATAATCAGTTCAAATTCTGGATTATACTTTTTAATTAGTGAAATTAAATTATTATAATATGGCCATTTTTTATGAGGTAAATTTATTGAGCAGAAAGGAAATAATAAAATATATTTTTCTAAATTATATTTTTTTAGTAAATCATCTATATTTTCGGAAGCCCAAGAAAAATTAGGTTCTAATGTGTGTTTGGTAACGATGTTAGAATTAATTAATTGAAAATTAAATCTCTCTAGTGCTGGATCTTTGTCAAAATTACTTTTGTTGGTTCCTGAAGGTAATGTTGTTTCTGTGCTAGACCATTCTATTTTATTGAACAAAAATTTTCTGTAAAATGATGTTCTTGATGAATTTTGTAGATCGTATATTTTTACTAAACTGAGTTTGGATATCACTTGTTTTAATTTTAATAGATAAAATAAATTTAATCGTGAAAGTCTTTGGTCTATATAAACTTCATCGATATATGGACATTTAAGAAATAATTTTTCATAAGGAGGGGTTGTAAGTATAAATACCTTATCATTAGTATGATTTTCTTTTATATCTTGAATCGCACCACTTATCTGAGCTATATCTCCTAAAGAACCATGTTTTATTATTAATATATTGGACATTAAAATTTATAAGATAATGTTATATCACCTATAATTATAAAATGAGCAAAATTCTAACTGAAATATCTTCTGGAGAATTATTAGATAAACTTAGCATTTTAGAAATAAAGTTGAACAAAATAAAAAAACCAATCTTTTTACAAGAAGTAAAAAAAGAATATGACTTATTAAACAAAACAAAAAATAATAATATCAATTCTTCGGATAAAATAGATATTCTTTACAAAAATTTGAAAGAAATAAATGAAAAACTATGGAAAATAGAAAATGAAATAAGATTATGTGAAAAAAATTCTGACTTTAATGATAAATTTGTTCAATTAGCAAGAAATGTTTATTTTGAGAACGATAAAAGAGCAAAAATAAAATTAGAAATTAATAAAGTTCTAGGTTCCAATATTAAAGAAGTTAAGCAATATACCGAGTACTAGTCTACAACTAAGCTTGGAATACTTTTTCTAAGTTTGTAAGGTAAAGAAGGATCTATTTTACTTGAAACTACACCTTCGCCTGTTTTTAATTCACTTAAAATTTTTCCATCAGGCGAAATTATTAAAGAGTGTCCGAAAGTTTTTCTACCATTATGGTGGAGACCATATTGTGCTGGAGCAAAAATATAACAAAAATTTTCTATTGCTCGAGCTTTTAATAAAGTATGCCAATGTTTTTTACCAGTTGTGACGGTGAATGCTGAAGGTACAGAAATAAATTTGGCTCCTAATTTAGACATACAACGATACATATTGGGAAATCTAATATCATAACAAATTGACATGCCAAGTTTACCCCACGGAAGATCTACAACTTCAATCTTATTTCCTTTACTGTATGAATTGGACTCTAAATGTTTTTCTCTTTTTGATAAATTTACATCAAACATATGTATCTTATCATAATACTTTTCTATTTTCCCTTTAGTATTTATCAAAACAGATCTATTTACTAATTTTTTCTTTTTATTTTTAACTACAATAGATCCAAGTAAAATCCATTTTTTATACTTTGCACAAGCTTTTTTAGTTTCTAATACAAGTTCATCTTTTTCCATTGTGGTAGTTTTATTAAGTAATTCTTTATTGTCACTTGACATAATTGAACATGTTTCCGGCGTTAAAATAAAATCAGATTTTTTTTTTATACATTGATTAATATAATAAAGAACTTTTTGAATATTCTTTTTGATATTATTATTAGAACAAATTTGAATGCAAGAAACTTTCATCATACATTTATTTTGAATAATCTAATTTTTTTTCTAAAATTTTTACAAAATTATGTATGATAAAAGTCATCAATAAATAAATACTTCCCGCAACAATAAATACTTCTACTGGTCTAAAAGTGGTTGATATAATATGCTTTGCCACTCCTGTTAGATCGAGAAGAGTCACTGTGCTTGCTAAGGAAGTTCCTTTCAGCATTAGGATCATTTCATTACCGTATGCTGGTAAAGACTGTTTGACAACTATAGGAAGCTTAATCTTAAAAAAAACATGTATCTTGTTTAAACCTAAGCCGTAAGCTGCCTCCAAAACTCCCTTTTGGATTGTTTCAAATGCTGACCTAAGAATTTCAGATGTATAAGCTCCTGTATTGAGAGTAAATGCAATAATAGCACATGAATATGGTTCTTTAAAAATTATCCAAAGAAACGACTCTCTTAACCATTCTACTTGCCCAAAACCAAAATATATTATGAAAATCTGAACTAACAATGGTGTTCCTCTGAAAATATAGGAATAGTAATATGATATACAACAAAGAATTTTAATATTGCTAGTTCTCAAAACCGCAAAAAAAACACCTACGAAAACACCAAAAAATAAAGATAACAAAGTTAACTCAATTGTTAAAATTGTAGCATCCAATAATCTTGGAAAGCTTTCTATCATTAAATCCATCTAGTGTCCTTTGCTGTAATGTTTTTCTAAATTGTTAAATAGTTTCAAACTTAAAAAAGTTAAAAATAAATACAATACTGCTGCAAAGGAATAAAAAAACAAAGGATCTCTTGTCGATCCTGCGGCGATATATGATTGTCTCATAATTTCTACAAGTCCAGTAACTGATATTAATGAAGTATCTTTTAAAGTAATTTGCCAAACATTACTTATATTAGGCAAAGCCAGTCTTGACATCTGGGGAATTATAACTTTGTAATAGTAATTTTTTTTTTTAAACCTAAAACTTCTGATGCCTCAAATTGACCTCTGTTTATAGCTTGAACGGCCCCACGAAATACTTCTGTAGAATAAGCACCGGAAATAATGCCTATTGATATTGCTCCAGTTAAAAAAGCATTGACTTCAATATATCCATCATACCCAAAAATTTTAGCTACATACATTACTGCGCCACTACTCCCAAAGAAAAATAAATAAATTACTAAAAGCTCAGGAACACCTCTAAAAACTGTTGTATAAAAACTTCCAATTAAATTTAGTATTCTAGTATTTGATAATTTAAATGAAGCAAAAATTGCGGCTAACAAAAATCCAATAAATATAGCCGTTATAGCTACGGCTACAGTCATTAGGGTTGCAAAAAAAAGCTCGTCCCCCCAACCAGTATCTCCGTAAGCTAAAAGTTCCATGGGTTTTAAGGCGATAAAATTAAATGCCTATCGCCTTAAAATAAAATTATTACATTGAAGCATCAAAGCCAAACCACTTGATTGCTAGTTCGCTGATTTTGCCTTGTTTTCTTGCTGTATCGATAGCTTTGTTAAAATCTTTAAGAAGTTTTGCATCTTTCTTTCCTTGAGCAGAAGAGTTATCTCCTTTTCTTATACCAACGCCAACTCCATTACCAAATGCACCTCCTGCAAATGTAGGTCCAACTAAAACTACATCTTTGCCGGATTTTTCCGCATAATCAGTAAAAGCAACAGCTGCTGCTAGTGCTGCATCAATTCTGCCAGCTGCCAAATCTAAATTAACTTCATCCTGAGTTTTATAAGTTCTGATGTTTACTTTACCTACATCACCAGATTCCAAAAAGTTCTGATGAATAGTTGCTGTTTGAACACCAATAGTTTTTCCAGTTAATGCAGCTGTTAAAGTTTCTAAAGCATTATTAACTGCCGAACCACCAGTAGATAAATTTATGGCCTTAGGTGTATCCATTCCTTCCAAACTTGAACCTTTCATAACTGCTAAGGAAGCAACTTCGTCCGCATAACCTTGTGAGAAATTAATAGTTTTCATTCTCTCATCAGTAATGGACATTCCTGCCATGATTGCATCAAATTTTCTCATCACAAGAGCTGGTATCATTCCATCCCAATCTTGCTCTACAATTGTGCACTCATGTTTCATATATATGCAAAGAAAGTTAGCAAGTTCTATTTCAAATCCGATTAATTTTCCAGATTCGTCTTTTGCATTCCATGGTGGATATGCGCCTTCTGTTCCTATTTTTATCTTATCAGCTAAGACGCTTGTGCTAAGCAAAATTATCGAAGCAAATATAGATAAAAAAAGTCTTTTAAATTTATTCATTTTCCCCTCCGTATTAAACAATGAATTTAATAAAGATATTATTTCACAAATTATGATTTATAAAAAGCCTAAATTTAATTAAGAATTAAGGATGGCTGATGCAAAATTCCATTTGCAGTCGAAGCTAGGAATAAACACCCCGTCAATTTTTGCATTTCCAAAATTTTTAGAAAGAACTTTAAACCAACTATCCACCTGCTTTGGTTTTTTATCTTGGCTTCCAACTTGTGCGGTTATAACACCGCCTGGCTTTAAAATTCTTTTTAAATTATTCATATTTTTTGCTGCAAGATCGATGCAATGCTGATCGTCATTAAGATCAACGAAAATCTTATCATATTTTGAATCTTCTATAGATTTTATGCTTTTAAAGGCATCCCCCCATATACATTTAACAGTATTGCTTTCTTTTACTTTTCTGCCGATTTTAGAAAGATGCTTCGTACAAACAGTTACTACTTCCATATCTAATTCAAACCAATCAACAAAGTTAAATCTCCTGGATAAACATTCTCTAGCTACACCTCCATCGCCTCCCCCAATTATTGCTGCATTGGAATTGTTAGAATTTAAATTCATAGCGGAACCTACAAACTGTCCACTGTAGATGTGTTCGTCTTTTTCAGAAACTTGAAGTTCGCTATCTATAAACAAAGATTTTCCAAATTCTTCTAATTCTAAAATTTCTATATGCTGACCAACTTTAGAAACAAAATCTTCAAGAACATTATTAACAACATAATATTTTTTTTGACCAGGTGTACTATAAATATCATCGTAAAGACTTACAGTGCTTCTATCAAATTTTCTAACTACTACTCTTTCATGTTTAATCTCTTTTTTAAGTATATTTAATGCTACCGAAGGTGAAATATTTGCGCAGGTAAAAAAATCAAAACTTATTATATTTTTTTCTGGAAAAGTGTGAAAACTCATATGGCTTTCCGCCAAAAGTGCAACTAAGGTAAATCCTTGTGGTTTAAATTTGTGCTGTGAAACATTAAGTATCTCCACTTTCGCAGCTTTTGCAATTTTGTAAATTATTTTCCCGAAAAACTTTGGGCTATAAGCTTGCTTTGTACCCAAAAAATCCAAAGTGATATGCTCTCCAACTTTTACCATATAAAATTACCCATTTTTTAAACTTCGAATCGTTGCTTGTTTTTTAAAACTATTCAAATTTTTTACTTTTTTCAAATAAAAAACTGCTATAAATATTTCTTACGGAGTTGATTTTGAAAAACAATTGGACAGATAGCGAAGCTAAAAAATTCACAAAAAAATATAAAAATCTTGGATTTTCAAAAGATGTTGCCTTGCGTGTCTATACTAGTCGTTTATTGGGAAAAAATAAAAAATTAGTATTGCATGGTGGAGGAAATACTTCAGTAAAAACGCGAATCAAAGATATAGATGGAAAAAAATACGAAGTTTTATGTGTAAAAGGCAGTGGTTGGGATATGGCAGATATAGAACCTGAAGGTTTGCCAGCAGTCAAACTGGAACCATTGTTAGCTATGAAAAAGAAAAAATATCTTTCTGATAAAGATATGGTTAGCTTCCAAAAAAGAAACTTAATTAATATTAAATCACCAAATCCTTCAGTTGAGACATTTTTACATGCTTTTTTACCATTTAAATATGTAGACCACACACACTCGGATGCAATCTTAAATTTAACAAACAGACCAGGGGGACTAAATTTTTGCAAAAAAATATTTGGAAACAAAGTTAGTATAGTGCCATACGTAATGCCTGGTTTTATGTTAGCCAAAAAAATAGATAATATTTATTCAAAAAATCCAAACATTAACTGTTTAATATTAATGAACCATGGAATCTTTACTTTTAATAATGATGCTAAAGAAGCATATAGCTTAATGATAAAATATGTCTCACAGGCTGAAAGAGCTGTTAAAAAACTTAAAGTTAAAAAAATTAAACAAATTAAAAATTTCTCTACAAAGTTTGATGCTCATGAAATTGCTCCAATAATAAGAGGTCTTTTATCCAAGAATAAAGATCAAAAATTCATAGTTAATTATAGATTAAATAAACACCTAAAATATTTTATGAATGGAAAAAATGTAAGATCCTATTCATCAAAAGGAACTGCAACACCAGACCACGTAATTAGGGTTAAACCTTTCCCTTTAATAATAACACCAAAAAAAAATTCTTCTATTGATGAATTTAAAACCACAGCAATAAAAGCTTTTAAAAATTATAGAAAAAAATACTTCAATTATTTCAATATAAACAAGAAAAAGGTTAAAGAAAAAAAGGTAATGCTAGATACTTCTCCAAGAGTAGTTTTGGTACAAAATGTTGGAATGTTTGCCATTGGGAAAGATTTAAGTGCAGCAAAAATTGCTGGAGATTTAGCTGAAACTAATGCTAAAGTTATTGCCTCAGTTGAAGAAACTTCTACTTATAAATTTATTTCAGAAAAAGATCTTTTTGATGTTGAATATTGGTCACTAGAACAAGCAAAAATTAAAAAACAAAAAAAACTTCTTGAAGGTAATGTTCTTGTAATTACCGGTAGTACAGGAACTATTGGTCTTGAAACTTATAAAATGTTTAAAAACTGTGGAGCCGAAGTTGTTTTACTTGATTATAATCTAAAAAGATTAAAAGATCTACAATCTAATATTAAAGATCTCTGCATTCATTGCGATGTAAGAAACAAGAAAAGTGTTAAAAAAGCTTTCAATCAAATTTGTGAAAAATATGGAGGAATAGATATTTTAATTTCAAACGCTGGAACAGCGACCAATGGAGCAATAGGTGAAATAGACGATAATATATTAAGACAAAGTTTCGAAGATAATTTCTTTTCTCATCAAAATTGTGCTTCTGAAACTATTAAAATAATGAAAAAACAAAATATTAATGGTTGCTTATTATTTAATATTTCAAAACAATCAGTAAATCCTGGAAAAAACTTTGGACCATATGGTTTGCCTAAATCTGCTTTACTTAGTTTATGTAAGCAATATGCGGTAGATTATGGATCTTATGGAATTAGATCTAATGGAGTGAATGCAGATAGAATAAGGAGTGGTTTAATGAATGAAAAAATGATCAAAACAAGAGCAAAAGCAAGATCAATTAGTACTGATGATTATATGAAAGGAAATTTATTATTGAGTGAAGTTAAAGCAGAAGACGTTGCTAAAGCCTTTTTTCATCTAGCTGTATCAAAAAAAACTACAGGAGCCGTTCTTACTGTTGATGGTGGCAATATAGCTGCTTCTTTGAGATAAATAGTGTTATTTTAGATCTTGATTTTTTGAAAATTAGTATAGAAAATAAGAATATAAAATTATGTCCGATAGAATAAAGTTTTTTCTAGAAGAAAGTAAAATGCCAAAAAATTGGTATAATATCGCTGCTGATCTTCCTAAACCTTTATCACCCCCTCTTCATCCAGGAACACTAAAACCTATTGGTCCAGATGATTTGGCACCACTATTCCCAATGGCACTTATTGGACAAGAAGTTTCGCAAGATAAAGAAATTGAAATTCCAGAACCAATTAGAGAAATTTATAAACAATGGAGACCTTCTCCATTATATCGTGCAAGAAAACTTGAAAAGTTTTTAGATACTCCCGCAAAAATTTATTATAAATATGAAGGGGTAAGTCCTACTGGAAGCCACAAACCAAATACAGCTATTGCACAAGCTTTTTACAATAAAGAAGAAGGAACAAAAAAAATAACTACAGAAACAGGAGCTGGTCAATGGGGAAGTTCTTTAGCTTATGCATGTTCAATTTTTGGAATTGAATTAGATGTTTATATGGTGAAAGTAAGTTTTGAACAAAAACCTTACCGTAAATTAATTATGCAAACTTATGGGGCAAGATGTGTTGCAAGTCCCTCAAGCGAAACAGAAAGTGGAAAAGCTATCCTTGCTAAAGATCCAAATAGTACTGGAAGTTTAGGTATTGCAATATCTGAAGCTGTTGAGATGGCTGCAAAAGATAAAAATACAAAGTATTCGCTTGGAAGTGTATTAAACCACGTACTAATGCATCAGACAATTGTAGGAAATGAAACTTTGTTACAAATGGAGATGGCAGGAGATTATCCAGATATTTTAGTTGGGTGCACTGGTGGAGGAAGCAACTTTTCAGGTTTAGTATTTCCTTTCTTAGGAAAAAAGTTTAGAGAGAAAAAAAATACAAGAGTAATTGCATGTGAACCAAAATCCTGTCCTTCTTTAACAAAAGGTAAATATGCATATGATTTTGGGGATACAGGAAGACTTACTCCTCTAGTAAAGATGCATACTCTTGGTTCTCAATTTATTCCTCCATCAACTCACTCTGGTGGATTAAGATATCATGGTATGGCGCCAATGGTTAGTCATCTAAAAGAAATAGGAGCAATAGAAGCAAAGGCATATGGTCAAAAAGAATGTTTTGAGGCTGGTGTAAATTTTGCAAGAGTAGAAGGAATTGTCCCAGCTCCAGAAGCTACGCATGCTGTTAAAGGCGCAATAGAAGCTGCGCTGGAATGCAAAAATAACGGTAAAGGAAAAACTATTTTATTTAACCTTTGTGGTCATGGTCATTTTGATATGAAAGCCTATGGTGACTATTTTGATAACAAGCTTGAAGAAGACAAATACGATGAAGCTGGCATTAACAAAGCTCTAGAAGAATTACCAAAAATCGATTAATATAATTTGATTTTAATCAATCCATTCAAAGGTTTAAGACCAAAAATTAATATAGCTTCAAAAATTTCAACACCAAGTATTGGATATTTAGGTAAAAAATTAAAAAAGAATTTTAAATTAAAAAGATCTTTAAATTTTTTAAATATTTTGCTTTCTAAGAATTTTAATAGATCCAAGATAAATCTTTTAAAAATGAAAAAGAAAGGATTGTTAATTAAAGATATTTTAGACTGTTATTATATATATAAAATTACTTTTAAAAAACACAAACAAGTAGGAATTATTGGAAAAATAAATTTATCAAATTACAATGATAAAAATATCCTTGGGCATGAGGAAACTTTTGAAAACAGAGTAATCGAAAGAAAAAAACAAATTGCAAGTTTATCAACGCAAATTGGACCGATTTTTACTGCTTACAAAGAAAATAGTAATTTAAAAAAAACATTAAATAAAATTATAAAATTTAAACCAACTTATTCATTTGAATCACTTGATAAATGTAAGCATGAATTATGGGTTTTAAATAATAAAAAAAAATTAAAAGAAATTAAAAAAAGATTAAAAATAATTAAAAAACTCTATATTTGTGACGGACATCATAGAGTTCAAGCTATGCTTAAAATTAATAAAAATTTATCTGTTATGATTGTTGCTTTCCCAAAAGATCAAATAAAAATATTAGATTATAATCCTTTGGTTAAATCTAATTTAAACAATGATGAAATATTAAGAATTATAAAGAAAAATTTTGAAGTTAAAGAGCTAAGAAAAATTTACAAACCTGTTAAACCAAAAGAATTTTGTATGTACTTAAATAAAAAATGGTATTGGTTAAAATTTATCAAAAAGGTAAAAAAATTAGATGTAACTATTCTCCGCAATTATATAATTAATCGACTTCTCAAAAATAAAAAAGGGTTAAATAAAAAATTAAAATTTATTTCTGGAATTCATGGATCAAAAATACTTGAAAAAAATGTTAATTCTAAAAAATTTTCATTAGCCTTTAAGCTATGTCCAACTAAAATTGATGAGGTAATAAATGTCGCTGAAGCAAGAGGTTTTATGCCTCCTAAATCAACATGGTTTCATCCAAAACCATTGGATGGCTTAATTTCATCAGAATTATAATTAATTTTATTTAAATAATTTTTTTAAACCTTCTTTAGATGCTTCACAAACACCTTTTTCGGTAATAAGTCCCGTTATATATTTTGCTGGAGTAACATCAAAAGCTAAGTTCATTGATTTGCTTTTTTTTGGATAAATTAATACTTTTTTAACATTATTATTTTCATCTAATCCTTCCACATAAGATAATTCTTCTGAATTTCTTTCTTCAATTGGAATATTTTTTAAATCGTTAGTTTCCCAATCTATCGTCGAACTTGGTAAAGCTACATAAAAGGGAACATTATTATCCTTAGCAGCTAATGCTTTTAAATAAGTACCAATTTTATTTGCAACATCGCCTGTTGCAATAGTCCTGTCAGTTCCAACTATACACATGTCAACCTCACCTCTTTGCATAAGTATTCCACCTGTGTTGTCTGCGATAATGGTATTGGATACTCCTTCTTCATTTAATTCGTAAGAAGTTAAATTAGCTCCTTGATTTCTTGGCCTTGTTTCATCAACCCAAATATGAACTTTAATTCCTTTTTTATGCGCATGATAGATCGGAGAAGTTGCGGTACCCCAATCAATTGTTGCAAGCCAACCTGCATTACAATGAGTTAAGATATTTACTGTATCATTCTTTTTATTATAAATCTCTTCAATAATTTTTAATCCATTTAACCCTATATTTTCACAAAACTTAACATCTTCTTCACATATTGCTTTTGCTTCATCTAAAGCAACTTTTAAAATTTCATTGTTGTTAACTCCTGATAATTTTTCCATCATTCTATCAACTGCCCACTTTAGATTGATTGCTGTTGGTCTTGATTGAGTTAACTCCTCAGAACTTTTTTTGACAAAATTGAGATCATTTTTTTCCATAATTGCTAAAACTATCCCGTAAGCAGCTGTCCCACCTATTAATGGCGCACCTCTTACCTCCATAGTTTTAATAGCATTAATCGCATCTTTAACTGTTTTAAGATCTTTGATTATAAATTGATGTGGAAGCTTTGTTTGATCAATAATTTTAACAGTTTGACTTTTTTCATCAAAACAAATTGTGCGATATTGTTTTCCTTCTATTTTCATTTATTTAATACTCTTCCAGCGACCGTTTTTAATTTATCTTTTGTTTTTTGAGTTCTCTTTTCAGGAGCTGTTATAATTGCTACATCTAAACAATTATTTATTGGATCTTTTGAATCAATATGACTCTCAAAATTATCAATAAGGTTCTTAATCATATTTTTTGCTTTAGCAGCATTTCCTAAAAGAACCTTAATTACTTGTTGAACATCTACGTTTGCATGATCTGGGTGCCAGCAATCATAATCGGTTACCATTGATACCGATGCATATCTAATTTCTGCTTCTCTTGCTAATTTGGCTTCTGGCATATTGGTCATTCCAATGACATCTGCTTTCCATGATCTGTATAAATTTGACTCTGCTAAAGTAGAAAATTGAGGACCTTCCATAACAACATAAGTGCCTCCTCTTTGATAAGGTATATTCTCTTTTTTAATACTCTCTTCGCAAGCGTTCATAAGGCCAACTGATGTAGGATGAGCCATTGATACATGAGCAACAATTTCTTCATCAAAAAAAGTTTTATTTCTTGCAAATGTCCGATCAATAAATTGATCTATAATTACAAATTTTCCAGGAGGTAATTCCTCTTTTAAAGATCCCACTGCAGAAACCGAGACAATATCAGTAACTCCAAGCTGTTTTAAGGAGTCTATATTAGCCCTAAAATTTATTTTTGATGGTGAAATGAAATGACCTTTGCCGTGT